>Ga0307372_10002637_pt1 | contig 29352 bp, 27 predicted proteins | sample OX1MG_FD_202533 | JGI IMG/M metagenome (GOLD analysis project Ga0307372, IMG submission 202533) | Soil microbial communities from Risofladan, Vaasa, Finland - OX-1 | ecosystem: Environmental > Terrestrial > Soil > Coastal area > Acid sulfate soil | place: Finland: Risofladan, Vaasa | collected... | reverse complement strand
TCGCCTCAAGCTACTTCATAAACCTATACTGCTTTGCGATCGCGATTTTCTTTGGCGTGATGTCGCTGCTGTATAGCTACAGGCTTAAGGAGATGCTCTTCTGGGGGAACGCGTATGTCGCGCTCTCGATGGTGATTCCATTTGTATACGGAAACTACGTCGTTAGCAGCTCGCTTAGCTGGGCCATAGTGATTATCTCTGTTCTGATCTTCTCAAGCGGGCTTGCGCGGGAGATACACGGGACAATCAGGGACCTAAAGGGGGACACGAAGGTGAGGAACGCAAAGACGATCCCGAAGTACATCGGAAGAATGGCATCCGCGGTGATCTCACTTTTTCTCTATCTTTTTGCGATTGCGCTGAGCATATATCTGTTTATGCAAGTTGCACCCTTTCAGTCGAGCCCAATCTATGCTGCCCTTGTGACGATTACCGACCTGCTGATTTTGTACGTTGGAGTTGGATTCCTGACAACTCCAAAGCAGTCGTTCTACGACAAGACAAGAAACCTCTCGCTTGCGGCGATGGGAATCGCACTTATCGCCTTCCTCGTCGTGCCCTTGGTCTAATTGCAATCGGCGCCTGAATCTGAGTCTTCTTTAGCAAAAGCAAAATCAAGGTGATTAGTATCACAAAGAGCAGCCCCACTATTGCAAAGAGCAGGACATAGATCTGGTTTATCTGATCCTCTATTGCAGCAAGCTGCGTTGAGGCTTGCGGGGAGGTTTGGTTGGACGGGTTGTATGAGATAAATGATCCGGATATCTCCCTGTTTGCATCGCCTAGCCTTCCGGATAGGGTTGAGATTGTGTATGCGGTCTGTATGCTGCTGTTGATCTGCGCCGAGTCGTTTTGCAATAGAGCCTGGTTTAGGTAGAACACAGCCTGGTTGGCGAACTCAAATGGCCAGATTCCTCCGCCGCTGAAGTTTGCTATGTTCTTTCCGGTTGCTACCACCATCTGAGAGTTATTCATCTGCGCTAGCGAGAAATTGCCGAATGTGAGTGCGTACTGCGCATTGTAAAGCGCAGCTCCGTAGAGCTTTGCCTTGTAGTCTATCTGCGCGGACTGAGAGTATAGGCTGTGGTAGTTTTGCACCGAGTTAACCTTTGCAGAGATGTCCTGCAGAATTGCTGGGGACATGTTGACGAACTGCGAGCTGCTCTGGGATGCTATCTTGTACATATTGTTTGCCGCGAGGCACCACGCATAAGAGGTTCCGATCTGGCTGATGCTCTGGGCGATTTCATCGGTTGTGCTTGCGTTGAGCAGCTCGTTCTTGCTGTTGTTTAACGTTACAGAAGCCCAGGTCTGCCTGAGCTCCCCTCCAACAACATACTCGTAGTTTGTTGAGGTCATGAGGGGAGGATTTAACGATGAGCAGTAGCCAGAGACATTGTTGTATACCGACTCCGCGCTAGCCTGGGTCAGGTTGCTGTTTGCAAGAAGGAACGCTGTTGAGTATCTTGAGAATGCAAGGTCGGCTGCAGTGTAGAGGTATCCCTTCTGCGCAATCACAAGGTCATCGCCCAGCGATGAGAGCATCTGCTGCTTGACCGGGCTGAAATTGCCCCTTATCGCGTTTATCTGAGCCCTCTGGAAGTTTAGGGTTCCATATGTAAGGTTTGCAAATGTGCTCACGTTGCACGATGCGCATGTGAGATTCGAGCGGGCGATCTCAAGGGCGTGGTTGTTCTGGGCCGCATCGAATGTGAAGAACTTCGGGGAGGTTATCCCGTATGCGTACGGAAGCGCCTGCGTGGCGTTTGAGACCTGGACAAGCGGCAGAGCGAGGTTCTGCTGGGTTATGTAGTAGAGCAGGCTCTCAAATGTGCCGTTGCCTGCAGATGGGACTATCATGAAATTCTTTCCCGCCGCAAGGGCTGCGGCGCTCTTCTCAAATATCCCGCCTATCTCGCCGACGCCGCCAGAGCCGTTTATCGTTCCGGTCACCCCGAAGTTATGGTGTAGCGTGACGTGCGAGAGCGCTGAGATTGCAAGCAGCGTGAGCGCAAGCCCCCCGCTTGGCCCAGAGATGCTCGATGCGCTGTCGTATACGGTGTAGGTGAAGTTGTATCTGCTCCTGTTTAGGTTAAGGTATGAAGTGGCATAGTTAACTGCATCCGAAGCCGAGGCGAGAGTGTCTGACTCGACGCTGCCCGGACCCTTGATTGTAATGTTGCCGATGCCGGTTGTCACGTTGAGCGAAATTGGAGTGACGTTTCCGGCGCCGAGGCCCTCCACCGCGACTGCCGTGATCGAGGCCGAGCCTACGCTTGCCGCATATGCAACCGATGAGAGTATGATGAAAGTGAATAGTGCTATTGTGATTTTTCGATCCATGTTTGGATTCTCCGCTCAAAGTTTATATTCGTATCGTGCGGGATTTGGAAGAGTTGGTAAATTATCCCATCAGCGACTTCTGGGTCCCCCTGCTCTGCTCCTTTATCCGCTTCATTATGTCGACGGTGCCGAAGACCCCATCATATCCCGGAATGACATTGACGTCCTCTGATCTTATGCGCTGGATTGCATCTGCAAGCTCCTTGTCGACCGCGGCTATCTCGGATATTTCAGCGTGCAGGGTTAGATTGAACTCGCTGCCGAATTTTTGCATGAGCTTTTCGTAGAGGCCCTGGACCCTGATTGTCTTCTCCCCTTTTCCGGTGACATAGGCAAGAACCTCGATGAGCGGGACTGTGTGGACAAACGGTATTGCGTCCTTTGGAACAAACCCCTCCGGCCTATCGGCGAGCTCCTCGATTCTGTGGAGCACCCCGATTGTGAGCCTGCGTCCGCAGACAGGGCACATCCCGTTGTACTTCCTTGCCTGCTGCGGCGAGAGCGAGACGTTGCAGGACCTGTGGCCGTCGTAGTGGTACTTTCCCTCGGCAGGATAAAACTCTACCGTGCTCTTGAAGTGCTTTTTGTCCTTGTTTTTTATTGCGCCAAGTATTGAGTTGTACGAAAGCTCCTTCTCGGAAAACTCAAAGACGTTTGCCTCGCGCCCAATCTTCGGGATTGAATGCGGGTCGCTGTTTGAGAGGGGGGTGTACTTGTCGAGACCGGAAACCCTCCAGTTCATGTCAGGGTCGCTGCTAAGCCCGGTCTCAAAGGCGTGTATGTGCTGCGACATGTCCTCGTACGCCTCCTCCATAGAGTCGAATCCCGAAAATGCGCCGAACACGCCAAACCAAGGGGTCCATGCATGCGCAGGGAAAATGAAAATATCCGGGCTTATCGAATGCAGTGTCTCTACAAGCGAGCTTGCGCTCATGCTCAGAGTGGGCCTGCCATCCGCGCTTAGGCTGCCGTATTTTGCAAGCGCAGAGTTCACCTGATCGACCATCTCAAGGCTGGGCGCAAGGACGCAGTTGTGTATCTTCTTGACCTTCCCGTTGTGATCAAACACGGTGGAAACCTCGGTGCTCAGCATGAACCTGGTTCCGGTCCTTGAGCCCTTCACCTTCCAAAGGCCCATCTCGGCAGCCTCGAGGCTCTGCTTTATCTCATCAAGCCAGAGGGGATGGGTGAAGTCGCCTGTGCCGATAACCCGGATTCCCTTTTGCACTGCGCCCTGGTCTATCCCCTGGATCGTTATGTTCTTGCTGCATGCCATCGCGTACCTTGAGTGGATGTGGAAATCTGCGATTACCTCGGAGGATTGCATAATGAGCCTTGGGCAGAGCGGATTTTTATAGTTTGGGCTCGGTTAATTCTTGTATGGAAGAGGACAGGAACCTGCCGGTTGTAGAGGAAGAGCATCGACAGGGAGAGGAGGACCGCAACCTTCCCATGGAAACGGAAGTTACTCAAAAGGCCCAGGAGACTGGACCCCAAGATAAATCAAAGCCTCAGTCCACTGGCCAAAAGCAAACCGATGCGCAGAAAGAAAGGCGAAAGATTCCATTGAAATATATATACATAATAATTGCATTCTTGGCTATTGGGAGTTTGGCATACTTTGCGGCATCAAGCAACCTCATTCCGGTGCTAACCACAAGTACCACATCAACCAGCTCCACCTCAACATCCACGTCAACAACAAGCACCACTACGATAAACCCGTTCAACCAGGGAACGCTTGGTTACTACCTTGCGGCAAACAGGGGAGGACTTGGCCTTGCGGCGCTTGCAAGTTATCTCAATGCAAACGTCTCATCAATCGGGCTTATAAATGCAGGCTACTCCTCAACGCTCAAGGTCAACACAGGAGGCAACTTCACCAGCACGATGAACTCAAGCTATAGGATTGTCAAGTACCTAGGTAACATCAGCATGGCGCTAAACAGATCCTCATACCTTGAGACGGATGTCGCAAATCAAGCCGGTAACTATATCTGCATCTCGACCTTGGGGGCAGCGGCATACCAGTGCGCTACTTCAGGAAAAATTGATGTGCTAAATGAGTCCTTCAATCCGCTAACAGGCATACTGAGAACGGGAAACTCAAGCATCTCCACGGGGGGAGTGCTTCAAAACATAAGCGTCGTCTCCACAGCATATCCATACGCAAACCAGAGCTGCACCCTCTTTAGCGCTTCGCTTAGCGCAACATCCATTCTGCAGACACCACAGGTTGGCAGGATTGTAAATACGCTTTCAGGAAACCTGACAGAGTGCATCTCGGATTCCTACTGGATTCCGCTCTTTAGCACATTCAGCGGAGTGCTTGACACATCGGGAGTGCTAAGCGATGGGAACACAACCAACGGAACTCTCGCAGTGCTTATCTCTACAAATGCGATCTATGTGAATACAGACGCCTCGTTTGAAATGGCTTCCGCTCTTCCAGGGAAGGTTGTCAGCGGGTAAGATTCTGCGGATAGTCAGCAATTGGCCCGGGAAGGGATCTAAAGTTTTGGGCAGAGACCTTTGAGTTAAGCGATGTGGCGTTTATCTGGTAGAAGGTGTAGACGTCAGTTGCATTGAAGGTGCTCATCGTGCCGTTTGTAAACTTAGGGTAAAGCACATCCGATCTGCCCACGAAACTTCCGAAAAGGACTATGTAGTAGCGGTTTGAGATGCACTGGGTCAGCATCCCGCTTGCCAGGTACTTTGCCCTGCTTGTGCTTGAGATGTTGTAGCTGGTCGCAACCACGTAGTTGGATCTGACCAGGGTGCAACTGTCCCCGAGATACGAAAAGTTTGCTGATATTACGGTTGTGTTGTATAGACCTCCCTCGGTTGTGGTGTTTAGGCTCGATAGGCCCAGGGTGTCCTCGAAGGGGGCATACGCAGAGTCCTCGGCGCTAATGCCGCTTCTGTGCTGGCAGATGAAGCTTCGTGCCGCGATGACTGTGCCGTTTGAAAGGGTGATTGGTATAGGAGTCTGGGAGCACAGGAAGGTTGTGTTGTCTGAGGACTGATTTGGGATGCTCAGCTGCAATAGGGTGGAATTCCTGTTGACATCTAAGTCAGTGTCATATGTAGAGTAGTTGTCAAAGTACTTTTGGATATTGAGTGAGAAGTTCTTCCCTGTCCTGTTGCCATTGATCACCGCATAGCCGCTTGTCAGATAGCTTACGTTGAACATTGAGACATTGTCAAGCCTTGGTTCTATGAAGTTGGAAAATGAGTCTAGACTTACGTTCGGGTTTGATGAGAGAAATTGCGAGAGCGTTTGCTGGCCGTTTGTAGAGTTTGGCGTGTTCCCAATGAGGGCGAGCGCGGCAAGCGCTATCGCTGCTATCAAAACTGAGATGACAAGTCCCCTGCGGTCCTGCCTTTGTATTTTTTCTCTCTTGGCCAAGTTATCACAATAATATGTTCATTACTTTTTAAAAAGCTAGGTGGCTTGGTTGCGGGAATGGTAAAGGTTAAGTTGAACTAGGTTTGGAGAGATTTGGGCGTAGTACGGGGTCAAGTTGCTTGCGGATGGAAGGGGCACCAAGGAGAGCTGAGGGCAGCTGCTCACCATGTGGTATAGGCTCAGCGGATCCACTTTTGCGGGATTTGCAGAAACCACATACGAGCCTGAAGGGATGTCAGAGCAGTTATGTATGCCCATCAGGGTATGAAACCGGGATAGGTTCTCAAATCGCATGTAAGAGGGAATGTTACTCAGATTTGAGGGTATGTAGATTATGGTAGAGTTGGGCAGGGCGAGCAGATAATTTGATATTTCGATGGAGTCATAGCTGGACAGATATGCCACGGAGTGCCAGTAGACATTCATTAGCAACGAAGTTGCAGCGATGACCGCAATTGAGATTGCGGTTGCAACAATTGCGACCTTGCGGAGATTGCCTTTCTCAATATCGATTGCGCTTGCAAAGGCAATTCCCAGTACTGCTGCCATCGGAACTGCAGCCAGCAGCAAAAACCTTGCCACTCCGTAGAGCATGACGTACCCAAATGAGGGATAAATTGAGATGTGCATCGGGCCGAACTCAAGGTAGGCCAGCGAGAAGCCAAGCCATGCTAGCGCAAAGTAGGACTTCTTGACCCTCCTAAACGCCAGATAGATGGCTGCAGGAATCAAGAAATAAAAGTACGGACCCACCTGGTTTATATCTACGCTGTTGTTGTAGGGAAACAGGATGTAAGGGTAGTACATCAGGCCTTGGGTTGAACTAGAGAGTATATTGTTTACATGAGGGTTGTTGTAGTAGACGTTGTTTAGGGTGAAGGAGTATAGCGGGTCTGCAAAGTAGAGGTAATTGAGCAGTAGCATCAGTATGCTCGCTACAACAGCACCGGCAAGCAGATACTCTGAGCCTTGCCTGATTCCCTTCCTTGCTGTGAGGTAGATCAGTGCAGATGCCGCAAATAGTATTGCAATTGTGCTCTCAGGCGTTATCATAAAGGAGCTGACCAGAATAAATCCGCAGGCAAAAAACCAGAACCTAGACTTACTTTTCCACCCGTAAACTAGTGCCAAAATTCCAAGCGATGTGACAAATGCCATCGGAATTGACTCTATCGCGGTTGTGGCACTCCTAAAAAGAAGCGGGAACAGTCCTATAAGCACAGCTGAGATTATTCCTGCTTTGGCATTGTAGATTTCTTTTGTGAAGTAGAATGTGACCGCGATAATTCCGAGATAGCATAGAAAGTCCCATGCGCCGCTGGATAGGACGCCCACTCCAAAGAGCTTGAAGAAGATAGCTATTGGAAGTATCTGGAAAAGCCTTGCTGTGTAGATGTAGTCGTAGTTGCTTGATGTGAGCGAGGAGTGGGTCGCTAGCTGGTTTGCAAGCGTCAGATAGATTGGGTCGTCATCGTATGCGGATGGGCCAACCATATTGGCCAGGGCGTAGAGGGCAAACCCGAGAAGAATCAGGAGAAGAGGTATGGAATAGTTAAAATTCGCACTTAGCCTTACCGGTTTTTTTCTTGGCATAGGGTACAGCCCTTAGTAGGCAGACTTAGTTTGACCAGACACTGGTTGTGACCGCCCCTACACTTCCTGCAGATCCGGCAGCTCCTGAGCCTCCGCTTGCGGCGCACATTCCTGCGCCTCCGCTGCTACCAGCACCTCCAGCGCCGCCCGCAACAGATGTTGTGCCAATCGTCAGCGTGTTGATATAGCCGATGAATATTTTTCCACCGTTGCCGCCGTTGCCGCCAGCAGATCCGCTTGTACCGCTTGAGGAAACAGAATATGCCCCGAAGGTACAGATCCCTGAAGCACATCCGCATGTTCCGCCACCGGCACTGCCGTTGTTGCCGTTTTGGCCCTTCTTTCCAGCAGCATACACTATTCCAGTGTTTATGAAGTTGCCTGCGTAAATCTCAACTATTCCTCCGCCGTTGCCGCCAGACACACCGCTGGCCCCAGGCTGGTTGTATCCATAGCAGCTATCGCATGCGCCTCCCGCACTTCCAGATCCAGTTGATGAGGATCCGTGACCTCCTGTTCCACCAGTCAGGGTCGTACTAAGGAAGTTACTTGTTCTTGAGGAACCTGCAGATCCTGCAGCACCGACTCCGCCTCCTGCTCCTCCTGCGCAGGTGTCTGTTATGTTGCCTTTGTCATATACAGCCACATTGCCCTGAAGATAGAAGTTACACTCAAAGAGTGTAGAACCAGAATTCACTATGATGGCGTTTGATGCAATCACATTGCATGAAAGCGTTGTTGATGCGGCTGAATAGACGGCATCTCCTGTGTATGATCCGCATGTAGGGTTTGCAGGGACTGTGGTGGTCGTGGAAGTTGATGTTGTTGATGTGGAAGTGGTAGTTGTTGTGCTTGTTGAATAGAAGTTTGCCTGCTGCGTTATCACTCCGTTGATCCCTATTGTAGGAGCTGCGGTGTTCCCAGAAAAACTGCCAGTTCCGCTGCCAGTCCAACTTAGGAAGAAGTATCCACCATTTGGAGTCTCGCCGAGCGTGACCTGCGTTCCTGAATTGTAATACTGCGTGGATGGCGTTGCTGTTCCGCCCGCCCCAGGTGATGAGGAAGTCGTAAGTTGGTACTGCGTCGTGTATGTGGCGGTCAGGGTGCAGTTTGTTGTGGAGACTATTGTTCCGCTCTGGCCCGATGCGCCGCAGCCGCTTGCAGAGCTGAATGCATACTGGATTCCTGCGGAGCCGGCGACTGTCGATGCAAATGAGTATGAGTGGGATGATCCCTGCGCGTAGCAGAGGTTCTGCGGGAAGGATGCGTATCCGACCCCATCGATAGTCAGCGCGTTTGCTGACGGAGACGCAGCGCCAACGGAGAATGTGAAGCAGACTGCAGGAAGGAACTGGACAATCGTATTTGAAGTGGAATTGGAAAAGTACGCGGAAACCAGAACGTTCTCAGCGACTGGGTCGGAGATGTACGAGACTGCGTTGCCGCTTCCGTCTGTTGTCGCAACTGATGCGGTGAGCACAGCGTTAAGCGAGTTTGTCGTGAAGTTTACCGTTGCCCCAGAGATAGGAGTACCGAGCAGTTTTACGTTTGCGGTGAGCTTGTCCTTGACCGATGAGAGCGCTATCTGAGTGGAGTTCTGCGCGGTTAGTATGACGTTCACCGTTGTAGGCGAGAGAAGTGGTGAGGAGTGTGTGTTGAATGAGCCAGGGAAGAACTGCCTCTGGTTGGACGCGCACTGCGACACGTTTCCTCCAGGGCATGGTATGTAGCTTATCGTGAATGTGCCTGAGGCAAGAGCAGACTGCGAGACTGGGGGGTTATTGTGGCGCTGCACACTATTGCGCCTCCAGGAAGCACGAAGTTAGGAGAGCATGTTCCCTGAACAGGAGCTATCCCGGTTATGTTCACCGTTATCTGTGGGTCGATTATCGGATACGGATTGGTGTTTGTGACAAGGGCCGCAAGCTTTGAGAGAGATGCTGAGGACCCTAGAATCAGATCCTGGCAGTATGCGCCAGACTGGAATGAGCATGATGAGGGAACGATGCCTGATGGAGCGAAGACAAAAAGATAGAGGGATGCGATGACGACAGCGGCAATCAAAAATGCCCATCCATAGGTGAGAAGGTACTCGGTTGCCGACTGCACGCGCATATTTCCCATATTATTAGTTTTATCAGGGGTGATTTAAATAGCTTACGGGATTACCCGATTTCTGTCCCTTGGGAACATCGATGCCTCGCGTATGTTGTGCTGGCCCGAAAGCTTCATGGTGAATCGCTCCATGCCTATGCTCCAACCCGCGTGAGGCGGGGCTCCCTCCTTGAATGCGGTGAGGTAGAACTCGAAGTTCTTTGGGTCCATTCCGCGTTTTACTATCGCCTGTTCGAGAAGATCTGGCAGGTGGATCCTCTGTGCGCCGCTTGAGATCTCGATCCCCTTATAGAGCATGTCGAAGCTGTTGCTAATCTCGGGATTCTTTTTGTTGGGCATGCTGTAGAATGCGCGAAGCGCAGTTGGGTACTCCTTTATGATTAGCATCTCTCCGCAAAGCGACTGCAGCATTGCCTCGTTTTCCCTGTTGAAGTCGGTGCCGAACTCTATCTTGTGGCCGTTGGCGCTCAGCTTCTCGATTGCCTTCTTGTAAGTTAGAACAGTGACTTTCGACTTTTCCAGCTTGACTCCGAGCCGCTCTAGATCCGCGGAGTTCTTTTTCATGACATCAGACTCTATTCCGGATGCGACCTTTACTAGCATCTTTATCGCATCGTTGTGGTCGGCAAATCCCATCTCTATATCCATCTGAGTGGACTCGTTTAGGTGGAATGGGGTGTCAAACTTCTCCGCCCGAAAGACCGGAAGAACCATCATAACTCTGTCCATCCCGCCGATGACCGCAAGCTGCTTGTAGAGCTGCGGTGACTGCGCAAGATATACCGTCTTCTCAAAGTACTTTATCGAGAAGAGCTCTGCGCCCCCCTCTGTCGCGGCGTCCACAATAGATGGCGCCCTTATCTCCTGGAATTTTTGCTTTGAGAGAATTGTCCTGAAGCTGCCCAGCACTGTTGACTCTATGTTGAATATAGCGGTCGTCTCAAGCCTTCTCAGATCGATGTGCCGATGGTTTAGCCTTGTGTCAAGCTCCGCAGGAACCTTGCTTGTGACATCGAATGGAATCCTCTCCGCAAGCGGATTGAGGTTTGTGATCTTGGTCGGGACAATCTCAAATCCCGCCTTTGACTGCGCGTTTTTCTTCACCGTTCCCTCTACAAGTATGACGCTCTCCCTTGGCATCTCCGTGCTCTTTATTATCTCCTCGCTGACCTCCCCTGACTTTGCTGTGACCTGGACTATCCCGGTGTGGTCGCGCACCTGCATAAATGAGATCTTGCCGATGTTTCGCACCTCGTGGAGCCATCCCGCGATCCTAACGCTCCTCCCTTCCATCTCTGGCTTGATCTCGGAAACGTAGTGCGTGCGCAGCATCAAAATCAAATCTTATAGGCTAGAAAAGATTAAAAGGTTTGATTACCCAGTTTCGTGGGTAAGAATGCTCTATGTGAACTCGGTGATGCAGACGCATATTGTGGGCGTAGCAAAGAGCACAAAGCTGCAGGCGGCAATGAAGCTCATGGAGCGCAGCGCAGTTCCTCTTCTTCCTGTGCTATACGGGGGCACCCTTATCGGCACACTCACCAGGGACGAAATAGAAAAGGCGATAAGGTCCGGAAGTGAAATAGAGACAACCCCTGTTGAGCGCGTAATGAAAAAGAACTTCAGCTATGTGGAGGCGGATATGGAGCTTGACGATGCGGCAAAGCTGCTGGTGAAAAAGCATCTTGCGCGCGTACCGGTTGTCAACAACTCAGAGGACATGCTCTGCGTCGGGATACTGAGCTCGACTGAGATCCTAAACGCAAAGAACAAGAAAAAGTAGAAAAGAAGAAAAATTATTTTGCAAGGATTATCTGGATTGCGCTGACCTTGGAGGTCGTGCCATCCTCGTTTGTTATCTCCTCAGAGCTTATCCCGATGTTCTGCACCTTTGTGTCCATGACAAACCTGTTCCTTGCAATCTCCGCGACGTCAACAGCCCTTCCTATCGTGTTGCCCCTTGCCTTTATCGTCACCGACTTTGCGCCGTTGTTGAACTGAGTCACGACTGCAAGAACATAGTTCATGGCAGGCTTCTTCCCCACATAGACGACATTCTCAGGTATGTTTCCCTCCCTTGCGTGTTCCGAGTGCATATATTCCGACATTGTTTCACCAACTGAAGCGTTACTCAAAAATAATTCACTGATTATCTATTTAAACTGTTCGATATTTATTTCATGATTTATTTTTCAAAATGTTTTATCAGTCAAATTATGAGTAAGTAATATATAGCCCGAAACTGCAGCTGATTTGATTATGATGAGACTATTCACAAGAAAGAAAAATGCGGAGCCTAAATTCGAAAATGCAATTGATGCTTATGAGAGTATTTGTAGCATCGACCAGAGAATTATAGAGCAGGAGTTGAAAAAGAGCCTTGCTCAGAAGAAGGAGCCGATAAGTTATGGAGATTTGGTTAAAGACGCCCTTGGTTTCATAGATAAAAAGAACAGAAACTTATACTTTGACGCAGCGTATGTTTCGCTCAAGAATATTATCAGCACGGGCGCAGTAGAGGTGACAGAGGTTACGGAAGTAAAGACGTATAAGATGACTACCAAAGGCCGGATAGATTACGAATTATCCAAAAAGAAGGAGGAGGTTGGCAGTGCAAGAAAGGATGAGGACGAGATCAGTATTGATTTCACCTCTTTTATGGAATCGCTGCAGTAGGGCTTATTTTCTCTTTCCCGCCTTTTTCTCGTTTATGACATCATGCATGGAGTACTTCTTCACAACCATTGCCTTTAGCATGTCTATGTTCTCGTAGCTTGTCTTTCTTGCAAGCTTCTCCGCCTGCTGAAACTTGTGCGAGTAGGAGTTGTATGCAGTTAGCGCAGCAACAAGCGCATCACGCTCATGAAGGTTGCTGATCTTCTTTCCAGCAATCGCCTCCTCCTTTCTCCTTACGCTTATGTCCTCCTTTGGGACGAAAACCTTTGAGCCGAATGCTGCGGCAAGCTTGTTTATCACGTGCGTGGAGTTCTTCTTGTCGCTTGCGATTATGACAGGGGTTCCAGCACTCTTTATCCTGTCGACAAACCAATCGAACCCTACAAAGCGCGAATAGTCGATATAGACCGGATTTCCCTCAAGGTCAATGCATGCTATCGCAGCGGTCTTGCCGGGATCCACTCCTACGATTATATGCCTCATTAAATCCTCAGCACAAGGTGCTGTTTGCGTAGCAGACCGCCTGGTTTGCAGTCTGCGGTATGGACTGGTAAGTGCAATCCGTCACTACGGAGGGAGTGGCGGTGATGTTGTAGTACTGTGCCAGGATCACCTGCGCATTTAGGGTAGGTGTCGAGGCTGCAATGCAGCTGTTTAGCGAGGTGATGTTTAGCCTTGACTGGTTTGCAAGCTGCGCAAGAAATGAGGGCTGGATGTATGCGTTTGAAAAGAATGACTGCAGATTGGAGACGAACCTTGTGAAGTTCTGCTGCGGAGCCGCGCAGAAGATGTATTTGCCTAGCGCCTGCGTGTTGTTCACGTTCTGCTTCTCTGCGATTGCAAGCGTCGCGCTGCCCGAGACGATCTTGATGGTCGCATTTAGGTTGCTGCCGAACTTTTGCTGTATCGAGGTTAGGTTGTTTAGGCTCGCGATCGATCCGGGCGCATAAGGGTCTATGAACCAGTACTGCTGAAGGGGTTTTTGCTGCAGGCATGCCACCTTTCCACTAAGCTGCACCACGCCACTTGAGACAACGTAGTTGCTCACAACCTTTGATGTCGAGACAGTCTGGATGTATGGCCTGACAAGCGTCAGGTTTGAATCGTAAAGAAGAAACGAGGCATAGAAGCGCTCTCCTGTAAGCGGGTTTGTCGCTGGAACGCTCGCAAGCCACTGCGCGCTATTTGGTATGTAACCGGCAGTCATGTTCTGCACTGATGAGAAGTACGGCAACACCGAGAGGGAGCCGTTCACAAACGCATAGCTTGCAAGTATCTGCCCGACTCTCATCTTGACGCTGCTAAGGTCGTGGACTGGGGCGCAGCTTCCGCTTGCAGAGCCGTTTGTGCAGTTGAGTACGACAGTGGAGTTTGTGACTGGTTGCGAGTTTGAGACAACAAGCAGCAGCGCGGCAAGGATTGCCACAAGGAGTATTAGCGCGACGTGTATTCCGTCAAGCCCGCCGAGCCTTCCGATAGGCCTAACCACGATCTTCGGTTCCTCCTGCTGCTGCTTTTTTGCCATTTTGAACACCAACGGGTCCGACGGGATTTTCAACGTTAGTTTTTGAACCCGTGGCCTACGCCTTAGGACGGCGCCGCTCTATCCAAGCTGAGCTACGGACCCAGACTAGATAGGGTTGTATATTATTTTAACCCTATCGCTCAGCATGAAAAAGTGCGAATCAGAATTATACGATTATGTAGAGAATGATTATATACTGCGGAGAGATTAGTTTCTGAAAGGGGGAACAATGAAGGAGTACAGGGCTTACATAAAGAAATCTACTCTTGAAGGAGCAATAAAGTGCCCGCCTGGAAAGAGCGAGACACATAGAGAGATTTTCCTTTCATCTTTTAGCGAGGGGGTGAGCAACATACAGAATCCTCTTCTCTCAAGGGACACGCTTGCCACAATCGAGGCGTGCAGAAAATTCGGGGCAGCAATCACACTAAAAGAGAACAACACCCTTGTGATAAAGGGAAGGCCTAAGCTGGAAGATCACGACAGGAAGATAGATGCCTCAAACTCTGGAACCACAATAAGAATAGCCGCAGCGCTCTCCGCCCTAAGCAGAGGGGAGACAGAGCTGGACGGGGACAGCAGCCTGCGCACAAGGCCCATGAGGCCTCTGATCAATGCGCTCAGAGACTTGGGTGCGGAATGCAGTGCAAGCAAAGACGGCCTTCCGCCAATCTGGGTGAGGGGCAAGGTAGCTGGCGGGGAGGTGTTTGTAGACGGATCGGTTTCGAGCCAGTTCATATCGGCTCTCTTGATTTCTGGGGCGCTCATGGAGGAGGGCCTCACGCTCACGATAACTGGAAACCTTGTTTCCTACCCTTATGTCGAGGGCACGATAGAGGCAATGAAAAGGCATGGCGTAGGGGTAAAGACCGTTGTTCCGAACAAAAAATACAGGGTAGCAAAACAGGCATATTCCCCGGCTGACTACGAGATTTCTGGGGACTGGTCAAGCGCTGCGCTGATAATTGTGATGGCAGGCCTTGTTGGGAGAAAGGTTGAGATAGTGGACAATATCTCGCAGTCCTTCCAGGGGGACAGGGCGATTCTGGGATACGTGCAGCAGGTTGGAATGAAGATAAAAAGCGACGGGAAGAGGATTTTTGTTGAGAGCCCGAAGTACCTGAGCGGCGGAAGATTCGATCTTAATGCGACCCCGGACCTTCTTCCTGCAATTGCGCTCCTCTCACTCAAGTCGCCTGAGCCCATAGAAATATTCAACGTTGCGCATGCGCGGAAAAAAGAGACCGATAGGATAAAGGTGATCTGCCAGGAATTCGAGAAGATCGGAATCGAGGTGACGGAAAGAGGGGACGGCATGCGGCTTCAGTGGAACGGGGAGCTCTACGGCACGGACTTTAATTCGCACGACGACCACAGGCTGTTCATGGGGTTTGCCATCGCTGGCATGTACATCGGGAACTGCAGCGTCTCCCATCCTGAATCGGTGGACGTCTCCTTCCCGGGATTCATCGAGGAGATGACAAGGCTGCGTGCCAAAATCGAGGTTAGATGATGAAGTTTGGAAAGTTCTTTGACAAGCGGAATTCGATCGAGTCGGTAGACGATGAATTGGGAAAGGTGAGCAGGAGGCTTGAGGAGATAATGAAGATGAGCCTTAGAAAGAACAACCTTGTTGAATTCAAGAGCGACTCTGAGAGGACAAAGAGCTTCGGCACCAGCATCACAGTAAGGCTGGGGAAGGGCGCGCAAATGAAGGAGGCGATTGTCTCGGCATACGTCGGGCAGGCAATAGAGGCCCTTGGCATACTTGAGAGCGAGAGGATGCGAGCGCTGCTCGCCCATACAAATTCCAAGAGCATAGACGAGCTGATGCTTAACCTCAACAGCATCTTTAGGATGTACGGGGACAGGATTTACAACTCAGGGGGTTTCTCCAGAAGGGACCATAGGATCCTCTCAAGAAACGTAACCGAGATGTTTGTCGTCCCGGAGATACTGATGATAAACAGCGCAAGCGTCGCGTTCCAGCAGCTCTTCACTGCGGATTATGTGACAAACGGCAACAAGAAGAGGGCGGTGCAGATGGCAAAGGTGGGACTGGGAATGGGGGCACGCAGGAATCTTGATGGCGACGAATTTGTACGCTCCTTCATGTTCATGATCGAGGCGCCCAACTCTAGGGATCTAATCAGCCACTACTACTCGAAGTTCGCCTCTGTCCACAACATGCCTGAGAGCGAGGTCATGGAGATAACCCAGAACAACCTCGCCTGGGGAATGCTAAGGCTCATGCTTGAGGTCGACATGAAGAGCGAGATTAGCCTCAAAAACCTAGGACAGATGCTAAAGGGAGGATATGCTGAGACAATGGAGACGCTTGGCAAATACTCGGAGAGCTACAGAAAATATCCTGGAAGATTACATTCTCTCAAGAGGTTCAATGCCGATTAGTCTCAGGGCGTTTCCTAGGGTCTGCTTTGCGCAGTAGGTTATTGCAAGCCTCACCTCCCTAGACTCCCCTCCGGTTATTATCGGCATCTTCTCGTAGAACTTGCTGAAGAGCGATGAGAGGTTTAGCAGGTAGTCGGTTATGACGTTTGGGCGGTACTCCCTTGCCGCCTTCTCCACCATTTCGTTAAAGCCGCCGATCAGCTTGATGAGCTCAAAGTCCGCGCCGCGCTCAACCTTCTGGGCATTTATCGAGGCGGGGATTTTAAACGCTCCCTTTTCCAGAACCCTTGTTGCGCGCGCATGCGTGTAGCTGCAGTACGGTCCCGAGTCGCCCTCGAATGTGAGCGCCTTGTCCCAGGAGAAGACGATCTCGCTCTCCGCTGCGAACTTGAGGAACTCGAACTTTATCGCCGCAAGCGCGACGGAGTTTGAGATGGAGTCAAATGAGGACTTGTCGCTGATGTTCTCGCTCTGTGAGACTATTTTGTGCGCAACCTCCTTTGCCTCGCGAAGCAGATCGTCTGCAGTGAAGTTCTTTCCGTCCCCCATCCAGCTTCCGCTCCTTGTGCTCAGGTCCGAACCCTTTATCGTGACACGACCGTATGCGAAATGTATTATTCCGTCTGCGATCTTCTCCTCGCCGATCAGCGAGAACATCGCCTTCATTATCTGCTGCTCATATTTCTGCCTGACATCGATTATGTTTATCGCCAGATCCACCTTTCCAAAGTCCATTGCCTCTCCGGACTTCGATGTGACGTAGAGCGGCTTTTCGTTGTCTTGGTCTATGAACTTTGAGTACCTAAACGCGCTCTCGATGAGGCCGAACTTCCAGCTGTGGAAGGCGAAGTCCTTTGCGATGTAGGTTGCGGCGCCGTTGCTTCTAATAATCACCTTTGCCTCCTCCTCGTTTCCGATTAGCTCCTTTGCAAATCTGGCTATCTTGTGCATCTTGACAACTGTCGAGTGCGCGTACTTGCCCTCACTTGGCTTGTCTAAAATCCCCTTAATCTCGGCGAGCTTTAGTGCCTTCTCAAGAAGCTTTGCGCGCACTATGTCGCTCTCCCAGATCATCACGTCATGGTATATCCCATACGCCATTGCGGTCTCAAGCTGCGCCCTCACACACTTCTCCGCAAGCTCCCGCACAGTCCTTGACTCATCTGAATCAAGATCCTCAAGTTTCTTTAGTATGATGTCTAGCTCCTTCTTCATGTTTTGCTTCTCCATCTCCTTGTTGACAAGCACGTACTGCTCTCCCATCCACTGGTCGAACTTCTTGTCTGGCTTGCTAGAGAGCTTCATCCATCCCCAGAGGCTCTCTGCCATCTGCAGCCCAAGATCATCAATGTAGTCCTCGCGCTCAACATTAAATGAGACAAACTTGAGTATGTTTGATATTGAAGCGCCGAGCACTGCGTTTCGCACGTGGCCGACGTGCCAGGGCTTGTTCGGGTTGACGCTGGGGAACTCGACGATGACCTTCTTTCCCTTCCCCGAATCCGACGCACCATAGCACTCCTTCTCCGCGATCACTCGCTCTAGAACAAGCGTTGAATACTCCTTTTCATCAAGGACCGCGTTGACGTATCCGTTTGCCTCGGAGAAGTTCTTGAGAAGCCTTGTCGGCTTTGCGTTCTTTGAGATGTGGATTGCAATCTCTCTCGGATTCTTCTTCATCATCTTGCCGAGCCGAAATGCAATCGAGGTGCTGAGATCTCCCAGCTCGCTCTTTGGGATGCTTATGGAAGAGGCTACATCATCTATGCCGATCTCCACGCCCTCAAAGCCGAACTTCACCGCAGCTAGGACAATCTCTGCGAACTCGGATTTTGCCTGCTCTGAAGGAGATGAGGACATTCAATCAGATAACATTCTTGTCGAATTCTTTTATAATCTTCGGTATCCTCTCGATGATGTCGCTTGCAAGTATGTGCGTTCCTTCGTCAACATAGAGCTCATCGCCTATCCTTGCATGCAGGTAGGCGGCGGCGGTCGCGGAGATTAGCATGTCCTTGTTTCTTGCGGCATAGCCAGCGATTATCCCGGAGAGGACATCGCCTGTTCCCATTGTCGCAAGGGCGGAGGAATCGGATGAGACTATCTTGACGACTTTGCCGTCAGTGAGGATTGTCTGGTGTCCCTTGAGAAGGATGTTGGTGCCAAGATGGTTTGCTGCCCTTACAGCAGCTCTGATTCTGCTCTTCAGGTTGTCTTTTTTTATCTTTGCGCCTGAGAGGTGGGAGAACTCCTTCTCGTTGGGTGTGAGTATGGTTCTGTAACCTAATTTGATCGGAGCGTTTATCGAATAGATCGCATCGGCATCCACGACGAGCATCTTGCCTAGCCTAGAAAGATAGCTAACCAGTGACGCGGCTGCGGCGAGGCTCTCTTGCGACCTTCCCAGACCAGGGCCTATAACTACTGAGTCTGAGCTCTTTGTTGCACGCCGCAGAATCGGAAGATCGGCAGTGGAAATGTCTTGGGACTCAGTTTCAATAACTATTATATTTGGAGAGACTTTGCGCACGATGTTTGCTATGCTCCTTGGCACGCATGTTATGGTGTACCCGATTCCGACCCTTAGCGCCGCAAGTGTGGAATAAGCAGAATTGGATGCGAGGGAGGGGGCGCCGTGGATGTTCTTGCTTCCCCCTATTATCACCGCCTTTCCATTCTCCTTCTTGCTAGAGTACTTGCCCCTAGGGACAGATGCAAGATAAAGATCCCCAGGCCCTGCAATGATTTCCGCATCGATGGGGATCCCTACGGCGACCACAACCACCTTCCCCACATTCTTGTTGTGCACAAGCTGCGCCTTCATTTTGTGGTATGTAAGCGTGTAATCGGCATTGACCACTTTTTTATTCTGTCCGTCTTCTGTGAGTCCAGATGGAACATCGACCGCAACCACAATCTTTTTCGATGCGTTGATTGCATCAATTGCCCTTGACGCCTCATCGCGTATCTTTCCATGGAAGCCTGTTCCGAAGATCGCATCGATAACAACATCGCTCTCGCCCAAAAGCTGGGTGATTAGCTGCTCCGCATTCTCAATTATCGCAATCGTGGGAATCTGCGAGATTGCGTTGAGATGGAACTTTGAGTCGGGGTTTATCTCTTCCCTGTTTCCAATAAGCGCCACCTTGACATCGTACTTTTTGCACAGATACTTTGCCGCAGTGAAGCCATCGCCTCCGTTCTTGCCCCTCCCGCAGACAATCAGAATCCTCTTTTCGGCCGTGAACTTCTTTGATACGAATTCCGCGACCGCCCGTCCCGCGTTGTCCATCAGCTCATTTTGCGAGATGCCCAGCGCTATTGTGTTCATGTCGACTGCACGCATCTCCTCTATGGTGAGCACCTGCTTTGTGAACTTCGCAAACTCCTTTAAACCGTGTAATGTGTGCATCCCGCTTCGCCTAATAGTGTTGAAATGCGAAATATTAAATAAGCCTTTTAGACTTTCCATCAGCATATTTAGCAAGGGGGCAATCCTATGGTCAAGGTCTACAAGAGCAAGGAGAAGCTGGTAATCTACCTTCCGTTCGACGTGATAGAGACCCTGAGCCTAAAGGAGAACGATGAGGTCGACTTTTTTAGATTCAAGGACAACTCGTTTATCTTCGCAAAGAAATCAGACATAACAGAGCTTATTGTTGGCAAGCCGCCAAAGGAGATGGCCGCCCCAAAGCCGATCATCTATCCTGCAATCAACGCAACCGGAGAAATATCAAGGGAGGAGATTGACGTGCTAAAGAAGCTAGACACGCTCAAGTACAACACCCGAAGCAAGGAGAACGTGCTCAAGATACTAGACAAGGAGGAGAGGATCCTGCTCAAGGGGCTGATGAAGAAGAAGGCGGTCTCGCTCTTTGCCAAGGAGAGCGGAAAGGATCCGCTCTTTAGCATCTCAAAGAACATTTACGACAGATTCCTGATGAGAAAGAACGCTCAGCAGGCCGCCACGCCCAAGCCCTCTGAGGTCAAGATGGATGCGCCGCGGTTCAGGCAGAGCTCTGGAGCGGCAAACCCTGCCGATGAGAACCAGAACGTTGCAAAACTCGAGAAGGAGGGTTTCATAGTCCTGCAGTCCGAGCCCGAGGCGTCGAGCCTCTCGCTTGCGCTTGAGGGAAGCATAAGAAGGGGGCAGGTGCTTGGAACGCGCTCGTTCAACAAGAAATTCTACATAATCCTGAGGACCTTCTTTGACAAGTACGGGCCGAAAATTCTCAAGACCCTAAAGCAGGACGACATGAAGGTCTCGCAGATAGCATCCGAGATAGGCGTGGACGAGGACGGGATACGCGCAATACTCTACCTGCTCGCTGAGAGCGGGGATGTGAGCGAGAAGAGAAAGGACTTTTTCACCCTTGCCTGATCAGGCAAGCACTGCGAAGTGATCTAGGACCATTATCACAACTGCGAAAGCTGCGATTCCGATAAGGATAAGCTTTGCGTTCATCTGGGGTCCCTGCGAAGGGGCGTCATAGAAGCTCATCACTCCTGCCTGGTTCTGCGGTGTTGAAATTCCTGCCATGTAAACAGATATCCTAGCCTAGGAAATTATTTAAAGCTTAACAAATGTACGGCCATTAGGCAATCTATAAATAACCCCCAAATAACTTACTTTGGATTGCGTGGAACGCACACCGCTTAAAGTGGATTTCAGATACATGGCGCAAAGCCTGACCGGCTCAGAGTATACTCTGCTCGACTTGATCAGAAGCAAGGGAAAGCTGGATTTCGCCGAGGCGAGCAACGGAACGAACGCGACCCAGAAGAATATCGCAATATACACGCTAGAGCAGAAGGCGCTCTGCGAGATGCAGGGAAACGCCCTTATCCTAACAGACTACGGAAACAAGGTTCACGACTTGATAGATTCAGACATGAGCCTCAAAGCCTCATTGATCTCAAGCGCCGTTTTCATCGTGCTCGAAGGAGATGTTCCGAGGGAAAATGAAGTCGGAATAAACATGAGGCAGGCCATTGAGATACTGCGCTGCTAGGATTTCTTTCCGAGCCCCCACAGATTTTGTATGTAGGCAACCTCCACATCCACAGTCTTCTCAATCAGCCACCTGAAGACGCTCTCGATAAGATTTGGGGACAATTCGTATTTTGCTGCTGTGTTGCGCGCCTTTAGTATTACCAGATCCTCCCGACTGCTGTCCCTCAAACTTTGCCTTAGTAGCTGCGGGTTTTGGGAGATCTTTGGCAACTCGGGATTGTTCTGGGCCTTTGACTGGGCCACAAAGAGCCCCACCCCAGTTATCCTCTCATTCATCAGCTCCAAAATCTCCGCATCCTTTGAGGCCGCCTGGCCGTATGTTGTGGGATCCTCTCCAGCCTCGCAAAGCTGTGCGGGAATCGAGCGGTAAAAATTAATCAGCTCTTCCTTTATAACTATTCCAAAATCCGCGACTCCGCTTTCGGGAACAACCCTGTTGACAGGGCTCTTTGCAAGCCTCCTCTTGAAGAGCGGGTGCTGGTCTGGATAGTTGAATCTTCCGAGCGAGGCATGATAGACCTCAAGCCGCTCGAGCGCAAACTCGAGAAAGGAGATGCCAGAGCGGTTCTTGATCGTCACCGCATCCGCAATGTAAATCGAATCGTTTGCCTTGAACCTTGATCGGTCCTTTAGCGCGCTTATTGTGACCTCGGTGAGCTGATCAAGCTTGACGCGGATTTCCTTTAGTTCTACCATACGCCAAATCCCCTTTCCGATTATTTAAAGAGTTGTTGGGGATTCGTATAATTCCAACTTTTGCATAGGGATTGCAGGTTTGCAAACATCTTTTAATTCCATATGCGCTAGAAGTAATGGGGAGATTTGTGGCAAGGATTCAGAGCGCAATGGAGTATCTGATGACCTACGGGTGGGCAATCCTAATCATAGCCGTCGTGCTCGGTGCTCTGTATCAGCTTGGAATTTTCAACAGTAGCGGCACGGGAGCATCAAATGCGTGTCTCACTGCGCCAGGATTCATCTGCCAAAATCCGATACTCAACACCACAGGATGGCTGGCGATAAAATTTGGGCAGATAGGGACTGGTGCAATAACCATAACCAATACAGCGTGCACAACAAATACCACGGCGCCTACAGCTACACAAAGTACTTACATTATACTTACATCCGGGCAGACCTCCGCAATTCCATTTAGCTGCCCGCTGAGTTCAAACGCGATTGGCACAAGCTTTAAGGGTTACTTGTGGCTTACCTACAGCACTGCGAGCACAAGCGGGATTATCGATAGGATAGCGGTTGTGAGCACCAAGATAACAACTTTTGGAAATGTGACCAATCTGCTCGGAGGGGTTGTACTCCCTAAATTCAGCGCTACTGGTGGAACAGTCACATTCTCAGGAGGGCATGAGATACACACCTTTACCTCAAATGGAGTATTCACTTTAACGGGCGGTCCTGGCTCAGTCAATGTTTTAGTGGTTGGCGGGGGAGGCGGAGGAGGATCGCAGGGCGGCGGCGCATATGGCGGGGGAGGCGGAGGAGGAGGCGGATTCCAGTCAGTCAACAGCATATCACTCACACCGACAGCATACTCGGTAACTATAGGCTCTGGCGGCGCCGGAAGTGCGCCAGCACAGTTTCGCGCAGGATTCCCAGGCACCAGCAGCATATTTTATACAGTGACGGCGGTGGGAGGGAACGCTGGCAATTTTGGAAGCGGATGTTGCGGTGGTGACGGAACAGGTGGAAGCGCGGGAAGCGGCCCATCTGGAGGAGCGGGAGATGGATTCTCGGGAGGAGGTGGAGGAGGCGCAGGAGCAGTAGGAACCGCAGCTTCAAGCACCACTCCTGGAAATGGTGGTAACGGATTATCTAGCACTATCAGCGGAGGCTCGGTGACTTACGCAGGTGGCGGCGCAGGCGGTGGATATTTCTCACCTGGGAGCAGTGGATCCGGAGCGGTTGGCGCCGGTGGATTCGGGGGAAGCAACGGAGGGCCTGGCACAACCGGAGGCACAGGAGCAGCAGGAATTGTGATAATAAGCTTCAACCAGCTCGGAAACGGAACGCCGTAAAATTAAAGTATCCTGAAAATATGAAACGAATTCTAGTTAGGCCCAGAAACCTTCTTTTCTGTCTCAACCTTTATCTTGTCTATGAACTCCTCAACCTTGACGCCGAACTTCTGGCCCCCGCTCCTTGCTCTCACCGCGATTGTCTGGGCCTCTACCTCCTTTTGCCCAACCACAAGCATGTAAGGAATCTTGAGAAGCTGAGCCTCCCTTATTTTGTACTCGAGAGTCTTGTCCGATATGTCCAGTTCCACCCGCATCCCGGAGGATTTGAGTTCCTCGTAAACCTTTGCCGCGTACTCGTTTGCGCCCTCTGAGATTGAGATTACCTTTGATTGGATTGGGGCAAGCCAAGTCGGGAACTTTCCCTGGTAGTGCTCGATTAGTATACCGATGAATCTCTCCAAAGAACCGTATATAGCGCGGTGAATCACTATCGGCACGTGGTCCTTTCCGTCCTCGCCAACGTATGCGAGCCTGAATCGCTTTGGCATCTGCATGTCAAGCTGGATTGTGCCGCACTGCCACTCCCTGCCCATCGAGTCCTTTATGTCGACGTCTATCTTTGGGCCGTAGAATGATCCCTCCTTCTCCTTTAGCTCGTACTTAAGCTTCATTGACTTCATGGAATTCTCAAGTATTGCTGTCGCAGCTTTCCATTCCTCCGAGCTGCCCATGTGGCTCTCGGGCATCGTGGATAGTTTTAGCTTGTGCGAGAGGCCAAAGATCTTGTACATTTTTTCTAGCAGCTCTAGGAGCTCCTTCACGGTCTCCTCTGCCTTCTCTGGGGTTGTGAAGATGTGTGCATCATCCTGTGTAAGTATCTTCACCCTAAACAGACCACTTGCAACTCCGCTCAACTCGTTTCTGTAGAGTGGATCGAAATCGGACATCTTGACAGGAAGCTCCCTATAGCTCCACTTCCTTGACTTGTAGACCAAAAAGGTGGACGGGCAGTTCATCGGCTTGAGTCCGAATTCCTCATCGCCCAATTTGGTCAGAAACATATCCTCCTTGTAGTGATCCGAGTGCCCGCTCACTCCCCAAAGCACGGTGTTGGCAAGGGCAGGAGTGCTGATCTCAAGGTAGTCCTGCTTTGCGAGCTCCTGCCTGATGAAATTCTTTAGTGTGTTGAAGAGCGTAACGCCGCTGTTGTGCCAGTAGACCATTCCTGGGGAAACTTCCTGGAAGCTGAAGAGGTCAAGCCGCTCCCCGATTATCCTGTGGTCAGTTTCCGGAAGTCCTGCGAAGTCGCTCTTTCTAATCCTTGCAAACATTTCATCCTCGCTGGGCTTCCTCTCATGTTTCTCCGGAGGCTTTACAGTTTTTTCCACTTTGGCTGCTGACGTCGATGAAATCTTGGGATAGCTTCTGGACTGCTCCGCGAGCGGATGCCCCTTGATCTTAAGTGAATACTGCTTGTTCCAGCCGAAAGGCGAGGTGTGGACAACTATGCCGAGTTCCTTTGCGTTCGACTCCATCGCCTTGAGCACGGACATCGCGTCTTGGGGCTTTGCAAGGTTGCTGCTCAGGTGCGCATAAGGGTAAATTAGAATCGTATTCTTGCCCAAATTCTTGAGGAACTTTGCAACGTCCTCAATCGCATTTTTTGCAATTGCCTCGTCGTCTCCCTTCTCAACTGTTGTGAAGAGGACCACTATGTCCTCGTACTTGACCTTCTTCTTTTCGGCTTCCTCGGCTGAGGCGATCTCCTTCTTTATCGGCTCGTACTCGATAAACTCTACGTGCTGCTGAAGTATCCTCATCCAACCATCGGGTAACTATTTTGTATACTCTTACAGGTATAAATAATTATATAACGGGATAGAGACTAGGTTTGGTGAATGAGGGAATTGTTGCCAGTGGTTGTTCTCGTCCTTGGAATGCTTTTTGTGGTTTATCACAATGCATCACAGCAAAGTTCTGCTCCAAGTTATTCCTCATTTGAAATAAACGGCAAAAGTTTTGCAATAACTTACGTTGCGACAAACCAGTCAAGTTGGGAAAACGGGCTGATGAATAAGACAATAGGCAACTCTACAACCATGCTTTTTGTATTCCCGAACCGAGCGATATACCCATTCTGGATGATGGACACATACTCAAGCTTGGACATGTTGTGGATAGATGGAAATGCTACGACAGGAGAGGTCGTTTACATTGTCAGAAATGCCTCAAGTTGCTTTGATGCGGCAAACTGCACAATTTACACACCAAATGCTCTTGCAAATTATGTTATAGAGGTAAAATCAGGTTTCGCAGACAAATGGAACATCTCTATCGGAGATCAACTCATGATAAACTAGTTGACCCATCCAGACATTGTTATGGTGGTTCCCGAAGCAGGTGAAACTCCACTTGGATTTCCGCCGGGCCCACCTGAACCTGGTCCCGGACCTGTGCTGCATCTTGAATCAAAGGTTGCTCCGCCATTTCCTCCGGCTCCGCCGTTTGACCCCCCTCCGCCGCCGCTTGAGGTGCAGCATCCGCCGCCGCTACCGCTTCCGCCAGGCCCTCCTGAGCCTGCTCCTCCAGCAGTCAGAGTAAGTGTTCCAAATGTAACAGTAGTGTCATAACCTATCATAATAGTTCCGCCCGCACCTCCTTGACCGCCTCCACCTGCGCCAGAAGTGCCGCCAGGACAGTTGCACGCACAGAAACCCCCTCCGCCGCCAGCAATTCCCACCAGACCTGGCACGGTTATTGTTCCCTGATTGCTAAATATTCCTGCGTATATTTCTACAATTCCGCCGCCTCTGCCCCCTGAACCGGCGTTGCCTGCACAATCACTGCATCCCTGTGAGTTTCCTGAGCCTCCGCCGCCTCCGGCTCCGCCGCCTGCGCCTCCATGGCCGCCGTGTAGGGTCTGGCTGAAGTACTGACTGGTTCTTGTTGAACCCGCGCTGCCTGTAGAGTCCTGGCCCCCACCTGCGCCTCCGCTGCAAGTGTCTGTTATAGTCCCTTGATTTATCACTTCGGCATTGCCCTGAAGGTAATTGCCGCATTCATTTACCGTAACCCCTGACTGCACAAGAATCATGTTGGATGAAACCACTCCCCCGTTAAGTGTTGTTGGAGAACTGTATATTACATCTCCAGAATAGTTTCCATTTTGTGGATTGAAGGTCGTAGGGCTGATTGTGGTGGTTGTTGTGGTTGTCGAAGTTGAAGTTGTGGTGCTCGTAGATGTTGAGTAGAAGTTAGCCTGTTGTGTTATTACCCCGTTGACACCGATTGTTGGAGCTGCGGTGTTTCCGCTGTAGCTGCCCGTTCCGCTGCCGGTCCAGCTTAGGAAGAAGTACCCACCGTTTGGAGTCTCACCGAGCGTCACCTGCGTTCCTGAATTGTAATACTGTGTGGATGGTGTCGCCGTTCCTCCAGCAGGAGGGCTCGAGGAGGTTGTGAGCTGGTACTGTGTTGTGTAGGCTGCGGTAAGCGTGCAATTTGCAGATGCGGTTATTGTCCCAGATTGTCCTGATGCCCCGCAGCCGCTTGCAGAGCTAAATGCGTACTGCACTCCTGCGGAGCCGGCGACAGTTGATGCAAAGGAGTATGAGTGCGATGATCCCTGCGCATAGCAGAGGTTCTGCGGGAATGATGCATATCCGACGCCATCGATCGTCAGAGCGTTTGCGGATGGAGAGGCCGAACCAACGGAGAAAGTGAAGCAGACGGCTGGAAGGAACTGGACGATAGTGTTGGAGGTGGAATTGGAGAAGTATGCGGAAACCAGAACGTTCTCTGATACTGGATCAGAGAGATATGAAACGGCGTTGCCGCTCCCGTCAGTTGTTACAACCGATGAAGATAGCACTGCGTTTAGCGAGTTGGTAGTGAAGTTAACCGTTGCTCCCGAGAGGGGAGTTCCTAGAAGCTTGACATTTGCAGTCAACTTGTCCTTGACAGATGAAAGTGCGATCTGCGATGAGTTCTGGGTGCTCAGTATTATGTTGACTGTGATGGGGGAGAGAAGCGGGGAGGAATGTGTGTTGAAAGCTCCAGGGAAGCTCTGTCTCTGGTTTGAACTACATAAGGAAACATTGCCGCCTGGGCAAGGGATATAGCTGACCGTGAACCTGCCCGCGGCAAGAGCGGACTGCGCTATTGCAGGTGTGATTGTGGCGTTGCAGATTATCGATCCGCCAGGAAGGATAAAGTACGGTACGCACGTCCCCTGTATCGGGGCGATCCCGGTTATGTTGACGGTGATCTCCGGACTGATTATTGGAAACGGATTTGTGTTTGAGAGAAGCATCGCCATCTTTGAGAGGGACAATGATGATCCCAAGACAAGGTCATGGCAGTAGGTTCCTGAGGAGAAAGTGCAGGTAGTCGGAGTTATCCCGGCTGGGGCGAAGACAAAAAAGTAAAGGGCTGCAATCACGACCGCGGCAATCAGAAATGCCCAGCTGTAGGTGAGCAGGTATTCTGTTGCTGATTGGGCACGTGGGATACGCATCTTACCGATATCAATTGCAATAGCTAATTTAAATTACTTTCTTAGCTTCTGTAAGGCAAGGGATAATTAGAGCTCGTCTATTTTCTTTTAGATACTTTCCCAACAGGCTTCATCAGCAGATATAGCCAGACAATAAAGATGGTGGTGAGAAGCAGCATTATCACCAGCGATGCCGATCTGTAGACGCCGATCCTTGAGTACTGCTGCTTGGCAATTGAGAATGCCTGATTCGAATATGCAACTGCGCTTGAAGGGGATGCGGATGCAACCTGCTGCGCCTGGTCCAGATATGCGTACGCCTGAGCGAGGTCCGGATAGAATATAAGAAATGCGCTCTGGTTCACCTGATTTACGTATGAGAGGGTCTGGTTGATTGTCTGGTTTGCATAAGATGAGGTGTAATTGGTCGCAGTTATTGTAGAACCCTGTGCAGATGCCATGGATACTGAATAAATCAGAAGAAGAATTGGGATAACAAACTTGTAGCTCATTTTTGCACCTTAAAATAAAAGGGAAATAAAAGAAAAATAAAAAGAGGTCAACCCTTACAGGTTGACGTCTATGTTGAGCTCCTGCTTGAGTTCGCGGTAGCGGTTTCTGATTGTTACCTCGGTCACTCCTGCGACATCGGCCACTTCCTTCTGGGTCCTCCTCTCGCCCACCAGAGCGCCTGCGATGTATACCGCAGCTGCAGAGACACCGGTTGGTGACCTTCCGCTCACAAGCCCCTTCTTCATCGCCTGCTTGAGCAGAGCGACTGCCTTTTCCTGGGCCTCGCCGCTAAGCTTAAGCGCTGCGACGTACCTTGGGACGTAGCTTGATGGGTCCGTGAGTGGGATCTTGAGGTTGAGCTCGTGGGATACAACCCTGTATGCCCTTCCGATTTCCTTCTTTGGGACTCCCGAAATCTGTGCGATCTCGTCTAGCGTCCTTGGCATTCCGGCATTTCTGCAGGTTGCATAGAGCGCCGCGTTGACCACAGTCTCGATTGGACGACCTCGAATTAGGTTGTTCTTGACGCATTGCCTGTAGAGAAGAGCCGCGCTCTCCCTTATGTTGTCAGGAAGTCCAAGATATGAAGCGACTCTGTTGAGCTCCGGCAGCGCAATCAGGTAGTTTCGCTCGCTTGAGGATGCGATGCTTGCCCTCTTGTGCCACTTTCTCATCCTGTAGAGCTGAGCCTGCCTCTTCGAAGGCAGCCTTGCCCCTCGGATGTCCCTGTTGTACATGTCAATCTCTGTGACAAGTCCCTTGTTTGGCTTCATGTACTTTATCGGAGCCCCGGTCCTTGCCCTTGAGTTTCTCTGGTCCGCGTCGAATGCTCTCCATTCCGGCCCAGAGTCTGTAACATTGTCCTCGATGACCAGTCCGCATGCGTTGCAGACGAGTTCCCCCTTCTCGGAGTCGTAGATGACATCCGAGCTTCCGCAGCTCGGGCATCTATTTGCCTTTGTTGAAATCTTAGGTGCCTGTCCGGCCTCCCTTATGATCTTGACGTCAGCGACCTCCATCTCGTTTTGCTGCTGCGCAAGTGACATATTTGAATTCTGGTTCTTCATCGCCTCGACCATGCCCGCCTGAGCCTCTTTAGGCTTGGCTGACGTCTTCTTCGTTAGAACCTTCGCTTTAGCTTTTTGCTTTTTTGCCATTGAATCCACCAGTATAAATCCGTTGTTTGCGCCCTAGAAGACGCATCGTAAACCTTTTAAAGTTTATCAAAATAAGTAATCAATTAATGTAGGAATAGATATATAAACCTTTCGCTGACTTTGG
>Ga0307372_10002636_pt1 | contig 29356 bp, 28 predicted proteins | sample OX1MG_FD_202533 | JGI IMG/M metagenome (GOLD analysis project Ga0307372, IMG submission 202533) | Soil microbial communities from Risofladan, Vaasa, Finland - OX-1 | ecosystem: Environmental > Terrestrial > Soil > Coastal area > Acid sulfate soil | place: Finland: Risofladan, Vaasa | collected... | reverse complement strand
CCCGCCGAAGCCCGGCCGGCCTGACCAGGCCCCGCCACCCGCGCGGCGAACAGGCCGGTCGCGAGCCACCAAAGGAGGGCACCCATGCGGGTCACGATCTACCACAACATCGCCAAAGACGGCGACGGCCGTCACGTCAGCTTCTTCGGCTACCAGCCCGGACAGCCACTGGTACCCGTATTCGCCTATGACGTGACACTGCTCGACGGCGGCATCGAGGAATTGCGCCAGATCGCCGAACGGGCGTTCGAGACTTATGCGGGAACGGAGCTTGTCCGCCGCTAAGGTGATCACTCATGGTGACCGAACGGTGGCATGTCGTGTTCACTGAACGCCGGCTTCCGCGTCCCCGGGTTCACGAGCCGCTGCTCGATGTGCTCGGGGATCTGGATGAGTGGCTGGATGAGCGGGGTGTGGCGGATGGGCAGCCGTTCCTGATCGGCCCGGATGGCCGGTACGACGTCATGCTGAACCGGTACTTCGGGCAGGCCCGGATGAGCGCGGCGCCGTGGAACACCCAGGCGGCGCACGCGCGTGATCTGAAGAACTTCCTGGACTTTCTCTGGGGGAACCGGGGCGGGAGGTCGTGGCGGGACGCGGAACCGGAGGACCGCGTGGCCTATGAGCGGTGGCGGCGCAAGGACCCGGCGGGGCCGCGGGTGGAGCACGCGACCTGGGATCGTGAGGTCGCGACGGTCAACGGCTTCTTCACCTGGGCCGTGCGCCAGGGCTTCATGGAGGCGAGCCCGGTCGTTCAGCGGGCCAGCCGGGCATCGGGCCGCCGCCGGGGCCGGGCCGTACCGGAGACGGTGCCGGCGGAGTCGTCGCATACGGGGCCGCGCCGCGATGTGGAGTGGCTCACGCCGGGCATGTACCGGCAATGGCGGGATGTCGGCGTCCGCGGCTTCGCGCCCGCGGGCTTGCCGGACGTGTCGTTCCGGGGCCGGTTCGCCTCAAGGAACGCGGCGTTCACCGACCTGATGATCCGCACCGGGATGCGGATCAGCGAGCAGGCCGGGTTGTCGCTGTATGAGCTGCCGCGACTGGCGGAAGGCACGCTGAACGCGCGGTCCTGGCTGCCCGCGCCGATCGCGAAGGGCGGCTCGGCCCGCCATGTCTACTTCCCGGCCGGGGTGCTGAAGGATGTCTGGGATTACGTGGAGATCGAGCGGGCCGACGCGGTCGGGCGCGCCCGCCGGGACGGTCTTTACGAGCAGATCCCTGATCCGCTGTTCATCGAGGACCCGGCGGACCCGGTGGTGCGCATCGGCGGCCGGCGGGTGCCCGTCGGCAAGCTGGGTCACGGCGAACGATCCCGGCTGCTGGTCGTGACTCCTGGCGGCTGGGAGCCGGCGGCGCTGTGGCTGAACGAGTCCGGGCTGCCCGGGACGGCGGCGGGCTACCGGGAGATCTTCAAGGACGCCAACCGGCGCTGCCGCCGCCACGGGCTGTCCGTGACCACTCACCCGCATGCGCTGCGGCACAGCTACGCGGTCATCGAGCTGGAGCATCTGTGGCGCGGCCACCTGGAACAGCTTCAGGAGATGAACCCGCGGGGGCGGATGACGTATCAGCGGGTCTACGGCGACCCGCTGCTGTGGGTGAGCCGCAGGCTTGGTCATCGCTCGATCGAGACCACGGCGATCTACCTGCACACCTTGCAGGAACTGGAGATGGAGACCAGGCTGGCGCTGATCCCGGACTGGTGGGACGATACCAGGCCGGCCCAGGCCGGCGGCGGCGGCGCCGGCTGCCGGGCCGCGGGATGACGGCTGAGGTGGCCTGCCTGCCGCCGACGGGCCGGGGCAGGCAGGCGGCACGGCCGGATGGCTTCTACGAGCCGGACCCGCCCGCCGGTCCGGCGCGGGATGGTGACGGGAGCCCGCGGGTGGCTTTCGCCGGGGAGGACGGCCGTAACCATAGCTATTCCTTCGCCGGGCTTCCGCTGGCCGGGATGCACGAGGATCTCGCGGCGGCGCTCGCGGCGCGGATCGGCCCGTCCGGGACTCGCCGCACGCTGGCCAGCGCCAACATCGGCTGGTTCAAGCTGGGCGGGCTGCTCCGGTTCCTGGCGGGCCTGCCGCGCCCGCCCCTGGACCTGGCCGCGTTGCGGCGGTCTGATCTGGAACGCCTGCGCCGGCACCGGCTGCTGACCATGCAGCCGCGGACCGTGGCGAAGGAGATGGCGGAGATCTTCCAGCTGCTGCGGCGGGCCGATCAGCGGCGGCTGCGGCCAGAGGTCCGCGAGCTGATCAACCAGCGCGGCCACCATTCCGGCGAGGACGCCGGGAAGACCGGCCTGCCGGGATACTCCGACCGGGAATACGCCCAGATCATGAGCGCCGCCCGGCACCGCGCCGCCCAGATACGTGATCGCGTCCGCGCCGGGGAGCGGACACTGGCGCTCGCCGGAACTGCCCCGCAGCGGCTGTCCGCGGAAGAATCCGCCGACGCCGGGTGGCTGGCCGGGATGGCCCGCACCGGCGTCGTGCCAGCTCGATCGCGGGGCGGCGGGTGGCCGCATGGCAACCTGCCCGACCGGGCCGGGAGGGTCAGCGCGGCCCAGCATCTGTTCCTGACCGAGGAAGACCTCGTCCCGCTGCTGGTCCTGGCCGTGGCGCTGACCGGACGGAACCCGGAGACGGTCAAGGAACTGCCCGCCGGGCACCGGGTGCTGGAGGACCGGGCCGTCGCGGTCGCCATCACCAAGCGCCGGCGCGGCAAGGCACTGGCTCGCCAGACCGCGCACTGGGAGACCGGGCCGGCCAGCCGCCAGCTGCACACACCCGGCGGCCTCTACCTGCTGGTCCACGAGCTGACCGGCCGAAGCCGCGCCGTCAGCGGCACCGAGTCGCTGTGGGCGATCTGGACCGGCCGCAGCGGCGTCCACGGCCACACCGCGGCGTTCGGCCGGTGCCTGACCCGCAGCCTGGACCTCAGCCGGTGGGCGGCGGCGGAAGGGCTGACCGCCGACGCCCCTGACGGCGGCGAGCCAGCTCCGCTGGCGCTGCGGCTGGACCGGCTGAAGACCGCAGCCGAGGCCCGCCGGGCCAAGGCCACCGGAGGCCACATGCCCTCCACCGCGACGACGAACACGATGGACGTCTCCTACGCGCATTACCTGCGCAACGACCCGGTGATCCAGGCGTGGGCCGAGGACATCATCGACGCCGCCCTCGCCGACGCCGAGGACAACGCCAGCCGCTTCCAGCTCCGCATCCTCGGCCCCGTTATCGGCGACCGCTTCCGCGCCGACCCCGACGCGGCCGCCCGCGAGCTGGGCACCACCGCGGCCAGGCTCGGGCAGGCCCTGGCCGGGTCACTCGACACCCTCGCCACGTCGTGCCTCGACATCGACCACAGCCCGTTCAGCGCCGGGCGCTGCACAGTGTCGTTCCTGATGTGCCTGCACTGTCCCAACGCCCTGGTGCTGGAACGCCACCTGCCGATGCTCTGCGCCCTGCTGGACCGGCTGCAGGAAGCACTCGGCCAGATGAGCGTGCCGGACTGGTGCCGCGCCCACGGCGTCGCCTGGCTGATCATCACCCGGCTGATCCTGCCGAAATTCAGCCCCGCCCAGCGCGAGGCCGCCATCGCCGCCAAGCCAGCCGCCGAACGCGCCGGCCTGCTGGACCTGCTGCCCGGCCCGCGCGAGCCGGCATGACCAGCCCGGCCGCCGCACGGCCGCTGCCCGGCCCCGGCAATCCGTACGTGCTGGCCAGGCGCCCGCTGCGGCCCGGCACCCGCCGCGCAGCCACCGCGCGGTTCAGCGACGACATCTGGGACCTCACCCCGGCGCTGCTGCAACGGCACAAGAACGCGCTGATCCTCAACTTCCCCACCCTGCCCGCACAGTTCCGGCAGGCCGCCAGGGAACTGTGCCACGCGCTGCTGGCCCGCGACCTGCCGCCCGGCGAGAAGGAATCGGCGCCCGATTCGATCCGCGCCTACTTCACCGCGCTCAAGCAGTTCCTCACCTGGGCCGACCAGCGCGGCATCCCCGCGCTGCGCGCAGTGACCCCGGCCGACCTGGACGCCTACAACGATCATCTGCTGGCCTCGGGCCGGGCCGTGACCTACCAGGCGCAGCGGCGGCGCACTGTCCGGCTGCTGTGGCTATACGCGGGCAAGCTCACCAGCGACGCCCTCACCTTCGACCCCGCGCTCGTCCCCTCCTGGGCGGACCCGCCGGCCCCGAACCGGGCGGCCGAGAACACCACCCAGCGGATCCCCGAGCAAGTCATATCCCCGCTGCTGACCTGGGCACTGGTATGGATCAGCGAACTCGCCGGCGACGTCCTGGCCGCCCTTGAGGAATGGCGCCCGCTGCACGCCAACACCCAGGTCAACCGCGCCCGCCGGCACGCGCCCGCCTGCGCCGGCACCGCCGGGAACCTGGAACAGCTCATCGGGCGCTACCGGGCCGAGAACCGACCGCTGCCCGGCGGCACGGACGGCAGGCCCGCGCTCTCGCACCTGGCCCGCGAGGCCGGCTGCACGGCCGGGGCGTTCAGGGCCAGAGGCTGCCAGGACCTCCTCGCCGCTGCGGCGGCCGAACTCGGGACCGCCGACACCGCCTACCTGCGCGTCACGATCAACGGCCGGATAGGCGGCGAGCCATGGACTAGCGAGATCCCCTACACCGAGGCCGAGCACCTCGGGCTGCTGCTCCAGACGGCCGCATGGGTGACTATCGCGTATCTGTCAGGTATGCGCGACAGCGAGGTCAAGCACCTGCGGCTGGGCTGCCTGGGCGTGAGCCGGGCCGAGGACGGCCGCGTCTACCGCCGCAAGATCAGCGGCCTGGCCTTCAAAGGCGAGAACGACCCCGTCGGCGTCCCCGCCACCTGGATCGCCGGCGAACCCGTCGAGCGTGCCGTGAGCGTCCTGGAACGCCTGCACTCCGGCCAGCAAACCTACCTGTTCGCGCGGATCCCGGGATCACGGCGCGACCTGGGCTCGCATGCCGCCGGACCGAAAAGCACCGGGGCGACCAACAGCGATCTCGCCGCCTTCACCGACTGGATCAACGCCTACTGCCAGCGGCACGGCCGCCCCGACGGCATCCCGCTCGTCACGGGCCAGCGCTGGAGGCTGACTACCCGCCAGTTCCGCCGCACCCTCGCCTGGTTCATCGCCCGCCAGCCCGGCGGCGTCATCGCCGGATCGATGGCCTACCGCCACCACCGCGTCCAGATGTTCGAAGGCTACGCCGGCACCTCCGCGTCCGGCTTCCGCGCCGAAGTCGAGGCCGAGGACGCCATCGCCCGCGGCGAGCAGCTCAGCGATCTGGTCACCGGCCACGGCGACCACCCGCTGACCGGCCCGGCGGCTGCCGACGCCGAGGCGCGGCTCGCCGAGTTCGAACGCCACGTGACCTTCAGCGGCAAGGTCATCACCGACCCCCGGCGGCTCAAGCGGATCATGGACCGCCACGATCCCCGCGTCTACCCCGGCGAGTACGTCACCTGCGTCTACAACCCCGACCGGGCACTATGCCGCCGCCAGGACGGCGCAGGCGGACCGTGCCTGCCGGACTGTCAGCCGCTGGCATGCCGCAACGTCGCGCTGACCAGCGCCAACATCACCGTGCTCACCGGCCACCGAACCCACCTCGAACAGGCCCTGCAACCCGGCAGCGCGATCGCGCCCTACGTGCGCCACCGGCTCGGCGAGCAACTCAGCGAGATCACCGCCTTCCTCACCCAGCATGACCACCCGCGCCCGGGCAACGCATGAGACGGCACCTCCCCGCCGATGACCAGGTCACCGCAGCGATGACACGCGTCCTCACCGAAGCCGCCGAGCACGGGCGCAAGGCCACGGTGACCGCCGTCGAGCGGGCCCTGGGCATCCCGCACGCCACCTTCGACCGCAACTACCGGCACCTGACCGACAGCTTCCGCCAGCAAGCCCGGCAGCAATCCGCCGCCAGGCGAACCGGGCCGGTCAGCACGGGCACGAGCCCCGAGCAGGTCATACACCGGCTCCGCCGGGAAAACGAAGACCTCCGGCGCCTCGTCAAGATCTATTCCGAATCGATCCGCCAGCTCACCCTGGACCACCTCGAACTCGAAACCAAGCTCAACGCCACCGCCAGCATCACCACACTGTCCGACCGCAGAAACCGCTGATTACCGGCCGCGCCCGATTCGGCAGTCACCGTATGGAAAATGCCGGGTGCGCCTGCGCCTGTGACGCGCCACTCATCGTGAGGTCAGGTGCCACCCATCCTCAACGCCGGCACAGGCCGCGCTGTCCGGCCTGGTGGCGACAGGCTCGTGAGCCCCGCCGAGACGCGGCCCGCCATGACTCCCGCACCGGGCCGGCTGACGCCACGGCGGGTGACCAGACTGGGTGCGCCGCGACCGACGGTCCGCTCCCCGGGTCTGGTGCCGGAACAGGTGCGGCGCGGGCCGATCACGCCCGCCATCTGACGGGTGTTGCCAGGAGGCCACCGGATCCAGCATTATGGGTGGGCAGTCACCCACATAAGGAGCGGGATGATCCGGATCACCGAGCGGGCGAAGGGGATCAACCGGGTCAGGCTGCTGGAGGCCGCCGCGGCGGAGTTCGCGGCGCATGGCCTGGCCGGTGCCAATATCAACCGGATCTCGGTGGCCGCCGGCCTGGCGAAGGGGACGGTATACAACTACTTCCCGTCCAAGGAGGAGCTGTTCGAGGCGGTCGTCCGGGAGGCGTGTGACCTCGCCGTCCGCCGTGCCGGCCGATCGACGGCGGCTACCACGCGGGAGCGGCTGCTGGCGATGGCCGCCGCGGATGTGGAGGTCGCCCGCGAGAACGAGGCGTTCGCCCGGGTGATGGCCAGGGAGGCCCTGTCCGGGGACCCGATGTCATTCCAGCGGATCGTCTCGGCGGCGGAGCCGTTCATCTCGCAGGTGGAGCAGATCCTGCGCGATGGCGTCGAACGCGGGGAGGTGCGCCCGGATGTGCCCGTCAGCGAACTGGCGCTGCTGTTCGCGGGCATGGACCTGCTCGCGCTGACGCAGCACTGGTCCACGGCGGGTGCCTGGCCCCGGCTGGAGGACATCCCGGGCCTGGTTGTCCGCCAGTTCCTTGAGGGCGCCCGCGGGCCGGCCAGTCAGGAAAGTAAGGAAAGCCAGGAAAGGAACCGGCCATGACCGGCCGCTTGTCCCCTGCCCCCGAACCGGCATCCGGCTCCGCCGAGACAGCGGATACCGGGCACATGGTCCGGGTCCGGCATGCACGCAAGTCCTACCGGGCCGGCGGCCAGGCGCAGGTCGTGCTCGACGACGTCTCGCTGGACATCGGCGAGGGGGAGTTCGTGGTGGTGCTCGGGCCGTCGGGCTGCGGCAAGACCACCCTGCTGAACCTGCTGGGCGGGCTGGACCGGGCGGACTCGGGGTCGATCCTCGTCGGCGGGCACGACCTCGCCCAGGCCAGCCCGGCCGAGCTGACGGCCTACCGGGCCAGATCGGTCGGCTTCATATTCCAGTTCTACAACCTGCTGCCGACCCTGACGGCGCTGGAGAACGTGGAGGCGGGAGTCACCATCGCCGGCGTCGGGAGGGAGCACGCCCGGCCGATGCTGGAGCGGGTCGGGCTGGCCGCCGCCGCGGGCAAGTTCCCCTCCCAGCTGTCCGGCGGGGAGCAGCAGCGGGTCGCCATCGCGCGGGCACTGGCCAAGGGCCCGCGGCTGGTGCTGGCCGACGAGCCGACCGGGAATCTGGACCAGGCGAGGGCGGCCGGCGTGCTCGACCTGATGCGCGGCCTGAACGAGCAGATCGGGACGACGTTCGTGGTGGTCAGCCATGATCCTTCGGTGGCGGCGCGGGGCACGCGGGTCGTCCGCGTCACCGATGGCCGTATCGTCGCGGAAGCCGGGCAGTCGGGGGCCGGACGATGAGGTACTGGCGCAAGGCCTGGCGAGATGTCCGGGCGATGCGGTCCCGGGCGGTGCTGCTGCTGCTGGTGATCGGCGCCGGGATCGGGACCGCCGCCGGGATCGCCCTGGCCCTGCATGACGTGCGGGCCACCCGGGACGGGTTCTACCGTGACTACCGGCTCGCTGATCTCGACATCCGGCTCAGCGCGGCCGTTCCCGCGGGGGAGCTGTTCGCCCGCGCGAGCGCCGCGCGCGCGACGAGGGCGACGGCCCGGCTCATCCTGGACGGCGGTGCGCTGCCGCCGTCCGGCGGCCCCGCCGCCGCGGAACTGGTGGGCATGGACCCGGCGGCTCCGCTCGATCAGCTGGCCATGCTGCGGGGCCGGCCGCTGGCACCCGGCGACCCGTCGGGCGCGGTGGTGGTATCGGAGTACGCCAGCCACGCCCGCCTCAGAACCGGGGACCCGCTGCGTGTCAGCGTGGCCGGCCGGGTCCTGACGCTGCACGTGCGGGGCATCGCCCGCAGCCCGGAGTACCTGCTGGCCACGGCGAACCCGGCGTACCTGATCCCCCAGCCCGGCTCGCTCGCCGTCATCTTCCTGCCCCGCGCCGGCCTGCAGGCACTCGCGGGCCTGCCGGGCCAGGTCAACGACCTGGCGGTGGACCTTCCAGGCGGCGGGGCCGGCGCCGGGAACCGCCAGCTCGCCAGCGGGCTGCCCGTCACCGCCATCACCCCCCGCGACCAGCAGTTCAGCTACCGGTTCACCAACGCCGACATCCGCAGTTTCGCCCTGTTCGCCCCCGTCCTCGGCGGTGTCTTCGCGGCGGTCGGATTCCTGCTGCTCGCGCTAAGCCTGCGCAGGCTCGTCCACGCGCAGCGGCGCGAGCTGGGGGCGCTGCTCGCGCTCGGCTACCCGCGCCGCGCGGTGATCATCACCGCCGTCCTGCCGGCGGCGTTCCTGGGCGCCGGAGGAGCGGTGGTGGCCGCCGCCGCGGCGGTGGGGGTGGCGCAGCTTGTCGCCACCGAGTACGCGGCAGCGGTCGGCTTCCCCGCGATCACCCACACCTACGACCCCGTCTTCCTGCTCGAAGCGGCCGGCGCCGCGCTGGTGACGGCGCTGCTGGCCGCCCTCATCCCGGCGGTCTCCCTCGCCCGCCTGCGGCCGAGCGCCGCGATGCGCGGAGACGCCCCGCCGGCCTTCACCTTGCCGGCCGCCCTGCGGCGGATCACCGCCAGGGGCGGGCTGCCGCTCGTCTACGCCTCACGGACGCTGCTGCGCCGCCCGGTGCCAACCGCCGCCACGTCGCTGAGCCTGGCCGCGGCGATCGGGCTCGGTGCCGCGCTCGCGGTCTTGTCCACCTCCGTCAGCCACGCGATCGACGCCACCTTCACCGGGCAGGCCTGGTCCTACACCGCCGACCTGGCCCGGCCGCTCCCGACCGGCCAGGCGCGGCTGCTGGCCGCCGGGGCCGGCGCCCTCGCGGCCGAGCCGGTCACGCAAGGGCCGGCGCAGCTCGCGGCCACGGGCCACCGCGCGGACGCGCAGCTCACCGGCCTGTCCGCCGCCACGCCCCTGCAGCGCCTGCGGATCGTCGCCGGACAGCCCCCGGCGCCAGGCCGGATCGTGCTCAGTGAGCAGCTCGCGTCGCAGCTGGCCGTCAGTACCGGCGACACGATCACCATCACCACCAGCCGCGCCAGCCGGCAGAAGCTGACCGTCGGCGGGATAGCCCGGACGCTCGCCTCACAGCAAGCCTTCCTGCCCCAGCCGCAGGCCGGGACGCTCCTCGGCCTCTCCGGCCAGGCCACCAGCCTCTACGTGACCGGCGATGCCAGCGTCGCCAGCCGGCTCCGGGCCAGCCCGGCAGTGGCCCGCGTCACATCGAAGGCCGCCGCCCTGACGAGCATGCACCAGCTCGTCAGCGAGCTCACCGGCCTGATCACCATCCTGCTGGCCATCAGCCTGGGCGTCGGGGCGCTTTTCCTCGTCTCCAGCCTGGCGCTGTCCTACCTCGACCGGGAAGGCGAGTTCGCCACCTTGCGCGCGCTCGGCTATGGCCCCGGCCACGTCACCGGTGTCGTCGCCAGCGAATCACTCACCCAGACCCTCGTTGCGGCCGCCCTGTCCATACCGGCCGCGATCCTCATCGCCTGGCCGCTCGCCCAGCGGATCGGCTCAGCCTGGTTCCAGATCAGCCTCGCCCCCGTACCCGGCGACTTCGCCCTGGCCATCGGCGGCGCGATCGGCCTGGCCATGCTGGCCATCGCCCACGCCACCCGGCAGATCATGCGGGCCAGCATCCCCGCCGCCGTCCGCTCCCGCCTCATCGGGTAGGTCGCCGCCCGGCACGCCCGGCCCTGCCGATGGCCGCGGCTGGGTGATCCGCGCCCCGTGCCCACCGCGAACGCCGGACAGCTAGCCCGGGAGCGGGACAGCGCGCCGCAACGCCTTACCGTCCCGCTATGACATCGTCACCAGCGTTAGCGGCAGGCAGATCATCGCCGGGCAACCCCGCGGAACCTTTCCGAGCCAATCCTGCCCGGGGCCAGGACTGTGAAAGAGCCACGTTCAGGCCGGCAAGACACCCGCGCATCCGCACGCGCGGATCGGCGCGCTCTGCCCTGATCCGCGGGCGCCGCCGCCTAGCCTGGTTACCGTATACATCGGACGCTTTTATGCCGGACTCGTCTCCACCGTCTGTGACGGCAGCCGACGTGCCGCCAGTGCCGACCGGAGCCCAACGTCAGCATCCCGGCGCCAGAGTGAGCGTGGCAGAGACGCTCATCCGCCGGGCATGCCCCAGCTTAGGATCGCCGCGAATGACGTACGAGCGTTTCGCTCTACGCAGCCGACAGGCGATTGGCCGATAACTGCCTGCGGGAGAGATGACTGCCCAGAGCGGAGTGGACAACGGACTACTTTCAACACCCCGAATAACGAGACGTTCAACATGGATCCGGAGTGGCTGACCGCCGGGCAGCGCGACCTGGCCGCCAGTTACCGGTCCCGGAGATTGCGGTCGATGTCAACAGGAGACGTCGCCCGGCTGGGGCCGATCGCGCTGGCCTGCGACTCGGTCGGGTTCCGCGAGGTCCCCGCGGAGCTGAACGTGGTCCAGGTCAGCGAGCACGGGACCGTACCGCTCGACGATGACGGGCCGGCGGAGGCCGGGCCGTGACGTGGCACGGCCTGTGGCACGGCGGCAGCGGCTACGCCCCTCCCGGCGCGGACGACCTGGAGCTATTCACCTCCCTGCGCCAGGCCAGGGAACGGCTGGCCTCCCGCTACGACCACGGCTACTGGGAACGGCAGCACTTCGCCTACGTCACCCGGCCGCCCGAGCGCACGCTCACGCCGGCGGTGGGCGCGGACTGCGAGATCTTGCTCTATCCGCCCGGCTCCGACTTGTCCTACCCGGCCAGGCGCGTCTGCCTCGGGCCGCGCGGAGCCGCCCGCATCGAGCACTGCTGAAACCCGCCGCGCCTGAACCGCCGGGCTGCCACGCACTGCCTTTCCCGGCCCGCATGGGCGATCACCCGCATAACCAGGAGGTAGTCAGTCATGGCAACACACGCCCAGATCGCCAGCCGTTTCGCCGACCAGGCCGGCCGGCCCGGTGCTCGGCTGCTCCGCGCCCAGGGCGGCAGCATCTTCGTCAGCCCCCGTGACGAACGGAACCTGCTGAGCTGGGGCACCCATTTCGTGCTGGCGCGCATCATGCTCGATGCCGCCGGCGCCCGGTCATGGTGGCTGCTGAACGGCGACACCTACTCAGTCAGCACCACCAGGCACCAAGGCATCATCCGCGGTGCGTGCGAGCGGACCGGGCTGCCGGTGCTGATCGTGTCGTTCTCATGCCTGCGCGAGGCGCGGATCGACCGCGAATCGATCACGCCCATCGACATCCAGCCCGAGCGAATGGAAACGATCGAGCATCACGCACGCACTCAGGAGCAGGTTCCGGAGGCACACCGCTGGAACGCGCAGCAGCTGCCAGACGGCCGGTGGACGTGGACCACCTACCGGCACTGGCTGGGAGCGTCAGTGTTCCGGGCCAGCTACATCCCCGCGGACCGCACCTCCGGCACCGCGAGGGATATGACCGTGACGGCATGTTTCCTGTCCGCATTCGATGAGCAGGAGACCCGGCCGCATTACTTCCTGTGCGAACTGCCGCAAGGCGCCGAACCAGCCACGGTCGGGCAAGCCATACAAGCCCTGAAACCGCCAGAGGTAGCCGCAGCTGAAAACGCCGGCCTGGCATGCACGCGCCAGGGCGATGTGTTCGCCATTCCGACCACGCTGACCACGCGCCAGCTCCCGGGCAAGCGGGAACGCGGAGCCCACGTGCTCCACCTCAGCCACAAGGCAACCGAGGTCCGCATCACCGATGACGGAACCACCTACGCCAGGGGAATCCTCCACCATACCCCCATCCAGAGCTGGCGGCCGCCAGAGCACAAGCGCCAGCCGATGGGTGACCGCAAGACCTGGCACCGGCTTGTGAAGAACACCGTCCCGATCGACGGCGACGGCAACAGCCGCGCATGGTCGCGTGGCGGGAACGTGGACTGAGCATCCAGCCTGCCCCGCTCCCAGATCGCCGCAGCCAAGCCAGCATCCCACCCGGCCGCCTGATGATCGCAAAGGAGCACCCGTGACCGACACCACCGACACCTACCGTGTGCGGCGCCCGCTGACCGACACCGAGACAAGGTCGATCAGCACCGCGATCGACGCGGCGGGCAGCGTTCCCGAGATTCTTGCCGCCGCACTGATCAGCCTGTTCACCGCGCTGCTCGCACCGCTGGGCGAATCGCTGAACGACTACGGTCCCGCCACCAGATTGCTCGATCCCGGCACGTTCGCGATCCCGCAAACCCAGTGGGCCGCGATCACCGGAGAGTGCCTGGCCAGGGCCGACGCCTTCGGCGGCCGGGCACAGACCGCCATGGAGCTGATCAACGTGATGCCGGCCAGCTACGACGACCCATCGGTCACAGTTTCCGCGGCGCAGCCGGCCGATCAGCGCCCGTATGAGCATGTGCTGACCGTGTCACGTGAGGCCACCGACGTGATCGCCGCGGCGTCCCGGCACTGCGGCGAACTCAGCGCCTGTTTCGGCGAGGACTCCCGCGAGTACCTCGACGCGATCCGGTCCTGGCAGCACAACATCTCGCGGATCTTCTCGATGGCCTTCGGCTCCCAGACCCGCGTCAGCCGCGACGGCGACCTGTCGCTACTGGTGTCCTCCGCCACCGGGTTCACCTACGGGCTCATCTTCCACCCCGTCCGGCGCCGCTGCACCGATGACGGCTGCCGCGCCGTCATCAATGACGACGGCACCGCCTGGACCTACTCACCCGGCGACCCGGTATGCGCCAGCGGGCAGCACGTCCCGTCCTACCCGCTGGACGCACCCCGGCCGGGCAGCTGGTCCTTCCACTCCTGACCGCCAACTCCAGCCCGCGCGGGCCGGGTATTCCTGGCCCGCGCACAGCCCTGCCCGCTCCCTACGTCAGAGCCGCCGCACGCGGCCGGCCGTACCTGGCCCGCGCGCGGCGCCGGGACCGGCATGACCCAGCAAACTACAGATCGGATGAATGACCATGACCCAGGAGAACTCGCCCGCGCGACCTGTCAGTGACGTACCCGGTCCCGGTCAGGCCCCCTTGGTTATCCGGATCGCGTCACCGGCCGCCCTGCTCGATGTCGTGCCCTTCCTGCTCGGGTTCCACCCGGACCGCAGCGTCGTGGTGATCGCCATCGGGCAGCCCCGCGGACGGGTGCGTGCCACTTTCCGGTATGACCTGCCCGACCCGCCCGGCGACGACGACGCTCGCGCCATCGCCGCCCATGCGGCAGAAACTCTCGCCCGTGTCGGCATCACCCTCGCGGCCATCGTCGGATACGGCACCCGCGACCTGGCCGACCCGGCAATCCGGCAGATCAGCTCCGAACTGGCCGATGCCGGGATCACGATCTTCGAGGCACTCCGCGCTGAGGACGGCCGGTACTGGTCCTATACCTGCCAGAACCCAGACTGCTGCCCTCCCGAAGGGGTGCCGTTCGGCCAGGCGCCCGGACCGGGCGCGGCTGCCGCTGTCACCTGCGGCATGACAGCGCTGGCGGCCCGCGAAGATCTCGCGGCCACGATCGCGCCCCAGGCCGGCGCGGCCCGCAAGGTCATGCGCCGCGCCACCGCGGCCGCCCGCCGGTGGGCGGCGGGCCTGGCCGGTGACCCGGCCACCGGACGAGTTCAGGTGACCGCCGCAGGCAGCGGCCTGCTCAGCAAGGCGCTGGCCGCCTACGCGGCTGGCGCCCGGATCGGTGACACCGACGCCGCCCGGCTCAGTGTCCTGCTCGCCAGCATCCGCGTCAGGGACGAGGCTTGGGCGCGGATTGACCCGGCCGATATCAGCCCGCATCTGGCGCTGTGGTCGGACATGACCCGCCGCGCAGTCACCAGCGTCGCCGCGTGCGCGTCACTGCTGGCATTCGCCGCCTGGACTGCCGGCAACGGCGCGCTCGCGAACATCGCGATCGACCGCGCAATGGCCGCCGACTCCGGCTATTCGATGGCGCACCTGATCCGCCGGGCTCTGCGAGCGGGCATGCCGCCCATGAAGCAGCAGCTCATGACACCAACCGAACTCGCTGCCCGCTACGGCGAACAGCCCGCCCAGCACGCCTGAGCCAGGGGCGGCAGAAACCGGCCACTCAAGGAGGTCCGCGCGATGGGCCAGATGCAGGACAAGATCATCACGGAACTGCGGCGGATCGCAGAGAAGGACGCCAGGCTGGAATTCGCTGATCAGCCGCAGTACGCCAACACGGGCACCGCTTACATTCAGCGCGGCTTCGACACCGTGGCTGAACTGCGTTACGGATTCTTCGACACCTATTGCTCGATCACGTTCAGCGGCACGGCCGTCGCGGCGGCCGGCCTACCGGACAATCCGCCCTCATGGCGTGCCAGCCAGGGCAGCGTTACCTGGCATTCGCTGGCTTACGGTGACGGCGACAGGGTTCGGGCAATGCTCGACGTCATCAGGTCCGTGCTCGCCGCCACCACCGCCGTCGGCCGTGAGTCCAGGGCGCTGCGCGGATACAGCGCCCGTCAGCGGCGGGACCGGGCAGCCAACATCAGCGCGCGGTTCCTGCCCCAGCGTGACGATGACGAATCCCCGGCGATCGACGTCGCGGGCGCGCTCGTGGTGGCGCACGTCAAGAACGGCGAGCTGCGCGTCGGTGTCGACCTAGAGACCGCGGACCAGGCGGTCTACCGGATCTACGGCGACCTGCAGGTCCCGCTGCGTATCACCGTGCAGGGCGACACCGTGTTCGAGGCGACCGGCCCGTGAACCCGCCGGGCCGCTGTCGGCGCGAGACGCCGTCCGCATGAGCCGCTGCCTGAACCCGAAGCAGCCATTCCAGCCGCCGCTTCTCCGCCCGCCCTTCTGGTGCCGGGCGCATGGCACATCGATCGGAGGCTCACATGGCCCCTGTCATCCCCGTCCCCCGGCAGGTCGCCTCCTGCCCCGTGGTGGCCGCGATCACGGTCCCGTCCCGGCCCGGCGAGCCGCCGTACCAGTTCATCGTTATCTGCCAGGACCCGGATGCCCAGGTAAGCGCCAATCCTTACAGCACGTTGCGGGTCGGCACCGCCGACGGCCGCGAATGGGTGGCCGGTCACGGCCGCCACGACCTGACCTGGCCCGAGGCGGTGGCGAGCTTCGTCAGCCGCGCGAGCATCCCCGCAGCGGGCTACCCGGGCCAGACCGGAAATGACTCGGTCCGATGACCGAAGGGAAGCGTCAGCGCCGGCCGCACGGCCGCCGCGGGCCGCCAGTACCGACTCAACCCGAGGAGAAAAGCCAGATGCTTATACGGGCCTACCTTGTCAGCGGCGAGTTCCGTGTCCACCAGGCGGACTGCCGGGACTGCCAGCGAGAAGCACGGCGCAGCGACTCCAGCGCCAGCCCCGAGGAGTTCCCCAGCGAGGCCGCGGTAATCCGGTCGCTGTGGGCTGACATCATCCGCGAAGACCCCAGCCTGTACGGCACCCCCGGCGGCTTCGCCATTCTGGAAGCCGCCACCGAATTCCTGCCCTGCACCAGCGGGCTGCCCAGCCACTGACAGACGGCGGACCAGCGACCCCGGCCTAGATCGCCCGCTCCGACAGGTATCAGACAGCCAGCGCCAGCGCCACGACGCGCGATAGCCGGATCACGGGCAGTCACCCGCAACCGCCGCGCCGCGAGGCCGTAGCCGATCAGCGCAGCGGCCTCGCCGTCGGCCGGCCAAAGGCCAAAGTCGGCGGCCGGAGAGCCGAAAGCAGGGCCGGTGCGGCCCATGCTCCAGGCGCAACAGCCCCGCACTAACGGCTCGGCTCAACACCGCCGCAGGGGAAACCCGCCCGGCCCGTCCGCCAGTGACTGAATCCCGCTCTCGCGCGAGATGCCCGACCGATCATCTCGCGGCCCAGCCGGTCACTAGCCGCCCAGTGACGAGCACCAGGAACACGCCGGCCCGGCTCGGCGGCGGATTCGAGGGCCTGCGCCTTCATCCGCTGAGCATCGGCCAGCGCGAAGCGGTGAGCCTCAGCCAGCCCGAACAGACAGGAGGTCAGTCATGCCCGATCCCAGCCCGGATGCCGGAAGAATCGCCCGAGCCGCCGCATCCGCGTGGTGGAAAGCCCACGGTAGCGGGCGGGGCGAGATCCCGCTCGGCGTCGTGGCCGCACTCGCGCTAACGGAACGCGCCGACCCGGACGGCCCGGACCCGGCAAGCCAGATCCTGGCCGCGGATCGTGACCAGACGGCCGACCTGCTGCGGGACATCTGGACGCTGTTCGCGATCATCCGGCCCGAGCTATCGATCCGAACCGGGCCGTTCGCCGCATGGCTGGATAACCCGTCCGCCGCCCAGCTCGACGGGGCACACGCCACGGCCCGCGCCGTCGCCACGGCCGGGCTGCTCAGTCAGACTGCGGACCGCCGCCGCGCCCGCGATATGGACCTGCTCGGCGTCGTCTACCAGGAACTGCGCAACCCGAAAGCCGGGAAGACACGCGGCGAGGTGTACACGCCCGCCGCACTAGCCGCGGCGATGGCCCGCCTGACCGTCAGCGGCGCCGAGCCTGGACAGAGCATCTGCGACCCTTGCGCCGGCACGGGCGGGCTCCTGCTCGCCGCCGCCACACAACTGCGATCCCAGGGAATCGAACCCGGCTCGATGCACTGGTATGCCGCCGACATCGACCCCATCGCGGTCGCCGGCCTGGCGGTCAACGCGCACCTATGGGATCTCGGCCCGCACGTGGTGATCGGCCGCGCCGACACCCTGGCCGAACCCGACTGGCACGCCCGCGCCCTATCCGAGCAGCAAACGGCGATCGAACACCACAACGCACAAGTCACCATCGCCCGGTTCCTGGCCGCTACCGCACTCCTGGGAGCCGCGGCTGAGGCAGCCAGCGACCAGCAGGGGCCGCACGGAAGCGGACCCGGCATCACCACACAAGGAGGAAAGCGACCATGCCCATCCCCGGACTCCAGTACGGCCTGAACGCGGCGGTACCACCAGAGGCAACCGGCAGCTGGGGCTGCCGCGCCATCGTCACCCAGCAGGGCTACGTCGACCTGGTACCCGACCGCATCGACCGGCAGGGCAGCGAGAAGATCCTCGACCTGCTGAACGACCAGTTCCCACCAGCCACGCTGATCGACGCCATCAGCGGCCTGCTCAGCTCCGGGCGGATGAGCACCAGGCAGTGGGAGCGGTTCGAGATCTACAAGTCCGGCACCCTCACGGTGGTCGCCGACACCCTCGGCTCAGCCGGCTACTGCTACATCGCCGCATGGACCAGCGTGGCCTGACGACCGAGGCGATCGCGCCGCTCCGACCTGGCCGCCCGCTGCGGTCACGGCCGCACGCGAACGCGCTGGACGCATACGTGACCGGCAAGCCGCACAGGACCCGGACCTAGGAGAAGACCTTGAGAAGGTACAAGTTCAACGACGAGGCCGCCCGCACCTGGCTGGCCGAGATCATCAGCAAGACCAGGGACGGAAACCAGCAGGAAGACGAATACGACGATTTGCCGTCCGTCGGCCCCGCGTGGAATCCCCTCGAAGAGCCAGGCGGGGAAGACGACGTCTTCCTGCTTGTGCGTGCCGCTCAGGAAGCCGGAGTCCTCAGCGGGCCGCCCGGCGCGGAACTCGACTTCGAATTCACTGACGACACCGATGGCGGCTACTACAGATTCCTGCTGGAACTCGCCAGGCCCGCCAGGCTCAAGCTGGCCTCATACGCCGAGGAATGGCGCAAGCTGGTCACACGCGACGCCTGCGGCGCCGACGCGGCACTGGAGATCCTGCGCGAGGCCGAGATCACCGCCAACCAGATGCTGCGCCAGCTCGTCGAATTCATCGACGCCGGCGGGCTGCGATCACCTGCCGATGACCAGGCACCGCAAGCCAGCCGATCCGAAGCAGCCGCGCGCCTCGACGCGCGACTTGACTCACTCGGCACCCTGCGGGCGGATGCCGACCAGCAGATAGCCCTCATATCGCTGCTGGCGATCGGCCAGATCCTGCACCAGAACTGCCCGCTGGCCGCCACCGTCGTCCTCGAATGGTCCGACCAGGGCCCATACCTGACGGCCGTTACCTTGCTCGACAACGACAACCAGCCGCTCGATCCGCCCGAGACCGATGACGCCCTGCACGCGATCGAGCCATACTGCGCCAACCTTGGCGAAGACAACGAGCCGACCTGGGGCGCCTACATTCAGCCCGGCACCGATCACGGCCAGCCGCTGCTCCTGCGGGTGACCAGCACCGGAGACATCAGCGAGCCAGCGGCCGGACCGACAAGGATTACCTACGGGGCGGCGACCCTCACCCGCTATCTGGCCGACGCCGGGTCTCCGGCCAGCGACATGTACGTGCTCGACCTGTTCGGTCTGCGCGTCCTGGTCCGCCTCAGGGACGACGGCACCTTCATCCACATCGACACCCAGGACTCCGCCCAGCCCCCGCTGATGCCCCTGGCCGTGGAGGTCAACAACGGCGGCGAGAGCACCTACGCATGACCATGCCGCAGCCACGGCCTGGCTCGGGAGCCGGCAGGGCCGGCAACGCAACCTGGACAGACAAGCCAGTCAGGTTCTTGTCCCAGGTGTCGCGACTCCGACAGCAACAAGGAAATGAGAGAGCTGATGATCTCCGGTTCATTCACGGCCGACGAAATCGAGTGCCTGGTGCGGACAGCTGGCGAAGCGGTCTGCGGCCAGCTCGACGACCTCAGTGCCCGCCAGCGGAGCCTCGCAGAACGCGCTTACCAGATCCTGATGGCTGGCGACCTGCCGCCAGCCGCAACGACGTCCCCAGTCCGGCACGAAGATCCGGGCGGCACCGTATGGGTGCTCCGCCACGAAGACAAGCATGGCGACGACGTATCGCTGTACGCGGGCCACGATGCCGGCCTTGGGGCGCTGGCCCAGACCGTCCGCTCCCGCTGGGACAACATCACGGGCAACCCAGGCGTGCCCGCCACGCCCGATGCCCTAGATGACCAGGCCGCCGCCGACATGTACTTCATTCACCGCGGCGGTCTGGAAAGCTACTGGCTGTACGAGGACACCGTGAGCGGCATCGCCGACACCCGACGCCGCACAACGAGCCTGGACAGCGGCTGAGTGATCTGGAGATCACCCTGTGCCTGAGCCGTCGCCCTGCAGCATGACGCCGGGACAGGAAAGTCTGGAAGCTTGGGGACGACGGACAGCCACGCATGCGCCAGACTGGCCGGGGCACGCTTGGAGGGGGAATCCCGATGGAGATCGATCTGCACGCAGCGATCCAGACCACCGAGGAACTGCTCGCCCGGCTGCGTGAACTGCACGGCGTCCAGGTCGATGACGCTCCCACCAGGGCCGCGCGGCGGCAACGGGTCGAACTAACGCGCACGCTGCTGTACCTCGCCCACCTCGCCGACCGGGCCAGCGTCCAGGTGACGGACACCTACTTCTCCTTCAAACAGGGAGCCGATCCGGTAGAGGAACCCTGGCACGGGGCGCCGAATGAATGATGACACCGCTGACCTGCTGTTCGATGTCGTCGAGCGGCTCCAGCGGAGTATTCAGGCCCGCGACTGCCCGGCCATCGTCGCCATATTGGGGCAGCGCAAGCTCGTCCTGAGCGATTACGACTACCTGCGGGACCAGGCCGCGGCAGCGGCGTTCGAGGCGCGGGCCGCGGCCAAAGCCCGCGAGATCGGCGCCATCCGGTGGGTATTCGCCGTCCCGCAGATCTGGCAGATCAAGGCGGCCGAGATCTCCGCCCGTCCTGTGTCGAATCAGCCGTTGCTGGAAGGCGAGCAGGAAGCCATCACCTGGACCGCCTTTGACCACCAGGACGGCATCGACTACGGCCGGGTCGCGTACACCCGCCACCCTGACGGTGAGCCGGTATTCGCCGAGCCTCAGGTACTCACTATCCCGGTACATCCCGGCGAGACGACTCCAGGCCATCGGATGCTTCGCGCCTGGCTGGATGCGGGCAACAAGCGGTAGCTACATCGAGTTGGCTGTGCCCAGGGCTCGTTCGCGTCGGTGGGCGACGCGGTCGTTGGTGCCAGCGCGGTCAGGTCGTCCGCTCGCCGACGCTTTGACCATAGTACGCACGCGCCTAGCGTCGTTAATCTTGGTGAGCCTGCGCGGAGGTCGTCGGGTCGGGGGTGCGGCCAGGTCGGGCTCCGCTCCCTAGCAGATAAACTGCCAGGCGGCAGCAGCAGTGCCCGCCGCCATATCGGCCCCACGATTCCACGATGGGCTGGTACGAAGGGATAAGGGTCCAGGCTCCCGCTGGATCAGTTTGTGAACGCAGCTCGGCTTCGGATGGCCGGTCGCCATGAGCGTGCGGCCCGCGGTCCGGCCCACCGTCTGGCAGGACTCTAAAGGCATGACTAGCTATGCGCCCGGTCGGAGTCGTGGGATTGCCAGCTGTGAAGGGGATGGGCTCATGCGCGGCCTGGCGTAGTGAGAAGTAGGAAACTAGACTTGGCTGGCCTTTATCTCGGCTGCGGAGATGAAATTGCCGATAGAACATCCGACTCCCACCGATTCCACCATAAAAGAGCTGTATGGCAATGCTTATGGATGTGCAGAACCCCTATGCAAAGAGCCGCTCTATCGATCGAACGCTGACGGCAGCAGGACGCTTAATTCCCGTGTTACACACATATGCGCACGTCGAGAGAACGGACCGCGATGGGATCCAGAAATGTCGCCGACGGAGAACAGGTCCGTTAGCAATCTCATACTGACGTGCATCGATCATTCCTATGAGGTCGATGATTCTCAGCGAGTCCATCTTTACCCGAAGGAACTCCTGCGCACTTGGAAGGAACAGCAGCTAGCTGAATATGACAAAACGCATAGAGGATGGGTTCTCACTGACGCAGAGGTTAGTGAGGTAATCCGGGAGACATACATCACCGAAGTGCTGATCCAGGGTGAGACGATAAACCTCGGAGGCCAAGGAGGCCAAGCTCCGAGTGCGGGCGGCAGTGGGGGTTCGGCCATAGGTCGCGGCGCGATCGGCGGAAGAGGTGGCCCAGGCGGGCCGATCAACATCAACCTCGGCGGCCTCCCAGGGGCGGCTCCGGGGGCTGGCGGAGGTGCGGCGGGCCATGTCGATCCTGAATCTCCTCTCTTCTGGCGTGGTCCGGGCCGAACACCGACCCTTGGTAAGTGGGAGTTCCTGGGCGCGGACGCCCCTGATGGGGGGGATACCACATTCGGGCCAGACGATAACGGCCGCGTGTTTCGCGCAAGTGGCGGGCCGGGCGGAAAGGCCGGGTCAGGCAATCGGTCGCGCAGTGACAGGCTCTCAGTCTCTACGCTGCTGCTAGCGAATTACATCGAGCTCCAAGGTGCTTACTTCTCTCTCCTTACTGGAGGCTTCGCCCACTACAATGCTGTCAACCTGGGCGATCAAATAACCTTTGGCGGCCTAGTAATCATTGAGGGCGGCGAAGTTCCAGAGGGCGAATACGCCCTGACGGTCCAAGTGCTTGACCCAGAGGAAAATGTCGAAAACTCCATGACGCTTGTGTTCAAGATTTCGAGCCCCGGCGACATTCTTAGAATGTTCTCTCCGTTCTTTATGCCCACTGCAATACGTAAGTTCGGGATGTGGGCGATAGCTGCGCGGCACGAAGATAGAGAACTGACCCGGCTACTCGTGGCAGTCCAACAGGGCATACCGGGCAAAACTACGGCGCTGTCCGACACCTAAATCGCCCGGAGTTGGCTGCGCTCGACCAGTCCATGTCGGCCAGCAATCACGACCTGCAGCGCTGTCGCGCCCGGGGACATCCTGACGGTCCGGCATACGCCACCCGCCAACCTACGGTCCGGCCGTCCCGGCTAGTCCACACATTCCATGCCACTCACAGGCAAACCAGGGCCGATCAGCCAGGGCCCGGCGAGGTGACCCCAGGCCCTACGTCAGGAGTCCTGGGGATGCGGACGAGGGAGATGCAAGGGCGGGAATATTCACAGCCCTAGCTATCCTGATATCACCAATAAATTGCGATGATTTCCGTATCGAGAAAACGACAGTCCTCCGGACCCTGCAGATTTTGGCCTGGCATAGGTGCAGGCTGTGTCGCCGGAGCCGTGACTGATAGTCCGGCCTGCTGACGAGCATCCATCCGCAACCTAACGGCAATCTCGGGATCAATTTCGCCTGTGAATCGCTCATCAACAAATTCGGCGATCGCCCTGAATCCCACTCGGCTCTCAGGTACCGAGAGAAGCGAATCCGCATTCTCGCCTGCGAGGGTTCCCAGGCGCGAACGATCGGCATCACCGAGTACCACCCCATAGTGTTGCGCGAGGAGATTACCATAGATCACCAATGTGGAGAATCCAGGCGCGACGAGTTGCTCTTGTGTCCGATTGCCATCCGCCATCGCTTGCAGCGCACCTGATCCAAACATTTCCATCTCGCGTGCAAGACTCGGCGCTACTTCGCCGAGGACGTTAACCAGTTTAACAGGCGTCCACGAGTCAGCAAGACTGACATCATTCAAACGGCAAAGCACCCTAACGCGCGCCTTAGAGAAAAGTACCCGGCGAATATCTTTCCAGAATAGACCTTGCTCTGCCACGCCAACCAAGTAGACCAGTTTCACGGGTGGACGCTCTGATGGCGGAATCTGGTTGAGAACCGTTCGATGGATAAGGTAATCCTCATTCCCAACAGTAATCACGCTAAAGTCAACCACGCGGCATCTAATGGGCACAAGCCCGACCATAAGCTTGGCCAGCAGTCGGTTGACCTCGGATATTTGTCTCAATCCTTCCTGGTCAACCTGAGAGGCGAGTACATCGCTGTCCTTAACGATGTCGGCATATGTTGACACGATTGTACTTACTCGAAACAATGGGTCAGCTTGCAGTTCAACTTCAACTTCAGCTAGCCGACCGCGCTTGAGCGTCTCACTGTCCACAAGCCAGGGCTGCAGATGTAGCCAGTCGGCCGGCGATGCCACTGCGCTTCGTGAATCTTCCTGCCGAGGAACTACGTCGTCATCGGTGATGGGGCGCAGTACAAGAGAATCCCTTTCTCTGTCATAGAGATCCTTGAATGTTGCCTGAATCGTGGCCTTCCGCACTACCTGCCTATTCTGCGTCTGTGTTGACTCCAGGCGCGAGGCGATCTGAGGTTTAATGACTCCAACGCTAGCAGCCAGTTCGCTACTCAATTCAGCCGTCGTCGTATCAGTCAGGCTATCGGTAAACTCACTGGGGAGAGCGCCCAATCGAGACGACAGCAGGCTGGTTACGCTAACCTCGTCAAGATAGACAAACTCGCGCAGCGCGAAGGCCCCTTTGTTTGTGCTCCTTGCTCTCCTGCGCCGACGCCATAGCTTGAATCGTCGGATCATCGTGCACCTCCCTGTTGCCCGTTTGTCAAGGCTATGACACGCCGTTGAGCAGATACCCGCTCGAACCCGCCAAGATAGTCCTCGGCGAATAGTCTTTTGCGATGGTCAGCCACTGCCAGCAGTGCGGCTTCACTCCAGATTGCTGTTAGCTCAGCTGGTGACCACGATTCGGTCTTCTCCGCAATCAATGCATGCGGGAGATTCTCACCTACCGTGTGCCGTCGCGCAGACGCAATAAGGATAGCCTCCCTGTCTTGCCTGGAAGGTAGAGGGAAATTGATCTCCCAGTCGAATCGTCCAGGGCGGCGCAGGGCCAAATCGATATCCTGTGGCCGATTCGTTGTGGCGATAACTACGACATTCATGTCCGAGGTAAAGCCATCCATAGATGCAAGCAGTTGACCAACTATCCTGCGAGAAGCCTCGTGCGAAGCGTCGCTCCGTTGCGAGGCCAGGCTGTCGATCTCGTCGAAGACGATGATGGCCCGTCTTTGACGTGCTGCATCGTCAAAGATCTTTCGAACAAGCTCCTCGCTCTGGCCGTACCACTTACTCATGATCTCCGGTCCACTTACTTCGTAGAACTGTGCGCCGGCCTTATTGGCAATGATGCGAGCCAGCATGGTCTTGCCGGTTCCGGGAGGACCGGTAAATAGCACGCCCTTGATTGGCCGAGCCCCAATATTGGCAAGTGCCTCATGACGCTCCAACGGAAGTTCAATCAACTCTTTCGCCCGCTCCACGATCTTGGCGAACCCGCCAAAATCATCGAAGGTGAGTTTAGCGCTTGGCGTTGATCGAAACTGTTCGACCGTCACATCGTCGACTGTTGGTAGGTCGATATATCTCACAGGGTTCTCCGAGAGAACACCCGTGATGCCTGTCGAATCGCGCCCTTCGAGGGTGTTCCCTTCGCGCAGGTCTGGGTAACCCGCAGGGTGCCTGCAAAGTCGATGATCGCCTGAGCGTGTAAGGAATGTCCGCTGGTCAGTACCGGGTGCCGGGCTTGCCGTCGCCGACGGGGTGGCCGGGTGTCGCGTTGGGGTCACGGCGGGGGCGCGTTAGGGCCACGGCGCGTGTCGTCCGGGGGATGCGGGGTTCCCGGGGGAACACTGGTTCTTCTGCGAAAAATCACCTGATTCCGCGAAGGAACCCCGCGTGCTCAAGTCTGCCATGCCCCTGCCTTCCCGTGTCCAGGTCCCGGAAGTGCTGCCGGCGGTGATGCCGCCGCTCCCGGCGGTTCCCGAGTTCCTGCCCGCGGCGCCCGCGGCGCCGGCCCTGCCGTCCCGGGTTCCCGCCGATCTCCCCGGGGAAGGGCGCGCCGCGCTGGCTGCGGCGCTGGCCGGGCCGGTGCCCGGCGCGCGGCGCAAGGCCCCCGGGGAAACGGTCCTGCCCGATGACAGCACTCTGCTGGCCTGGGACGACGCCGAGCTCAGCCGGTTCTGCGGGTTCCTGCGCTCGATGCCGGACCAGCGGGATCATCGCGGACGGCGGATCCCCCTGGACTACCTGACCGCGGTCGCGGTGGCGGCCGGAGCGGCCGGGGACGACAGCCCCGAGGGCGCCGCGGCCTGGGCCGCGTCGGCACCGGACCGGATCCTGCACCGGCTCGGCGCGTCCCGCGACTCCGCCGGGAAGCCCCGCCGCCCGGACGCCGCGACGTTCTCCCGGGTCCTCGGCGACCCCCGTCACGCCCAGCAGGTCGATGACGCCCTGTGCGCCTGGGCCGCGGCCCGTGCCCGTGACCTGCGGCCCGGCATGCGGAAGCACCTGCGCATCGACGGCAAGGCGCTGCGCGGCGCCGCCCGCGGCGGCACTGCCCCGATGCTCCTGTCCGGCCTCTGGGATGACGGCACCACCGCCGCCCAGCTTTCCGTGAGCGTGAAGAAGACGAACGAGATTCCCGTCTTCCGCGACCTGCTGGACAAGATCCCGCCCGGCGACCTGAAGGACGCCGTCATCAGCGCTGATCAAATGCACACGCAGCGCGGGCATGCGAAGAAGATCGAGGCCGCGGGCGCCTTCTTCATCTTCACCATCGGCGGCAACCAGGAGAAACTGTTCGACGCGGCCGACGCGCTGCCCTGGACGGCCTTCGCGGGAGAGGCCTGGACCGTCGACCGCGGCCACGGCCGCATCGACGCCCGCACCATCAAGACCCTCCCCCCGACGGCGCGGATCCTGGAGAAATGGCCGGAAGCCCGGCAGATGTTCCTCGTCGAGCGGTACAGCTACGGCACGGACGGGGAACCGCTCGGCGCGGTCGCCGTCCTCGGCATCACCAGCCTCCCGCCGGGCCAGGCGAGCGCCGCCGACCTGCTCGCCTACCTCCGCGGCCACTGGGCCATTGAAATGCACCACTATGTCCGCGACGTCGCGTTCGGGGAGGACGGGCACCGTGCCGCAGCCGCGCACCAGGCCTTCGCCGCCATCCGCAACGCCGTCGCCGGCGCCTTCCGCCTGCTCGGCGTCCCGGGCATCGCCGCCCAGCTCCGCGCCAGCCGCCGCGACCCCTACCGACTGCCCCTCCAGCTACTCGGCCTCGCAGCCCTCCCCCCGTCGCCTGCCTGACACCACGCCGAGACGCACACGAGACCAACCCAGCCCCGCCCCCGGCAGCAGAAAAACCCGCACCGCCACGACCAGCGCAAAGGCGGCCAGATCGGTCAGCCAGCTACGCGAGAAGGCACTTTGCAGGCGCCCTGGGGTAACCCGCCCGAGACAAGATTCGGAGACGACCGCCGATGTCAATAACCACTCGCTCCGGAAGTAGCAGGCGGACCACGCCGACCCAGCTATCCTCGGGCCAGATGTCGTTGGGCCCTTTTTCGAGGTTGTTGTTGTCGAGATCGACAAAAACAATATCTCCGCTTGTTAGATCAAAGGGCTGTCCGGAGGTGCAGGTAGCTACCTGGCCGTTTCGCAGCTCGATGTAAGCGGCGGTTCTATCACTACTAACATGCAGGACACGAGCCACGGTACGTGGTGGTGTGATATCCAAACTCATGTTACTTAGCGTAGTCCTCCGCTCTGAACAATTTCAGCCACTGGCGTTAAGGAGTGTTCCGTAATCGAGGAACGGACGCAGGGGGCAACGTCCGCATGCGTTGGCGTGCCCGTAGCCCTGGCTTCTATGACGGCGTTGGACTCCAGGCTGGTCCGAAGCGGTGAGCGTCGGAGTTATCGGGTCCAAGGGCCAGACGCTGTCTGTAAGATCTCTCGTCGCCATTATCGCATGCGAACTGGAGCATGATAGTCGGTCGGCGCTTAGTTACTGTCTTGAGAAGGCCGCACGGCCCAAGACGGCAGATGACGTCCGGCCAGTACATCGTCCACGAGCTGGGCGACTATCCCGGATACGGCGAGGTCCGGGCGGAGCGAGGCCAGCGCCTCCGCCTCGCTCGGGGTGAGGCGGATCTTTACCTGGATCACGCGCTTCTCTCGCTCCGGTAGCGGCGGCAGGTCTGTGTTCGCCGGACGTCGGCGCGGCATCGCGTGTTCCTTTCACCTCGGATTCGCGGACTTGGTCTGAGACTGCCACGCCGAGCCACATCCGCGCCCGGGTACCGCAGATCGGTACCAGGCAGTTCGGTTGAGGTACCCCAAATAGGTACCAAGTTTCGGTACCTATGATCGGAACGCGAGGAGGACCGGTCATTGAACGACTACGACTCAAGATCTCGGGGCCGCACCAGGTCCAGCCCGAACGCCGCCGGGCGGCAGCACGCTGTCAGCGCCGGATCGCTGGGAGCCTGCCCTATGTCACCTAATTGGAGGCAGCCGCCGTATTCGGAGCCGCCGACTGGGTGGTCACGATGAGGGGCAGGGTCTTCCGGCGGTGCCGCTGCCGGGACCCCGAGACGGGCAAGGACCTGGGCAGCCGGTGTCCCCTGTTGAAGCGGAAGGGGCATGGGGCCTGGTGGTTCCGTTACGACGCTCCGCCCGCTCCTGGCGAGCGTCGTCGCCAGCCGCTGGTCGGCCCCTTCGCCACCGAGAAGGAAGCGGAAGGAGCCCTCGCTGACGAGCTAGCCAGGATCGGCGGCGGTGGCCAAGTCCACGACCGGTCAGTCCTGGTCGGCGAGTACCTGGACAACTGGCTAGCGGCGAAACAACTGGAGCTGAAGCCCCGGACTTACGACTCCTACCTGGAAGCGGTGGTCCTCTACTTCAAGCCCGCTCTCGGCCATCTGCGCCTGGTGGATCTTCGTGACCACCACGTCCAGCAGCTCGTCCGGGAGATGCTGAAGATCAACCGCCCGCAGCCCGAGCGGGCTGAGCGCCCGTCCGAGATGTTCCGCCGCCTGATCGAAGCACGTGCCGATGACGAGCGCCGGGACCTTCCGCCTGGCGAGAGGCGGCACAAGAAATCGACCCGCTCCCTGTCGCCGGCCCGGATCGGGCGGGTAATGGCGGTGCTGCGGTCTGCGCTGAACGACGCCGTGCCGAGGAAGATCAGCTTCAACCCGCTCGACTCGGTCAAGCTGCCGCGGATCAAGCAGCAGCCGAAGCCACGGCTATGGACCGCCGCGCGCGAGGCGAAATGGCGCGCCGACTACGAGAAGAGGCTGGCCGAAGCCAGGCAAGAGCGGCAGCGGACCAGGAAAAACAGGCCGACCGGCCTGGAAGCCTGGCAGTCAACACCGCGCCCGTCACCAGTGATGGTGTGGCTACCAGTGCACACCGGGCGCTTCCTCGACTTCATCGAAGACGAGCGCCTGTACGGGCTGTTCCACCTGGTTGCCTTCGCAGGGTTGCGCCGGGCCGAGGTCATCTGGCTCGCCTGGGCGGAGGTTGACCTCGACGAGGGCGTCATCTACATCCGGGAAACCCGCGCGGACGGGGACGACGACCCGGGCGACCCGAAGAGCAGGCCAGGCGACCGGGCCGTTCCGCTGGACGCCCTGACCATCACCATCCTGAAGGCGTGGCGCAAGCACCAAGCCGCGGAACGGCTCGCATGGGGCGCCGGGTGGACCGACACCGGACTGGTCTTCACCAGGGAAGACGGTACGCCCCTGCCGCCGCAGTGGGTCTCGGTCCGGTTCGAGTCGCTCGCATACCGATGCGGCCTTCCGGCCATCCGGTTCCACGATCTGCGGCACGGCGCCGCCAGCCTGAGCAAGGCAGCCGGCCACGACACGAAGATCATCAGCGACCTGCTCGGTCACAGCCGCACCAGCTTCACCGACGACGTCTATGTCAACGTCTTCCCTGAGATCGCCAGGGAAGCGGCGGAGGCCAGGGCTGCGGTGGTTCCGCGCCGGCCCAGGGCCGGATGAGGAGGTTCCGGGGTGCACAAAGGGTGCACGAACGGTCCGGCATCGACCGGCTGCCAACGGCATCTCCCGGCACGCCTCAACCCCTCTGAGCTGCTAGAACAGGAGAACCCAGGCATGATCGACACGCTTCGGCACGGCAGGAGCCGGACTGCTAATGCGGTTTGGGTTCGCGCCCATCCGGGGTTCAAATCCCCGAGCCTCCGCACTCTGAGCAGCGGCTCTCCGGCAGCACATCGCCGGAGAGC
>Ga0307372_10002633_pt1 | contig 29388 bp, 27 predicted proteins | sample OX1MG_FD_202533 | JGI IMG/M metagenome (GOLD analysis project Ga0307372, IMG submission 202533) | Soil microbial communities from Risofladan, Vaasa, Finland - OX-1 | ecosystem: Environmental > Terrestrial > Soil > Coastal area > Acid sulfate soil | place: Finland: Risofladan, Vaasa | collected... | reverse complement strand
GCGGCGAGCTAACACCAGAGAGGCGGTGAGGGGGCGGACTATCCACCCGTCGAAGCGAGAGTCGATGAGGGTTTCGACCTCGGCGAGCATTGCGTCGCGGGCTTCAGGGTCGGACATCGCCCGACTGTTCGAGTCGGTCCGCTTGAGCTCGGCGTAGTCCCGAGCGGTATAGCGCTGGTCCCAGCGGTAGCGGTGGATTGAAGGGTCTGCGAACTCCGGTGAGGCGACGATCTCATCGACGAACGAGGGAACAAGCTCCTCGTGCGTGGGGATACGGTCGTGCATTCCCGGCAGTCCATGGCGGCTGAACACGTGATGGACCTCGTCGAAGAACCCACGGTCGGCGGGCGAAGCGACCTGGTTGAGCGCGATCAGCGCCAGGTGTCCGCCGGGTCGGAGCAGGGCCGCTGGTCGGCTCATGCGCGCTTCGGCTGGCACCCAGTGGTAGCTGGACGCCGCCACGACCGCGTCGAACGAGCCCAGGGCGAGGTCGACGTTCTCGAAGGGTCCGACGACGACGTCGACAGTGGGGAGGTTGCGGGCGAGGACGGCTGCCAGGTGGGCACCCAACTCGACCGCGGTCACTCTGGCGCCACGGGCAACGAGACCCTTCGTGGCTTGGCCTGTGCCGGGACCGACCTCGAGCACCACTGGTGACCGAGGCAGCGCAGCCGCCAACTCTTCGAAGAGGTCGTCGGGGTATCCGGGACGCACCCTGTCATAAAGCTCGGCAACCTCATCGAAGCCACCGCGCCAGGCTTGCGGAAGGTCCGGCATGTGTATTTTCCTATCTCACTATTCCCTCGCAGCGCCAGATTTGACGTGTCGCTGACGAGCGGAGCGTCCGATTGAAAACCCGCTCGATCGTCTCGAACAACAACCTGTCCCCGACCGCCGGGAGGGTGGGACACACGGCACCATCGGGGCGATCCTTGATCCATCAGGTGCCCGCTGGGACCTGGGTGAACCCCGCAGGGATTTGAAGTTTCAGGTGGGCAAGGTTTGCCGGCGTGGCCGGAAGGATGGCGAAATGCATAACAAAGGGGTCGTGTAGCTCAGCGATGGGTGGGAGTAGCGGCATCATCTCGACTGGAAGGAGCGTGTCGGCATTGAGGTAGATAGTGGCGACCGGCTTGGCATTACAGCTCGACTCCAGCTCAACGGTGGTCTGGCCATCCACGACCTGAGTGCCAGGAACGCGGACGAACTGCTCGGCCTTGAGTTCTTGTTGGAGGGCGGTGGGATCGGCGAACGTCAACATGTTCGCCCCGATGCCGTCGCATGGGTTTGCAACGACTCCCGTCGGCTCGTTTGAGACAGAGGTGCTCATGGTGTACCAGGTCTTGGTCGTGTAGTTCACGACAGTCCCGGTCACCTCCCCGTTCTGGGTTGTCACCACGTCTTCGAAGAGTCCGTTGGGCGACACCATCCGGCCGTCGCCTTGGTGCACCCAAAACGTCTGCTCCGATCCGGTTATCTTGATGACGTCGTCCGACACTGCATCAACCAGGGCAATGTGAAAACGCTGCAAGACGTTCGACGACTTGTGAGCCTCAGTGGGGCTTGACGCTGACTGCACGGTCACGAGAACGGCTGCCAAGATCGCCGTGATGACCACTCCTCCTACTTGTGCGATTCGCCGATTGCGACGACGACGCAATCGGCCGTGCACCCACGGCACTGGATCGGTCCGGAGGTTCAGGTGCGCCGTCTCGGCGGACAGCCGTTGGCGGAGTAAGTCATGCAGTTCATCGTCAGTAATCACTGTGCACCTCCGGTGGTAACGGTTCATCGGTAAGCAAGAGTTTCAAGCGTGCCGTCGCCTTGGCCGTGGTCGATTTCACCGCGCCCTCGCTGATGCGAAGTACGGTGGCGGTCTCGGCGACTGAGAGGTCCCCCAAGAACCGCAACACGACCACCTCCCGTTGAGCAGCGGTGAGTTCGGCGAGCGCCGATGTCAGTAGTTGACGATCCAGCACCGTCGCTGTCTCGTCAACACCGGCCGGCGATAGGAAAGGCATCTCCATGGTTCCGCTCAGATCTTCTGGGATCCGTCGCCGGAGTCGCCGTGCTCGGTCACGTCCGAGATTGATGAGGACACGAAAAGCGTATGCTTTGGGTGACGCAGCGGCGACCGACCAGCGGCCGGCAGTTCGCAGGAGAGTGGTCTGTACGAGATCTTCGGCGTGCCCTCGATCACCTGTAATCAATACTGCCGTGCGGAGCAAAATGGGAGCGTGCGCCCGGACGAAGTCATCGAATAATGGATCCACGGCGGCTTTGCGCCGGACCATCGGAGTTCGTCCCACGCCCTATACAACTCCGAACAGGCCGGTTGCGTTGCCCCGAGGTCTGAAAATGATTTCCTACCTGGCATATTGCGAGAAGGGCCGAAGCAAGAGGGGCAGTCCCACCACCTCTTGGAGGCGGCCGATCATTCAAGGAGCAAGGCTCGACCCGGAGGAACCGAGTGGTTCTCATTAGCTCCGATCGTTCACGAGAATTTCGTAAGTTCGCCCGTGGCCCATTGATCGAGGCCTTGCAAGGTCTGGCGGAGCCATTTCGACCAGTCTGAGATCGCAGGGTCGTCACTTGCTCGAATTGTGGCGGTGGTTTTTGACCCTGGAGGCGTGTTGGGACGCGCGTCGTCAAGCCGGTGCCGACTGAAGGGGCAGTGAGTTCGCACAGCAGAGCGCGGCGAGCTTCTCGTAAGCGCCGATGAGGGCGTCTGCGCTCGGCCAGCCGTCGAGGATACGCACGATTCTTTGGCGTGCGCGGTGGACCAGCCGGCCCGGCGCGTGGAACAAGCCCCAGCGAAGTGCCTTGGGCCGGGCCACACTCCAGTACCCGTCGAGGCACAACAGTTGGAACCAGCGGACGAGGTCTGCGGCCAAAAGGACCGTTGCCATCCAGTTGCGGTTGGCCTCGATCTTGGTGAAAGAGATCCGGAAGGCTGAAGTGCCCCATAATGTTCGACGGTCAACGGACTAACAGTCGCCCAAAACGCCGGTCGGAGTCACTGGCGACGGAGTGCGCCCCGTTGTGGCAGGACGGGTGGGCCGTAGATGGTGAGGGCAATCGAGCGGCCCCACTAGAGCTTCGATAAGGTTCAACTGCGCGCAAGAACCGGATTCAATAAAAGGGGGGATCCGGTTCTTGCGCTCAAGGGGTCAGTCCCGGTCTCCGTCTCCATTCCCGACGGGGCGCTTCCCAAAGACTTCACGGACGCGAATCGCCCCCGTAACCGAAGGGGGGTCCGGTCCGGGGGCATCGCCGCCATACCCAGAGGAATGGCTACAGGGAGAAGGATACCTTTTGGCTCTTAGGCCCGGCTGTGAACGGTCAGACGATTCGGTGTCATTTCCACGGCTTTCCGTCACACGGAAACGCTCAACTCGGTCCGACGTCATCGACAGCGTTGGCTCGGTGACGGAAGTGCGAACGGTGCTCCGCGGCCGCCGGCCTTGTGCGCATAACCCCCGGCCCCAAGGCGCGTAACCCCCTGCCCCCGTGCGCCGGTTGCTGGACGCGACGTTACGTCGCCAGCTGGCCATCGTGTCCGACCGGATCAGTGGACATCCACCTTCGTGTGATTAAAACTCTTACCTACGGTGACAGCGGTTCGGAGCAAGCTCGAAGACCGGGTGATCAAGGCGGCCGAGGCGGCCCTTGCCGATCGCCACTTCGTGACGGCGATTGACGTACTGGCAGGGGTTGGATAGTTGACGACACCCCAGGTCGATCGGTGGCGTCAGGGGCGCGTCGACTATCTGGAGCGCCTGGTCACGGCCAATCTCTCAAAGATATCGACCGCCATGGCCACCTTCCGCCAGTGGGCACAGAACGAGGGGCTCAACCCCAGCGAGTCCGCATACCTCTCGCGAGAGCGGGATCATCATCCATTGAGATTCTCGAATAGCGGTGATCCCCGAATCGAAGCCGCCTACAGAACCCATTGGGTCTCGCCGACGCTCTCCGAAGCCAAGAAGGAGCGACTGGCCGAGGAGCAGAACCGGGTTCCCGAGCTGGTCGTCATCTCACCACTCAAGGAGTGGAACTGCGCGGAATGCGGCGGTACCGGTGATTTCCTGTTCATGGAGGGCAACGGACCCCTGTGCCTCGAGTGCGCTGATCTCGACCAACTGGTCTTCTTGGCTTCGGGTGACGCTGCACTCACCCAGCGAGCGAAGAAGGCGAGCGGACTTGCCGCGGTCGTAGTGCGATTCAACCGCTCGAGGCGTCGCTACGAGCGCCAAGGGATTCTCGTCGAAGAAGAGGCACTCGCCCAGGCAGAAGCAGCCTGTCTGGCAGACGAAGATGCGCGGGCGAGGCGCCGCTCGCGCCAGGTCGAGAGCCGGTCAATTGAGGACGAGGCCTTCAAGGACTCTTTGGGCCAGGAGATCATTCGTCTCTTCCCGGGCTGTCCACGAGAGAGAGCCGAGGACATCGCGGCCCATGCGGGAACAAGGGGGAGCGGACGAGTCGGCCGGAGTGCGGCTGGCCGGGCGCTCGACCCCGACGCCGTGGCCCTCGCCGTCGTGGCCGCGGTGCGGCACAGTGAGACCGCTTATGACCAACTCCTCATGTCCGGAGTCCCACGCGCCGAGGCCCGCACTCGAGTGCGGGCCGACATCCAAGCCGTTCTCGATGCTTGGCGCGCGCTTGACGGCGCAGCTGATCGACCCTGAAAGTACGCCACCCACCGCCGACACCGAGACCCAAGCCCATTGATCGCCCCGCCGGCCTCATTGTCAGGTTCTCCCGGGTGGGCTTCCACGCCCTCACCCACCGGCCACGAAGGCGACCACGACGTAGGCGGCATGGCGGTCGAAGTTCTCCCGACGCCGGTCATAGATGGTCGTCGTCCTCGGATCGGCGTGACGGGCGGCGATCTGGACGTCACGCAAGGGCACGCCGGCGTCGAGCGCCGCCATGATGAAGGCGCCTCGCAACATGTGGGGGTGGACGTCGCCGAGCCCGGCCTTCTTGCCGATGGAACGCACCCAACGGTGTGCCGTGCGCCGGTCGAGCCGTGACCCGTCGTGGCGGTGCACGATCGGACCCTCGCTGCGCTCTCCGATGGCCAAGTCGATGGTGCGGGCCACCCGGGGGACCAAGGGGATGACGGCCGGCTTGTCGCCTTTCCCGATGATGCGCAGTGTCCGGTGCCCCCGATCGAAGCCCAGGTCCTCGGCATTGGTGGCACAAGCCTCGCTGACCCGTAGCCCGTTGAGGCCGAGCAGCATCGCCAGGGCGGCGTGGTCGCGGTCATAGCGCTCGGCGGTGAAGAGGAACGTGCCGAGCTCGCCTCGGTCGAGCCCCCTCCCTTCGTTCGGGTAGACCTTGGGGCGGCGGACGTACTGTGCGGGATTGGCGGCGATCCGTCCGTCTATGTGGGCAAATCGGTAAAGCCCACAGATGGTGGACAGTCTCCGGCCGATCGTCGAGGCCGCCAGACCTCGTTGTGCCATGTCGGCCCGCCATAGCTCGATGTGAGGCCGGGTCGCCTCGAGCACGGCCAGACCCACATCGGCGCACCACTGGAAAAAGACCCGCACGTCGTAGCGGTAGGTCTCGAGGGTGCGTCCACTGTAGCGGGCCAGGTAGGCAACCGCCGCCAGCTGCGCCTGATCGAAGGGATCCTTTTCGTCGGCGCTCACGAGGACCGTCGTTGTCATGTTCGCTTTTGTCATGTACTTCCTCCTTTCGAGGAGACCAGCGAACATCGCTGAGACTTTGTATGCACGTCCACTGCCATGTGCGCGTGGATGCCGCTGGCTACGACTGGCCGACTGCCCGCGATCTCCGAGGAGCATGGGGACGTGTAGCGACGACCGCGAGGGCAATTTCTGCTTCGGAGACTCGGCCGTGGCAAAGCGGCTCAGCATGGGCAATCGCCGAGTGAGTTGTGGCCACTCCGGCTGACAGGAAGCGGCTCGGCGACGCCTTGTAGTCTTGGTTCGTGACGCCACGCCGGAACTGGCTCGAGGACAGCACCGACGTCGTTGTCGACGAGCTTGGGCGCTTCGACCTCGTTGCATCGCGGGCCCACGTAAGTGAACTGATTCGCGAGCGGGTCGCTGCAGTCGCGGCGGGGCTAAACATCAAGGAACAGTCGGCCCGTCGGTACTTGCACGATGAGGCGCTCCGCGACCTCGCGCGCGAGGTAGCGGTCAGGCTCGCCGACGAACAGCCTGGCGCAAACCTGCACCAGCTGCCCCGCACGATCCCGATGGCGCTGCAAGGGTTCGGGCTCTGCCTCGCCGCGCTCGCGGAGGTGGCGCACTTTCGGGAGCTGAACGCCGACACGGTCGGCGTGCATGGGGCATTACAGATGATCTCGCTCTTCGCCCAAGTCCTCTACGAGCTACCCGAAGCATCTGGCGAGTCCCTTCTCCTCCCACGAGCGGCACTCACTCGGACTGCTCGATTGCTCGATGCCTCGGCACAGATGGTCCGCGCCGGCGCCGTCGTGTCACCGGACCTTCCGGGCGACGCCGGATCCGCTCTCTCCGAAGCATTCGCCAGGGACGCGAACACGCTTCGTTCGCTCCTTGGCGAGAACGACAGCTGAGGGCTCTGAGCCGGCGCCCTGGGGCGGGCCTGCAGGGGTGTATCACGCGTGATACACTTCTTGGGTGACTGAGATATCGATTCGAGAGCTACGCAACCACGGCGGGGACATGGTCGACCGTGTCGCTCATGGGGAGCGGTTGACCGTAACTCGAGACGGGAGGCCGGTCGCTCTTCTCGTGCCCCTTGGGCGTGAGCCCCTCACGGTCGACGTGCTCATCGAACGGTGGTCGCAGCTGCCGGCGATGGACCCCGATTCCCTCCGCCAAGACATCGACGCTGTGATTGACCCCTCGCTGTGAGCACCTCGGATCGCGGCATACTCGATACCAGCACGGTGGTTCTGCTCGAGAGGATCGATGACCCCCGGACCCTCCCACCTGAACCACTCATCACGGCCGTCACACTCGCAGAGCTCTCCGTCGGTCCCCTCGTGGCGGCTGATCCTGGCGAGCGGGCGACGCGCCAGCTTCGTTTGCAACAGGCGGAGGCCGACTTTGACCCCCTGCCCTTTGATGCAGCGGCGGCCAGAGCGTTCGGGCGCGTCGCCGCGTCTCTTCACCGTGCCGGACGCAAGACCGGCGCTCGGTCCTACGACGCGATGATCGCTGCCGTGGCGCTGGCCAACGATCTTCCGCTCTTCACGTGCAACCCAGCCGATTTCGAACACATCGACGGCTTGGATCTGAGGTCAGTTCCGCATCCGGACCAGACCCCCGGTACGGAGGCCAGACCTACCTGAATCCCCCGGGAACATCTTCCCGATTCTTGGTTCGATCTCTGCGGAGAACTTCATCGATCGCATTATCGCTCCTTGTCATCGGGCATGAGCCCATTGACTACGTGCCGAAGGGTCTCGCGACCGGCGTACAGGGGCACCTGCGAATAGTCTCTTGGTGGGCCGTGACTGGCGCTGAGGTGGATTACCACCGGGGAGCGGCCTCGTGGCATGAGCCACCGAACGCCGTGCGCCTGGGCGATGCCATCGACCCAAGGAGCACGATATGACGAGTCACTTCAAGGCCCAGCTGATGGATGGCGCGGCACTGTCTCGCAAGATCCTCGACGGATGTACCTTGAGGGCGGCGACGTTCGCCCATCAAGTTGGACGGTCGCCTTGCTTGGCGGCCGTTCTCGTCGGGCATGATCCAGCTTCAGTCAGCTACGTAAAGATGAAACAGGCACGTTGCGAGCGCGTGGGCGTTGACTCCGTGTTGGTGGAGCTTGCCGAGACAGCGACGACCCGAGAAGTCGTAGCCGCCATCGAAGACCTCTCGGCGGACGAGGGGATCGACGGCATTCTCCTCCAGCACCCTGTGCCAGGGCCGGTTGACGAACGGGCGGCATTTGAGGCCATCGCCCCGCACAAGGATGTGGACGGGGTGACCAAGGATTCCTTCGCTTCTATGGCGTTCGGTCTTCCCGGGTTCGCCTCGTGCACGCCAGCGGGAATCATGCGCCTTCTCGATGCCTACGACGTTGATCCTGCGGCAAAGCACGCCGTCGTGATCGGTCGGAGCCCGATTCTCGGAAAGCCGATCGGGATGCTGCTTCTCGCCCGAGACGCCACAGTGACGTACTGCCACTCGCGCACCGAGGACCTCCCCGCCATCGTGCGTACAGCCGACATTGTGGTGGCGGCGGTCGGACGGGCCCACTTCGTCCGAGGCGATTGGCTCAAGCCGGGCGTGGTGGTCATAGATGCCGGTTACAACGAAGACAACGTCGGCGATGTGAACTTTGCCGAGGCCGTGTCGGTGGCAAGGCTGATCACGCCTGTACCTGGAGGAGTTGGACCGACCACGATTGCTCTCTTGATCGAGCAGACGATTTCGGCCGCCGAGGAGGCGCATCTCGCCGAGACTCTCCGACGGTCTCCAGCACGGTGTCAATGACGCCAGTCGTCCTGCAAGAATGCGGAAATGACGCAGACACGCCCGGTAGTGGCATGTGCGCAGTGCAAGGTTCACTGGTACGCGGAGTATGAACGCGCTAAGTGCACCGATGCCGACCACGACCATCAACGATTCGACGTGCATCAGCACCGTTCGGTGGTCGTCTTGCCCGACGGCACCGAGATCACCGCCGTGTCGTTTGATGCCAGGGACCCCTATGCGCGCGAGGTGCCGCCGGACTATGGGCTCTATCTGGACAAACGGTGGCAGCCGCCGTGGACTCACGATCACCTCGATTGGCCGGACTTCGGTGTCCCCGAAGATGCAGCCCACGTCGCCGCTGCGCTGAGGTCGTTGCTCGACCGGGCTCGTGCCCAAGATCGGGTGGAGGTGGGATGCCTCGGTGGCCACGGACGAACGGGAACTGCCTTGGGATGTCTCGCCATTCTTTGTGGCCACCCTCCAGCCGAGGCGGTCTCTTGGGTCCGTGCCAACTACTGCGCTGACGCTGTCGAGTCGGTAGAACAGGAGGCGTTCGTTGTGAGCTTCGTCGCCTAGCACCTGACGCAATGGTGCCGTACGGGGCGTAGCTGTGGATATCCCAGTATCTCGCTCGAGGTGAACTCGTTCGGTGCGTAATTCTCGGCCCTCGTCAGCCTCGAGCGGAGTGACGAGAGCGCGTAGAGGGCGGATTGTGGCAGTCATTCGCCCAAGTCATTGACGAGCCATGCCGAGTTCCAAGGAGATCGCACGATGGACACCAGAGCAGCGACGTGGCTCACTGTCGACGCCGGTAGGCATGGCATAGCCCCTGACGCGCGCTGGCTCAGCATCCGCCAGATTGCGAGCGACCTTGGCGTGTCCAGTTCAACGGCGTACAAGTGGTCCGCCCGGGGGGCGCCGTGGTTCCCACGCACCATTCGTTTGCACAACGGCGACATTCGCGTCAGACGGGACTGGTACGAAACGTGGTTGGGGCAACTCGAGCAGTGACCTTCGGCGTCAATGGCGGCGCGACTACACGGCACCCGTAAAGCCTCGCTCGAGCCGTTGGACGCCTTCGTCCTCGCGACCCGGGGCGACGCCCTGGTAGATGTCGAGGAATACCGAGAGTGTTCGGTGCCCCGACCAACGTTGACAGACGACAGAGTCGACGCCTTCGCGTAGCCACCACGAGCACGCAGCGTGGCGCAGGTCGTGACGGCGCAGGCGTGAGAGTTTAGGTTGGCGAGGATCGTCAGGAGCTAGATCGGCGCGGCGAGGGAACATTTTGGAACGGGCCGGCTCCCACACGTTCCGGGCGAACATGTCGCGGTCGAAGGCCTTGTCGTTGCGGTGGAAGACGAGCCCACCGGGCCCATTCCCGTAGAGCTCGAGGTGGCGTCGAAACTTGGTCGCGAGAGGTGAGGGTATCGGTACCCGCCGTGACTCGGTCAGGTCGCGGTCCTTGAGGGGTCCCCACTCCGGGTCCTCGTCGGCGTCGAGCCATCGCTCCCCAGTGGGCCTGTGATTGCGCCGAACGATCAGCCACCCCGGCTCGTCGCCGGAAGGCAGTTCGATGTCCTCGCACAACAAGCCGGCGGCCTCACCGGGCCGCAGCCCGCACAACGCCATGACCAACACGAAGCATTCGACGATCGGACCCCAGGCCCCCTCGGTGGCACATGTTTCGGCCAGCAACAAGGACTGAGGTATGTCGAGCACCATGTCGGCATCGACCGCCAGTGCAGCCCGTCCCGCTGCCATAGTGGATTTCCCCTTCACCTTCCGTTGGGGGCGCACCACGACCCACGGACTGCGGTCGATGGGGACGTCCTCGCGGCTTATGGCCCATGTCCAGCATGCCTTGAGCGGTTGGAGATACCGCGTGAGCGTGGCGGCCGACACCCGTTTAGTGGGGTCGCGCTGATTGATCGCGAAGTGGCTGACAAAGGCCTCGATCTGTGCCGGGGTGAGCGAGTCGGCTGCGGCGGAGTGCGTCTCCAGCCAGGTGCGCCCGATGCGCTGCCGCTCCGTCATCCTTCCCTCGAGGTGGGCGGGAAGGAAGCTCGCCTGAGTCAAGAAGTCCTCGACCGCGACGAGCTCGTCGCCCTTCGGCTCGTCGCCCGGTTCGAGGAACCACCGGCGCGCCCGGTTGAATGATCGTGCGGCACCTGTCTTCGTCTCGGGCTCCCATTCGGGGTGTTGACGGAAATAACGCTCCGTCAACTCGAACACGCTCGGTACCGGCAGCCCTACGGGCCCCACGGGCTCTAGGAACTGTTTGGATTTCAGATCGAATAGAAAGCCTCGGGCGAAATCCCGCTCGGCCCGCTCCTTCCAGGTCTCTGCCAGCCCGGCCCGGCGAAATCGCTTGAACCACTGGACGCCATCCGCTTTGCCCTTGACGTCCCAGCAATCGACCTTCCGTCGGCGGACCTCACGGGTGGCCCGGTCGGTGACTCGCTCGACCCTCTGGTTCTTGACGACCCAGGCCTGGAACGTCCTCGGTCTCCACGGGTCCGGATAGGTGCGGGCCACTGCGTTCACCCCTCGCTGGCGGCGGGCTGCGGCAACTCCGTGCCTTGGTGGGGAGTGTAGCATCATGAGGTTGAATCAGGGTTGGATTTAACCCCTTCTGGCGGATCCAGATGGGTTGCGGGGCGGTCCCTCCACTCGCTCAGGACCACCGAGTCGACTCGTCGAACGTACCGCGACTAGGGCCTATTTAGGCGCTTTTAACTGGACTTTCTCATTTCTATCAGGCCGCCGGTGTGGGGGCGCCCGATGACCTAGACTTGGGGGCAAGGAGAGGTGCGAGAGCGGCCGAATCGGATTCACTGCTAATGAATTGACCTGGGTAACCGGGTCCGAGGGTTCAAATCCCTCCCTCTCCGCTCGGGGGGTCGGGCACACGGAGTGCCCGAACCACAAAGTCCGCCCGGCGGGCGCCCCGTACGCCGCCACTGTGGCGGTCCCTGCAGGCTGTAAGGAGAACGAGTGGTCGAGAGTCGGTACTGGTTGCAGACTCTGGGGTGCCCCAAGAACCAGGTTGACTCGGACAAGCTGGAGGGACGTCTGGTGGGTCAGGGGTACCGGCGCGCCACTGATGCCTCCGAGGCCGATCTGGTCGTGGTCAACACCTGTGCCTTCATCGAGTCGGCCCGGCAGGAGTCGATCGACACCGTGCTGGAGTTGGCGGATCTGCGCCGCGACGGCGCGCGTCTCGTCGTCACCGGGTGCATGGCGGAGCGCTACGGCAGCGAGATCTCCGACGCCCTGCCCGAGGTGGATCTGGTCGCCGGGTTCGGTGTTGATGTGGCCGAGCCTGTCGCCGTCGAACTGGGACGGGCCGAGCCGGCGGGCGTTCCGGTCGTCCTGGCGCGCAAGCCCGGACCCCGACCGTCCCGGGGCTTCGATCTGCTGGAGTTGGCCCGCCCGGCGTCCGAGGTTCCTTGGGCCTACGTGAAAGTGGCCGAGGGGTGTGACCGCATCTGCGGATTCTGCGCCATCCCTTCGTTCCGGGGGAAGCAGCGTTCCCGTCACGTCGAGGAGGTCATGGACGAGGTTACGCAGCTGCTGACGGGAGGGATCACCACGGCCGGGCAGGTCGCTCCGCCGGTGCGCGAGATCGTGCTGGTGGCGCAAGACCTGGCGTCGTACGGCCGAGACCGTTCGCGGCCTGGGGAGCGGGTAAGGGCGGGACCTTCTCCTCTCGCGGCGTTGACCCGCGCCGTCTCGGACCTCGTCGAGCGCACCCGGCTCCTCTATCTCTATCCATCGGGTCTCACCGACGAGTTGATAGAGGCCGTGCTCGCCACGGGCGTGCCGTATTTCGATCTCTCCTTGCAACATGTCTCGCGACCCCTCCTGGCCCGCATGCGCCGCTGGGGCGACGGCGAGCGCTTCCTGCGCCGGATCGCCGACATTCGCGCCGCTGATGCCCGTGCGACCTTCCGTTCGTCGTTCATCCTGGGCTATCCCGGGGAAACAGAGCGCGATCATGATCTGCTCCTCGAGTTCCTGGCCGAGGCGCAGCTGGACTGGGCCGGGTTCTTTCCCTTCTCCAAAGAGGCCGGGACGCACGCCGCCGACCTTCCCGACCAGGTCCCGGCCCCGCTGGCTCTGGAACGATTGCGAGAATGCACCGAGCTGCAGGACGCGATCACCGCCGCCAAGCGTGACCTCCTCGTCGGTGCCACGCGACAGGTGCTGGTCGACGCGCCCGGACGGGGCCGAACCATCCACGAGGCGCCCGAGATCGACGGCATCGTGCATCTGCCCGACGACACGGTGGCGGGCGAACTGATCGATGTGGTGATCACCACCGCGGTGGGCCCGGATCTGTACGCGGAGCGAACAGACCGGTGAGCGACACCGACGCTCGCCGGCACACGACCTTCGGGCCAACCGCACTGGCCACCCCGGCCAACGCCGTGACGATTGCCCGCCTTCTCGCCGCCCCGGTGTTCGTCATCATGATCGTGGTCTGGGGCGCCACCTGGTTCAACCTCGCCGTGGGCTTCATTCTCGCTGCGAGCGATGGGCTCGACGGCTACATAGCCCGTCGTCAGGGCACGACGCGCTCGGGCGCGTTCCTCGATCCGCTGGCCGACAAGGCGCTCGTCCTCGGCGCCCTGGTCACCTTGGCCAGTGAGGGCAACCTGCCCTGGTGGCCCGTGGTCCTCATCACGATCCGCGAGATCGGCATGCAGCTCTACCGTTCGTGGGCGGCGCGCCGCGGCGTCTCGATCCCGGCCCGTAATTCGGCCAAGCTCAAGACGTTCGTGCAGGACTTGGCGGTCGGCACCTGCCTGGCACCGCCCCTTGTCCACCATCACGGGGTGCAGGTCACCGTGGTATGGATCGCGGCGGCGCTCACCATCATCACGGGGGGGCAGTATCTGGCCGACGGGCGGAGGGCTTTCGGGGAGGCAGGCGCATGAGGATCGAGATCGTGGCAGTCGGTACCGAGCTGCTCCTGGGCCAGATCGCCGACACCAATTCGGCCTGGCTCGGCGACCGGCTGGCGTCGGCCGGGGTCACGTCGCACTTCCATCAGGCGGTCGGGGACAACCACGACCGGATCACGTTGGCATTCCGCACGGCGTTGGCCCGCAGTGACGGCATCATCGTGTGTGGTGGCTTGGGCCCGACCCAGGACGACATCACGCGGGAAGCCATTGCCGATGTCATGGGAGTCGAACTGGTGCGCGACCAGAGCATCGTCGACCTCATCACCGAGTTCTTCGGCTCCCGGGGTCGCACCATGTCGGCCAACAACCTTCGCCAGGCCGACGTGCCCGTGGGCGCCACCCTCATTCCGCAGGTGATGGGCACGGCCCCCGGCCTGATCTGCCCGCTGGGCAACAAGGTGATCTACGCCGTTCCCGGCGTGCCCCATGAGATGGCGGAGATGTTCGACCGGGGCATCCTGCCCGACCTCCGGGAGCGCATGGCCGAGGCGGGAGAAGAGGCCGTCATCGTGAGCCGTGTGCTGCGTACGTGGGGGGCCAGCGAGTCCGGGTTGGCCGAAGCGCTCCAGGGCCGGATCGACGTGCTCGATGCAGACGATGACGACGCCGACGGTGTGCCGGCCGGGTCGGTCACGCTCGCCTTCCTGGCGTCGGGGATCGAGGGCATCAAGGTGCGCATCACGGCCCGAGCCGCGACACTGGCCGAGGGGACCGCCCTGCTCGACCGCGAGGAGAAGGCGGTCCGAGAAGCCATTGAGGTCCAGTTGGGCGACATCGTGTTCGGCATCGACGATGAGTCCATGGAGGTGGCCGTCGCGGCCGAGTTGCGCGCCCGCGGGATCACGCTGGGAGTGGCGGAATCGCTCACCGGAGGGCTGATTGCCTCACGGCTGGTCAATGTCCCCGGGGCGTCGGCCTGGTTCCGGGGAGGCGTTGTGGCCTACCACGAACAGGTGAAGTTCGATCTCCTCGGGGTGCCGGTCGGCCCCGTCGTCTCCGAGGCCGCCGCGGTGGCCATGGCCGAAGGGGTGCGCCGGGCCACGGGATCTGACGTCGGACTGGGCATCACAGGAGTGGCCGGCCCCGAGGATCAAGAGGGCGTCGCTCCCGGCTCCGTGTTCGTCGGGCTCGCCTTACCCGGCGTGTCGACGCTGACGAGCGAACTCCATCTTCCGGGCGATCGAGAACGCGTCCGCCAGTACGGGGCCATCTCGGCCCTCGATCTCCTGCGCCGGGCGCTCATCGAGCTCGAATTCTAAGGCCGCCCCGCTCACTCCCTCACAGGGGGACCACAGCCGAGCCACACTTTAGGGGTAAGTCCGAGTGTGAACCTGGGGGTTAGGGAGGTAGAAATGGTGAGAACAGAGAACGGACCCAGGGTTCTTGTGGTGGATGACGAGCCCTCCATCGTCGATGCGGTAGCGACATCGCTGCGCTACGAGGGGTTCACGGTGGACGAGGCGACGACGGGCCGACGTGCGCTCGCCCAGGCCCAGGACGATCCACCCGACCTCGTCATCCTCGACGTGATGTTGCCCGACCTCGACGGGCTCGAGGTCACGCGACGCCTGCGCGCGGACGGGGTCCGCGTGCCGGTCCTCTTCCTGACCGCCCGCGACACCCTGCAGGACAAGTTGGCGGGGCTCACGATCGGTGGCGACGACTACGTCACAAAGCCGTTCGCCCTGGCGGAGCTCATCGCCCGCGTGCACGCCATCCTGCGCCGCACGGGTTATGAGCCCGAAGACGACGGGATACTGCGCTTCGCCGACCTCGAACTCGACGAGAGCGCGCACGAGGTGCGCCGCGCCGGGAAGGACATCCAGCTGACGGCGACCGAGTTCAACCTTCTGCGGTATTTCTTGCTCAACCCTCGGCATGTGCTCTCCAAGTCACAGATCCTCGACCACGTGTGGCACTACGACTTCGGCGGCGACGGGAACGTGGTGGAAACGTACGTGAGCTACCTGCGCAAGAAACTGGAGCGCCATGGGCCACCACTCATCCACACCATCCGGCTCGTCGGGTACACGCTGCGCGAGTCAGATACGACCAACGGGACGTCCTGAGTGTCCCTGCGCCTCCGACTCTTGGTGGCGGTGGGAGCGATCGCGGTGATCGCGCTGGTGCTGGCTGACTTTGCCACCTATTCGGCACTGCGCTCGTCGCTCTACAAGCAGGATGATCAAAACCTCGTACAGACCCAGACCCACCTTCACATCGAGGTCAATACCATTACGAGGCAGGTCATCTGCCAACATCCGAGTCCGGGGGGATTCGGCCAGCCGGGACCAGGGGGAGGCAATAATCCTTCCACGGGCAATCCCGGGGACTCGAACGCCTTCGGCTTCATCTTCTACGAGGTGCGGACGTCCCAGGGCAAACTCGTCCAGGGACTGACGTGTCCCGCCTACGTCGGTAATCAGCCGTACGTGCCGCAACTTCCCAGCGTCATAAACGGATTCGCTACCCAGCCGGACGGGAGCAAGGCGACCTTCTTCACCGCCTCAGCGACGAAGGCCGGCGGACCGGCTTTCAGGGTCCAAGCTTCGGAAATCACAGGTGCTGCCGGGACTCCGTCATCTTCCTTTAGCGGCGATCAATTGGTGGTCGCCGAGCCCATCGGTGACACGACGAACACCCTCCACACTCTCTTCTTCATTGAGTTGGCCGTGACCGCCGGCGCCCTCGTGCTCGCGCTGGCCGGCGGGTGGTGGCTCGTCCGGCTCGGACTGCGCCCGCTCGAAGACGTGGAACGCACGGCCGACTCCATCGCCGCCGGCAATTTGGATCAGCGTGTCCCCGGGGCGGACGACGCCACCGAAGTCGGTAGGTTGGCCCGCGCCCTGAACGTCATGCTGGAGCGTATCGAGGCCGCCTTCTCGGCCCGGGTGGCCTCCGAGGCGAGGCTGCAGGAATCGGATCGGCACTTGCGACAGTTCGTCGCCGACGCGTCGCACGAGCTCCGGACACCCATCGCGGCCGTGTCGGCCTACGCCGAGCTCTTCGAGCGCGGTGCGGCGCAACACGCCGACGATCTACCGCGGGTCTTTACCGGTATCCGCACCGAGACGGCGCGCATGGAACGTCTGGTCAACGACCTCCTCACCCTGGCGCGTTTCGATGAAGGCCTCCCTCTGCAGATCGTTCCCACGGAGCTGGTCGGCCTCGGTGCGGAGGCGGTGCACACCGCCGTCACGGTCGGCGCGGAGTGGCCGGTGCAATTCACCGCCTCGCATCCGGTCGAGGTCATGGGCGATCCGGTGCGACTGCGGCAGGTCATCGACAACCTGTTGGCCAACGTGCGGGCGCACACGCCCCAGGGCACCGCGTCCACGGTGCGTGTCGATCAGCAAGGCTCGACGGCCGAGATTGTGGTCAAGGACGCCGGGCCGGGTATGCCGACCGAGGACGCCGCCCGTGTGTTCGAGCGGTTCTACCGCGCTGACTCCTCCCGGGCCCGCAGCCACGGGGGCAGCGGTCTCGGCTTGTCGATCGTGGCGGCCATCGTCACCGCCCACGGGGGGACCGTGTCCGCAAAGTCGGGCCAAGGCGAGGGAATGACGGTGACGGTGCGCCTGCCCGTTATCGCGGAGACGCTCGAGATGGCCGACTCGGGTGAATTGGGCAGCGGTGTGCATGGCGTCGGCGATGCCGGCGCGGGCGATGCGGGCAACGCCGCCCCCGGTAATGGGGCGCGCGGGGGGGCTGATCGGGCTGATGGGGTCATCGAGGTCGATGACACGGTCCCGACGGCCTGAAGAGCTGGGGTTTCGCCGGTCCAGCATTCACACCCGAGACACAGCGGGTCCCCACGGACCCGTGAACACGGAACGACATGATGCCCACATGACCGTCCTGGCGCTTGCCGAAACTGGTTCCAACCCACGCCAGGTTCCCCTCGATGTCGAGATCGTCGTGCCGGTCTACAACGAGGCTCCCCACCTGGCCGAGCGCATCATGCACCTACGCCGCTTCCTCGATCATTCCTTCCCGTTCCGCGCCCTCGTCACCGTCGTCGACAACGCCAGCACCGACGAGACCTTCGAGCTCGCCACCCAACTCGCCAGGACGACTCCAGGTGTCGCGGCACTCCATCTGCCCCGCAAGGGCCGGGGCTATGCACTGCGGACGGCGTGGTCGAGCAGCACGGCCCCGGTCGTGGCCTACATGGACGTCGACCTTTCCACCTCGCTCTCGGCCTTCCTCCCCCTGGTCGCCCCGCTCCTCTCGGGTCAACGCGATGTGGCGATCGGTACTCGATTGGCCCGCGGATCGCACGTCGTGCGCGGTCCGAAGCGCGAGCTCATCTCGCGTGCGTACAACCTCTTGCTCAAACTTTCGGTGCGCGGTCGATTCAGCGACGCCCAGTGCGGATTCAAGGCGTTACGGCGGGAATCGGCCTTGCAGCTGCTCCCTCTGATCAAAGACGACGAGTGGTTCTTCGACACCGAGCTCCTCGTGACGGCGCAGCGACTCGGACTGCGCATCAGCGAAGTTCCCGTCGACTGGGTGGACGATCCCGACAGCCGGGTGCAGATCTTGCGCACGGCTCTCAACGACCTGCGCGGGGTCTGGCGGATCTCGCATGGCCCGGCCCGCCGGCTGGCACATCAGAGCGCGACCTCGCCGCTCGCCACCCGCGACCAGGTCGCGGCCGACCAACTTCTCCGGTTCGCAGGCGTGGGTGCCATCAGCACCTTGGGCTATCTCTTCCTCTTCATAGCCTGGCGACCCATTGCAGGGAGTTTTGGGGCGAACGCGCTGGCGCTGGCCATCTGCACCCTGTTCAACACGGCCGTGCATCGAGAGCTGTCCCGCACTATGCACCGTCCGGCCCGCGGCGGGCGTTTTGCCGTCGTCGTCGCCGGCCTCTTCGCCATCAGCCTGGCACTGACCACCTTGGCCCTCCTGGCGGCGCATGCGCTCTCGGCGACCTCCCTCGGCGTCGCGCTCGTCGCGGTGACAGTGGCCAATGCAGCGGCGTCGGTTCTTCGTTTTGCCATCCTGCGGGCCTGGGTCTTCCGAACCGCTCCGTCCACCACATCGCACCTCTCGGAGGCAACCTGATGACGAGCATCCCCCCGCCGCCCTCGGAGCGCACATCGGTCGGGCTCTTGGAGCCACCGGTTGTGTTCACTCCTCCAGATCCGGGCGACGTCGCTCCGGTTCCGGCGGCGCCCAGCACGCCCCGGAGCGGTCGCCTGGTCCGCTTCGTAAGAGGCCGCGAGAGCGATGCCGCCTGGGTGCGCCCGGCCCTCCTCGCCCTCCTCGCCCTCACGGCGATTCTCTACCTGTGGGACCTTGGCGCGTCCGGTTGGGGCAACTCGTTCTACTCGGCGGCCGTCCAGGCGGGCACCAAGAGCTGGAAGGCATTCTTCTTCGGCTCATCGGACTCCTCCAATTTCATCACTGTGGACAAGCCCCCGGTCTCTCTATGGGTGATGGAGATATCGGCACGGATCTTCGGGGTGAACTCCTGGAGCATCTTGGTTCCTCAGGCACTCGAGGGAGTGGCGACCGTCGGCCTCGTCTACCTCACGGTCCGGCGTTGGTTCACAGCTCAGGCGGCGCTCTTGGCAGGTGCCGTCCTTGCCCTCACGCCGGTGGCGGCCATGATGTTCCGGTTCAACAATCCCGACGCGTTGTTGGCTCTTCTCCTCACCGGTTCGATGTACGCCCTCGTCCGTGGTCTCGAAAAGGCGCAAACGAAGTGGTTGGTGCTCGCCGGCGCGCTGGTGGGCTTCGGATTTCTCACCAAGATGCTGCAAGCCTTCTTGATCATTCCCGCGCTGGCCATCGTCTATCTCCTGGCCGCGCCCACCGGATGGTGGCGCCGGGTGTGGCAGGTCGTGGTAATGGGGGTCTCGACGCTGGTCGCCGCCGGGTGGTGGGTGGCCGCGGTCGCTCTGACTCCCGCGGCTGATCGTCCTTACGTCGGCGGTTCCCAGAACAACAGCATTCTCAATCTGATCTTCGGCTACAACGGCTTCGGGCGACTGACAGGGAGCGAATCGGGCAGCGTGGTCGGCGGCGGGGGCACCGGCTCTGCGGGCCAGTGGGGACCCACGGGGTTCACCCGTCTCTTCAACTCCAGCTTCGGCGACATGGCGTCATGGCTCATTCCGGGCGCCCTCCTCATGGGTGCGGCACTCCTGGTCTTCACCATCCGCGCCCGCCGGACTGACCGTGAGCGGGCAGCACTCCTGCTCTGGGGCGGCGCCCTGGTTGGCATAGGTCTGACCATCAGCCTGGGCCAGGGCATCATTCACCCCTATTACACCGTCGCTCTGGGGCCGCCGCTGGCCGGCCTGGTCGGCATCAGCACGATGGGTCTGTGGCAGCGCCGCTCGAGGTGGATGGGGCGCGCCTGCCTCGCGGCCGGGCTCCTCGCCACGTGTGTCTGGGGTTTCGTCCTCCTCGACCGGAGCCCCGATTGGTTCCCCTTCCTTCGTTTCTTGGTGTTGACAGTCGGCATTCTCGGTGCCGTGGTCATCCTCGCCCTCCCCTGGCTACGCCACACGCCGAAGTTGGCCGCCGGCCTGGTCGCGGGGCTGGGGCTGAGTGCCGCCCTCGCCGCTCCTTTGTTCTCCAGCGTGGCCACGGCGGCGACCCCCCACTCAGGAGCGATTCCGTCTGTCACCCCCACGCCTTCGGGCGGAGGTGGCTTCCCGGGCGGAGGCAGGTTCCCTGGTGGCACGCGTGGTGTCGGTGGGGGTGGGTTCCCGGGTGTCGGCGGCACGCGTCCGGGAGCGGGCGGGTCATTCCCCCGAGTCGGAGGCGGCGGCACGCGTCCCGGAGCCGGCGGCACATTCCCGAGGTTCGGTGGGCCCCCAGGTGGATTCGCTGGAGGTGCAGGAGGGTTTGGTGGTGGGTTCCTCAATTCGAATAGCTCGAACCCGGCTCTCACCAAACTGCTCCAGGCTGACGCCAGTCACTACACCTGGGTGGCCGCGACCGTGAATTCCAATTCGGCTGCCGGCTACCAGTTGGCCAGTGACGAGCCGGTCATGGCGATAGGCGGCTTCAACGGCACCGATCCAGCACCGACACTCGCCCAGTTCGAGAAGTACGTGGCGGAGGGAAAGATCCATTACTTCATCTCCGGAGAAGGTGCCGGGGGCTTCGGCCGGGGAGGTAGCGGTGGTGACGCAACCAAGATCACGAGTTGGGTCGAGAGTCACTTCACGGCAAAGACGGTTGGCGGCACCACGGTCTACGACCTGACGGCCGGAGCTGCGCAGAGCTAGGCTCGTGGCACACTTCACGGGTGTCGGTCCTGATCCGCGATGCCATCGATGACGACGTACCCTCCCGGCGCGACGTCTATCGACGCGCGTCACTCTCCAATAAAGGCGATAGGGAGATCCTGCTCCAGCCCGCAATCACTCGAGTACGTCGCGCCGCCATCCGCTCAGCGCCGTTGTCGCGTCGCCCTCGCTGACTCCCGGGACCTGATCGGATTCGCAACCACGACAGGGGGCACGGACCTGCTCGAACTCGAAGACCCTGTTCGTCGATCCCGCGTGGATGAGAAGGGGCCTCGATACGGGAACGTACGAGCTTCGTGGTGACGCCGTCAGATTCGCCTTGGACGACTAGCCCGCGGGTAGGAGGGGGATGAGCGGGACCGACGATGCCGGCGCTTCCGGGTGCGTCACCTCACCCCACTTTGAGAAGGTCACCGTATCCCGAACCGACGAGGACTTCGCTTTGGGATTGGCGACCTCTTCGACCGGACGTCCGGACGGACTCACGTAGAGAATGATGGGTACCGTGGTCCCGGACGATGTGGCCTCTGTCCCGTTGATCGCCTGGGCGACCTGCCCGTCGATCGCCTTTGTGGCACCGAAAGTGTAGGGTCCCGACATCTTGAGTTCCGAAGCTGCGTCTGAGTTCCGAAGCCCGCTGACCAGCTCCGCCAGCGAGGTGTTGCTCGCCGGGAACGACAGCCACTTGTTCGTGTACGTCGTCGCCTGTGCCGCAGTGAACCCGAGGACCTTCTGCAATGCGGCGTCGTTACCCCGTATGTAACCCGTGGATCCGACGAGGATGACCTTGAGACTCTCGGTCGTCGAGCCTTCTATGACCTGAAGCACGTCCGAACCCGATGTTTTGCCCGTGTCCCCGATCACTTTGAGGCTCCCGACACCCTGTTCTGTCGCTTCTGAGACATAGTGCACGTTCTGCGCGGCAGCAGCCTTGAGCGCGGCTTGGTACGACGATTTGGCCGTGGCTGCTGCAGCAGCCCAGCTGGAGACGGCCGCCACGCCTGCCACGGAGGTGGCAAAGCTCGCGGCAATCACGCCAGCAATTCGATGACTTCGTCGCATGTGCTCTCTTCCCGGCACCCGCGGCGGCGGCTGCTCAACGAGCCATTCTCCCACGCAAATGCGATGTCACTCCGTCGGCCCTTGCGGAGGTCTCTTACGTAGCGTTTACAGATCCGAGCGTAATTGATGCCTGAGGAGCCCTCGGTCTGACCGGTTCGCCCCACTTCGAAAAGACGATGTGCTCCGCGCCGTTCACCTTTCCCTGAGTATCGACCGTGTCTTCCTCGACCAGATCGTGACGACCCGATGCGCGCACGTAGAGGACGGCCTTCATCTGTGTGGCGCCTTGGAGTTTCTGCGTGCCCCTGAGGGCATCGACCCGGTAGCCGCGGAGTTCTCGCGACGGACCCAACGTGAGTGGACCTTGCAGCGCGATCTCCTGGGCGACGTCGGGCGAACGCACCCCGACGACCACTTGGGAGAAGGTCGGGTTGTTACTCGAGAACAACACCCAGTGACCCATCGCCGTCGCCGCCTTCGCCGGTGACAACCCGGTCAGGTCTTCCATCGCGCGTTCGTTACCCTTCACATAGGTGAGATCGCCTATGACGATCAGTAACGCACTGTCGAGCGTGGCTCCTTTCCCGATGAGGATGGTCTGGGTGCCCGATGCCGGTCCGGCGTTCCCGCTTTCGAAGAAGGGGACATGTGCGACATTGCTCGTCGACACGTAGTGCACTCGCCACACCTTCGTCGTGGCCATCGCTTCTCTGTAGAGGGTGGCCGCGTCGGGGGCCGCTCCCGCTGTTGGCGCAGGGAGGGCGGCGAACAGCGTCACTGCAACCGCCATGACGGCACAACTCCCCGCCAGGAATTTGGGAATTCGCGCCACCTCACCACTCTTTCAGAGTCGACGAGGCTCGAATAAAGGAACGGTGCACCTGGGGATCCGCCCCCGCCAGGGGCTCATGGGGTTGGATGGGTGGGGTGGCTTCTTGGAGGCCATCCTTTTCCGCAGGCGCGACCGTTTCTCCATGGAAGGGTCCTCGCATGGCGAACACACGTTCGCTAGTATGGACCGGCAGGCAGAGCTGGTCGGGGCGATGTCACACCCCGTCCGTAGGGTCACAGCAGCAGATCGAGAGCGGATTGGACTGCGGTCCGGGCGCCGACGAGTACAAGTCGCCACATAGGACAAGAGGGAGAAGAGATGGCCGAAGAACGGGACAAGGCGCTGGAAGCAGCGTTGGGCCAGATAGAGAAGCAGTTCGGCAAGGGCTCCGTCATGCGGATGGGCGACAACCTGAGCATGAACATCGAGTCCATTCCGACCGGAGCACTCTCACTCGACCTGGCGTTGGGCATCGGAGGGCTGCCTCGAGGACGCATCGTGGAAATCTACGGGCCGGAATCCTCGGGAAAGTCGACCCTGGCCATGCATTCGGTGGCCGAGGCGCAGCGCAACGGCGGGATCTGTGCATATATCGACGCCGAGCACGCCATGGACCCCGTGTACGCCCGGGCCATCGGGGTGAACGTCGATGATCTCCTCATCTCCCAGCCCGACACCGGGGAGCAGGCGCTCGAGATCGCAGACATGCTGATCCGCTCCGGTGCCCTCGACATCTTGGTGATCGACTCGGTTGCCGCGTTGACCCCGCGGGCAGAGATCGAGGGTGAGATGGGTGACACCCACGTCGGACTCCAGGCCCGTCTCATGTCCCAGGCCCTCCGCAAGTTGACCGGGACACTTTCGAAGTCCAGCACCATCGCAATCTTCATCAACCAGCTGCGGGAGAAGATTGGTGTGATGTACGGCTCACCCGAAGTCACTCCGGGTGGCCGCGCCTTGAAGTTCTACGCCTCCATTCGCCTTGATATCAGACGTATCGAAGCGATCAAGGATGGAGCGGAGGTGGTCGGTAACCGGACGCGCGTCAAGGTGGTGAAGAACAAGTGCTCAGCGCCATTCCGCCAGGCGGAGTTCGACATCATGTATGGCAAGGGCATCAGCCGCGAGGGTTCACTGCTGGACGTCGCGGTCGAGCTCGGCTTCATCAAGAAATCCGGTGCGTGGTTCACGTATGAGGGTGAGCAGCTGGGTCAAGGTAGAGAGAACGTCAAGACGTTCCTCTCCGAGAATCCGCAGCTCATGGCGGAGGTTGATGATCGGGTCCGCGAGTGTCTGGCGCCGAAGGAGATTCCCGAGGAAGGTGCCGCACTGGATCCCGACGACCTTCCGATCAGCATCGACAGCTAGCCGCAATCCCGCCACGCTGCGGAACAGCACGCAGCGCGCAGAAGTGCTCCGGGCCGACCCTGTGACACCCTCGGGTGACCTGCCCGGAGCGCTTCGCGTCAGAATGGGGCATGGCGACTTCAGGGTGGAAGCGGCGAGCCTTCCGGATGCTCGATCGTGTGGCTCCCACAATCCCCTTTCGCTACCTGCCTCCGAAGCAGTCGGTGCGCATGGCATTCAACGTCATTCTCGACCGCGAACCCGATGCGGCAGGTGGTGCGGAGTACAGCACGAGGTTGGCGCGGGGTGAGCTTTCCCGCCATGGAGTGGCGCAGGCGCTGGCGCACTCGGAGGAGTTCCGGCGCAGCGTCCCTATCGTCGACGTGCTGCTCTCCATGCACGTCAGCCGTAGCGCATTCGTGGCCGGTTTGCCCCGGGCGTCGCGCATATTGGATCTGGGTGGTACGCACCAGGGGATGGCCGATGGCGCGTTCGTTCACCTGGGCTACCCCTATCGATTCGACCGCCTCATCGTTGTCGATCTCCCGGTAGAGAAGCGCCACGCCATCTACCAGAGAGGTTCGAAGGGAGCCACCGTCGAGTCCGAGCTCGGTCCGGTGGAGTTCGCCTTCCATTCCATGGTCGATCTCAGTCCCTATGCCGACGAGTCCTTCGACATGGTCTACAGCGGGCAGTCCATCGAGCATGTGACCGAGTCCGAGGGTGAGACGGTGATGCGGGAGGTCTTTCGGGTCCTTGCTCCCGGAGGATGGTTCTGTCTCGACACGCCGAACGGGCCGGTGTGGCGCCTGCGTTCATCGGCATTGATGAACGACGATCACAAGGTCGAATATGGCGCCAAGGAGCTGCAGTCGAAGTTGGAGGCCTGCGGGTTCCAAGTAACGGAGGCAAAAGGCCTCAATCTGATGCAGCGAGGTGTCGCCGCGGGCGCGTTCGACGAGCAGGAGGCGGGCGCCCACCCGGGCGTCTTTGCTGCCGCTGACGACTGCCTCTTGCTGGCCATGGTGGCCCGCAAGCCTCCTACGGTGTCGTCGTCGCCGTGATCGTGTTCGGCACCAGCTCGACCCACGTTTGACCCGGCTGCAGCGGAATGGATGCCCCCGACGCGGTGAGGAAACTTGTGGGTGAGCCCAGGTCCGTCCGACTCCAGGTGCCGGTCACTTCGGTTCCCCCCCGGAAGACGTCGGCGGCACCACTGGCATTGGGGTAAAGGGCGGCCTGTACCTCGAGGCCGCCCTCACTGTTCTCGGCCCACGGCCCGTAGCTGATCTGCACGTACTGGACGATCACGTTGGCCGCGGTGTTCTGTACACCGTCCGCCAGGACGTCCGGGGTGGTGCCGTTGTAGAACCGTTGGAACGCGCTGATGGAGGCGTTGTACTTCCACGTCACATTGGAGGTCTGGGAGAAGTTGATGTTGAGCGACGACACCGCCGTCCCCTTGAGCGGCTTCGTGGAATACGCGAAGAGGTCGTGCGGGGGTGTCGTCATCGTCGGGTGGGTACCCCAGAGCTGCGCCGTCGAGGAGTACGTGGCGTAGGGCGCGACCCGGCCGGCAGGGTGGGTCTGAATGGAGCCGTAGTTGCCGAGGTCGACGTTGACGAGCGGTGACGCCGCGATGTTGGCCAGCACCGGGTTGATGCCGCCGACGTGTACCAGTAGGGGGGTCCCAAGTTGCCCGAGAATGCCGATATCGATGTTGCGGGCCGAGCGGACGGGCCCCACCAGCGTGGCGTCTTGACACTGGAACACGGCGGCGTACCGGGTGATGCCGCCTTCTACAGGCTCTTCGAAGATCACGTCGGCCTTGTCCAGACCACTCTGCGGGCGAGCGGCGGGGTAATTGTCGACTTTCACCGCCAGGGCCGGACGTTGGGGAACCGACCCCCCAGGCGCCGGCGTCCCGGTCAGGGGACACGTGGCCGCGGCTGGGGGCGTGGCCGTCGTGCTGGTGGTGGTGCGCGGGGGCGGTGCGCCGCTGTGGTGGGTGGGCGCGGTGCTGGAGCAAGCGGACAACACGAGCCCGGCTAATCCGGCGACGGCCAATGCGCTCCATCCGCGGTGTGACGCAGATCGAGTGGGGTGAGGCGGGAACACATCCATGGTCGAAGAGGTCCATCGTAGGGGATGGACCGCGCAGGGGCGGTCATGCTGCGTTGGTCGGCCCGGCCGATCCTCTCGCTGCTGTGGAGCCGGTGTAGACCGAACTCGCGTTGCCGGTCGATGGTTCTGTGGTTCCCGCCGCCCCGTGGCCGAAGAGCCCATAGAGGTTCTCCATGGCCCGCAGGAGGATCGCGGTATCTCCCGGTATGGCCCGGGGCAGGATGTTTGGCGGCATCGCCGTCGAGTTGGCGAGCCGGTACACGAAGTACGCCGATCCGCTGGCCAAGACCCCGCCTCCCCCGGGCGACGTCGTGAAATAGGTGAGGTCGGACCAGTTGGCCTGGCCCGGGATGGGAGAGTGGGCCAGCACATCGAGGTTGCGGGGGCCCGGGAGGGAGGGAACGTAGCGGTCGTACTCGCCCACGATCATGTTCGGGAGCACGTGCCCGTCCGTCAGGTTGCAGCCGTCGAAGAACCATGAGGAGGCATCGGTCACGACCATGTCCGCCTGTGCGCCGACGGACTGGTAGGTCGAACCGATCAGGGTGGACTCGGGGTAGTTGACCGGGGCTTGATTCCAATTGACGGTGGTCAGCGAGGGGTCCTGGGCGACTATCGGATCTTCCGTGGCGCTCTTGAAGCAGACCTGCAGCCGGTTGGGGCCTACCGAAGTGGGTTGCAGGCGTATCTGCCGATAGCACGCATTGGCTCCCAGAAAGGCCAGATTGCCGCCGCCGGCGCTGAAGGACTGGGCCGCATAGCGCATCGGACTCGACCAGTACTCGTCATGCCCCAGACTGAAGAGGCAGCGATGGTTGCCCAGCAGCTGTGGGTTCGCATGCAGGTCGACATCGGTCCAGTACGTGAGATCGAGGCCCAAGCTCTCCATGTGGTAGAGGAGCGGGTACTCATTCCCGACGAAGTCCGCCGCCCCCGACGCCCAGCTCTGGAGGTAGGGCCGGTCGAACGACACGGCGCGCGAGCGGTGGGCGAAGTCCTGGCCCCCTCGCCCATTGGGCCCGTAGTACAGGCTGTAGCCCCCGTAGAGGTTGTAGGCCTGCCACGTCGTCACGCTGTTCTGGAAGACGTACGCGGCGGTGCTCGTGTCGTCTCGGACCGTCAACGGCACGAACTGCTCTTGACCCCCGTCACCCACCAGCTTCAACAGATAGCAGCCCGGGGGCCATGTGGCGTCGACCGTGAAGCTGAGGGTCGGTGACCAAGGGCAGCTCACGGTCCCTATGCCGAGGCTGACCGTCGGGGACGGTTGCACGCGGGCCGCCACCATGTCGCTCCGGTAGACGAGCCGTCCACCGAGTCCCTGGTAATAGCCCATGCGGTAGGCCTCGACGCGCACGGCCTTGGCCGTGGAGTTGACGAAAAGCGTGATGTCGTCCCCTCGCACGGCACTGACCTGGCTGGCGAATCCTTCGAGTGCGTGGTCGGGTTGCACGAAGTTGACGATCCAGTCCAGCGTGCCCGGCCGCTGGTTCTCGGCAATGAGCCACGATGCCGTAGGCACGACGACGCCACTCGGCAACCTGGCCTGCCTCACGGTCGTGTCAAGGTGGGCGTGCGGTTTCCGTCGCTTCGGGCGCGCCGGTGCCTTTTTCTTCTCCGTGGCCGAGCTCGCGCCGCCGCCGGCGCCACCGATGGCCAGGAGGCCGGCGGCGCCGGCGGCACCTGCTGCCGCAATTTGCAAGAAGCGACGGCGATCGATCGGCTCTCCCACCCGGATCATCGTACCGGGGGGCGGTTTCGACTCCATATCGGCCTTGCCACCTAACATGCCGCACCATGACTCGGGCGCTCTCCCTCCCTGGCCCACTGCGCCGGGCCGTGGCACGCCTGATTCATGCAACGTGGGACACGGCGGGTGCTTTGGGCGCGATTGGACCCGATGACCGCCGTGGCCGACGTTTCGGCGCAATGGGTCGGGGAGCATGCCTCCTCTTCCCGCAAGGTTCCATCTACAACGAGCACCTCATCTGGGTGGGTGAGGGCACATTGGTGGGACCGAACACATCCATCACGGCCGGAATGGTACCGGGACAGTCGATGCCGACCAACCCCGTGGTCCGTATCGGGAGCCGTTGCATCATCGGTCGGGGCTCGCACATTGTCGGGCACTGGTCCATCGAGATCGGGGATGACATCCAAACAGGTCCCTACGTGTACATCACCGATCAGAACCACAGTTATGAAGATCCGGTCGAACCCATCGGGCGCCAGTGGCCCACCGAAGCGGCGGTCCGCATCGGCTCGGGAAGTTGGCTGGGGGCAAACGTGGTCGTTCTGCCGGGGGCCCAGATTGGCGAGCATGTGGTGATCGCCGCCGGCGCTGTCGTGCGTGGCGTCATCCCGGATCGTTGTGTGGTGGCCGGGGTTCCCGCCAAGATCATCCGTCGTTGGGTGGACGGCCGAGGGTGGATCGACGAGAAGGACGTGACGCCTGGTAAGGAGGTCTGAACCGATTGCCGCACGGCCACGCCGGGATCCCCTTCCCGGGTGGAGTGAGTGGGATGCGGCCCGCTACCGTGGGGCTGGCATGTCGGACCAACTCCCCCACCTGGTGACGGTCACCGGGCAGGACGGACCGGGTATCGCCGAGCGGGTCTTCGCCATCCTGGGCGTGCGGGGGATCGATGTCCGAGACGTCGAACAGGTCCGTATCCATGGGCGGCTCCTGCTCTGCGTGGAAGTCTTGGGCGTCGCAGGGGAAGGCGGTGAGGATCTGCGTGCGGCCATAGCCGGCCAGTTCCAGGACGGCAACGTGGACGTTGCGATCGCTCCACTCCTCGAGGCAGACGACGCGACGGAACGGGATCGGTTTCTCGTTACGGTCTTGGCCCCCGGGATCTCACCGTCGACGCTGCAGGGCGTCAGTGGATGTATCGCCCAGTGCCGGGGAAACATCGAACGGATCGTGCGACTCGCCGTCTACCCCGTGCAGAGTTACGAGTTCGCCGTTGCGGGAGGGAATCTCGACCTGCTCCGCCGCGCCTTGGCCGAAGAAGCGGTGCGGTCCGAAGTCGATATCGCAGTCCAGGTGGACGGGCTGCACCGCCGGACCAAGCACTTAATCGTGCTCGATGCGGACTCGACCCTTCTCCAGGGGGAGGTGATCGACCTCCTGGCCGAACGGTGTGGGTGTGGCGCGCAGGTGGCAGCGGTCACCGAGGCCGCCATGGCGGGAGAGATTGATTTCGAGGAGGCGCTGCGTCAACGGGTGCAGTTGCTGGCGGGACTGGATGAGTCTGACCTCGAGGCGGTTCGCCGATCACTTCTCCTTTCACCCGGCGCACGCACGCTGGTGCGTACGCTCAAGC
>Ga0307372_10002632_pt1 | contig 29399 bp, 19 predicted proteins | sample OX1MG_FD_202533 | JGI IMG/M metagenome (GOLD analysis project Ga0307372, IMG submission 202533) | Soil microbial communities from Risofladan, Vaasa, Finland - OX-1 | ecosystem: Environmental > Terrestrial > Soil > Coastal area > Acid sulfate soil | place: Finland: Risofladan, Vaasa | collected... | reverse complement strand
TCAAATCAGCAACGTGAGTCTAATGCTGCGCAGGCTTGCACCGGTATCGCGACCAGAGTTCCACTATGCGGTCGCGGCCTAAATTCCCCCGGAAAAATGACGAAATAGTTTTCGGATAGCCTCTCAGTATACCCGCACGCGTCGTTGCCGCGATATGCGGCTCGCTCAAGTGTGCTCTGGCCTGCGCAAACGGGTGTAGGGTTACGCCAATAATTCCTCGACCACCCGTCCATGCACGTCGGTCAGCCGGAAGTCGCGGCCAGCGTAGCGGAACGTGAACCGCTCGTGGTCGAAGCCCAGCAGTCGCAGCATCGTCGCGTGCAAGTCGTGAACGTGCAGCCGGTTCTCGACGGCGCGGAAACCGAACTCGTCGGTGGCCCCGTAGACCTGTCCCCCCTTGACGCCGCCTCCGGCCAGCCAGGTGGTGAAGCCATAGTGATTGTGGTCGCGCCCGCTGGCGGCGGGCAGTTCGGCCACCGGCGTGCGGCCGAACTCGCCGGCCCAGAGGATGAGCGTCTCGTCCAAGAGCCCGCGCTGCTTGAGATCCTTGATCAATCCGCCGATCGCCTGGTCGCACTCGCCCGCCAGTTTGCGATGGTTGACCTCGATCGCGTCGTGGTTGTCCCACGGTTGCCCGGCCCCGTGCCACAGTTGCACGTAGCGCACGCCACGCTCGACGAGCCGCCGCGCGACGAGCGCCTGGCGCGCGTGGACGCCGGGACCGTAGAGGTCGAGCACATGCCGCGGTTCGCGGCTGACGTCGAAGGCCTCGGCCGCCTCGCTCTGCATGCCAAAGGCGAGTTCGAACGACTGGATGCGGGCTTCCAACTGTGGGTCGTCATGCCGTTGGCGCTGGTGGCGCTGGTTGAGCCGGCCAACCAAGTCGAGCTGCCGCCGCTGCTCGGCGGGTGAGGCCTCGTGGTGCCGGATGTTCTCGATCAGCTTTTCCAACTCCGTGTGCTGCGAGTCGACATACGTGCCCTGGAACACACCCGGCAGGAATCCGGCCTGCCAGTTCTGCGAGGCCTGGATCGGGTAGCCGCCGGGGCACATCACCACGAAGGCCGGCAGATTCTGGTTCTCGCTGCCAAGCCCGTAGGTGATCCACGAACCCATGCTGGGCCGGATCAGCCGGGCTTCGCCGCAATTCATCAACAACAGCGATGGCTCGTGGTTGGGCAGGTCGGCGTAGGTCGAGCGGATGAAGGCGATTTCGTCGATCACCGAGGCCACATGCGGAAAGATCTCGCTGACCTCGGTGCCGCACTGCCCGTGCTTGGCGAACTTGAAGGGAGAGGGGTACGCCGCGCCGGTCGGGCGCTCCGTGGCCGGCGTCACCGGGAGCGGCTGTCCGGCGTATTTCGCCAACGCCGGCTTGGGGTCGAACGTATCAACCTGCGACGCGCCGCCGTTGGCGAAAATGTGGATGACATGCTTCGCCTTGGCCGGAAAGTGTGGCGCGGCCTTGGGCGCGAGTGGGCGGCCCGTGTCGACGACGGGTGCGCCTCGCCCCTCGCCTGCGAGCAACTCGCCCAAAGCGAGCGAACCCAGGCCCAGCCCGCAACGGGCGAGCAAGTCGCGGCGGGAGAAGCCCGGCGAACGCGGAATGCGGAACGCGGAGTGCGAACAGGGCAGATCGTTCTTCATGGCTGACTTGGATTCAATGTTGGCCCACCTGCCGTTCGAGGCGAATACAAGCTACGCGGTCAATCGCTCTTGCCACGCTTCTTCTTTCGTTTGACCAGCCGTCTCCCCACGCCTTGCACTGCGCAGGCCAGGGGCCTATTTTGGCGGTACACGCTCCGCGTCATTACGCCTCGCCCCAACCTCCCCACCCCCAAGGCCCTCCCGACGATGTTGCTCTTCGACGCTCACCTTGACCTCAGCATGAACGCGCTGGAATGGAACCGCGACCTGACGCGGCCGGTGGCGGAAATCCGCCAACGCGAGGCGGAACGCGGCGACAAGGTCGACCGGGCCAAAGGGACCGTGGCGCTGCCGGAAATGCGTCGCGGACAGGTGGGTTTGTGCGTCGCCACGCAGATCGGCCGCCACGTCAAGCCGGGCAATCCGCTCCCTGGTTGGCACAGCCCCGAAATCGCCTGGGCCCAGACCCAAGGACAATTGGCCTGGTATCGGGCCATGGAAGAGGCGGGCGAAATGGTGCAGATCACCGACGCGGCGGGACTGGCGCGGCACGTCGCGCTCTGGAAACAAGGCCCGCCGGCCGGCACCGATCCCAAAACCGCCGGGCAGGCGGGACGCCCGCGCCACAATGCTCCGATCGGCTACATCCTCAGCCTCGAAGGGGCCGACTCGATTCGCACGCCGAAACACCTCGAACGCCATTGGGAGCAGGGCCTGCGCGCGATCGGTCCGGCCCACTATGGACCCGGCCGCTACGCCACGGGCACGCACACCAGCGGTGGCTTGGAGCCTCGCGGCCGGGAGTTGTTGGCCGAGATGGACCAACTCGGCTTCATTCTCGACGTCACGCACCTTTCCGACGAGTGTTTTTGGGACGCGCTCGAATGTTTTCACGGTCCCGTCTGGGCCAGCCACTCGAACTGCCGCGAGTTGGTGCCCGACCAGCGGCAGTTTACCGACGAGCAACTCAAGGCCCTGATCGCGCGGGGCGCGGTGATCGGCGCGGCGCTCGACGCCTGGATGATGGTGCCCGGCTGGATTCGCGGCCAGACGACGCCCCAGCAGTCGGGCGTGACGCTGGAGCACATGCTCGACCACATGGAGCACGTCTGCGAACTGGCCGGCGACGCGCGGCACACGGCGATCGGCACCGATCTGGACGGAGGGTACGGGCTGGAGCAGTCGCCCGGCGATCTCGACACGATCGCCGACCTCCAACGGCTGCCCGACATGCTCCGCCGCCGCGGCTTCAGCGACGCCGACATCGAACGGGTCGCGCACGGCAACTGGCTGCGGTTCCTGAACGACGCCTGGGGCTGACTGCCTCGTTTCACGGGGCGTTGGGCGTAGCGATATTCAGCCCGGCGTTTACGCAGAGCTCGCTCGTAATAGAAATAGGGAAAACAACTGTCCGCACTATCCGTATGCCGATCGCAAGCGCTTACTGCAAAATACCTTACGACCATTCTTCAGGCGGACGGTAACCGTCCGCCGCTTCCAATGTTTGGCTGGTGCCGCCGCCGCACCTTGACGATGAGCAGCGTTCGCCTTTGAAGTTCAGTCGCCTTCTTAGCCGCGGGGTTCTCCCGCGGGATCGGCCTTGCGAAGTGCTTGTGGCGGTTCCCCAGCTTGATCGCATAATGAGTCGGAGATTTCCAGCTCAAAGTCCATAATCCGTAACAGGACTTGGGGCGCGTTGGGAATCTTGTTCATTCCGTTCGGCGCTCCGCGCACAAGGGAGTTGATGTTGTCGATGATCGTCTCGCGGTACACCGTCGCCGCGAAACGCTTTCCCGCTTCGCGAACGCCAGGCATGCGGACGGAGACGAGCGGCGCAAGGGGTTCCCGGATGGGGGGAACCTGTACTCCCCGTTCGTCCAGACAATGGTAAACAAGCACCACCTCGGTCGAGGCCGTAAGGGGCACGCTTTCAATGCGCGCGATGAATTCGTCAGCCCTATGGGAGAATGCGCTGGTCACGATACTCTCACTTTTCAACTCATGTTGGACGACACTTTCCCCGTCATCATCCTCCTCGATCTCTTTGGCGGAACGGCGTGACTGAGGGGAGACGTCAGTAAGAGCTTTGTACCATCGAATGAGGCGAAAGAAAAGGAAGGCGGCAATTCCAGCGGCAGAGGTACGAATGATGAACAACAGCCAGTCTCTTTCACTCGAAAGGGACTCTGGAGTGATCCATCCGGATATGGTAATCGCTAGTAAAAGGATGGCTGTGGTGGCGAGGAGAAGGCGAACGCGGCCCCAGAATACGTTGAGGCTGTACCTGATACCGCGATCCGGACGATAAAGTGGAGGGAACCACAGTTGCAAGAGTGACTTATAGTGGTTCATCGGATACTCCTTCACTGCTGTTGTTCAAAGGTCTCGATACGCTCCGACACATCTCATGCCATTTTGTGCGAAGTGTCCCAATTACTTCGATTACGTCTGAAAACGCCATTGAGAGCGCGACAAAGAGGATCGTGCCGGAGGCAATGCACCTAAAAGTGAAAGCGACGTATTCGTGAAAGCCGCGCTCAACATGAAGCCAGTCGATGAACTTGGAAGCCAGGTGATCAATGAGAACCCAAAGAACAAACAGCAACGCGTCAATCAGAATATCCCCGGCAATTTTGAGGGACGCGAAGAACTTCTTCTTGAATGACGCTTTTACTGACGACCAGTCGTCGGCCATGCGATTCCACCCTACCTGCCTTGAAGCTGCCGCGGTGAAACGAATCCTCCACGCTCCGACTTCTCAGACCCCTCGCTTCCGCGACGAACGCCTGGGCGGCCGCGTGCCGGGCCTCGCTTTGGGCGCCGAGCCCGCCGCGGCGGCGGACCACCACGCACTTCCTCACCGTGTAGTCGCGGACCCGCATGCAAATTAATTCCTTGAACTCGGTCGCCAGCCGATGATCGGCGAGTTAACGCAACCGTATTTTATCACCCTCGTCCTTGAAAAGCGAGGGCCGTGGTCCAATCAAGGGACTCCTAGAGTCTTCCGTCTTCCAGGAAACTAAAATATCCGATCCGGTTGAAGATGATGTGGTCCAGTAACTCGATGCCCATGATCGCCCCGGCGGCCTTGAGCTGGACGGTAACGTCGATGTCGCCGGACGAAGGCTCCAAGGGGCCGCTGGGGTGGTTGTGGGCGACGATCACGCCCGAGGCGCGGTCGGAAAGCGCGTCGGCGAACACCTCGCGCGGATGGACGGGGCTACGGTCGACCAGCCCGATCGAAACGACGCGGATGTTCAGGATCTCGTTCGCGCCGTTGATCGTGGCACAGAGAAAATGCTCCTGCTTGCGATCGGCGAAATGCCGCACATGAGGCAACAGGTCGGCCGGGGTTTCAATCTTGGCCCCCTCCGGCTTGATTCGGCGGCGCGCAAACTCGATCGCCGCCAGTATCAAGGTGGCCTTGGCGTCGCCCACTCCGTTGAACTGAGTCAGATCGTCGGCTGTTACGTCCAACCCCTTCTCGTCGATCAGCCGTGCCAACCGGCCCGCGAGCGTCATCACGTCCATGCCCGGCGTGCCGCTCCCAAGCAGTACCGCCAGCAATTCCTGGTCGCTCAACGCGGCAGCCCCTTTGCGGAGCAGCTTTTCCCGCGGGCGGTCGGCTTCGGGAATCTGGTCGATCGACTTGCTCATCGCCTCACGCCGCGAAAATCAGGTGCTGCTGAATGACCGTCACCGCCATGATGCCGAAGATACCGCCGTCGCCCGTGTACTTTGGATCGGATAGCTCCTCGTAGCGTCCACGCTCGTCGTAGGCGGTCCGAATCTCCTGTTTGACCCGACCGCGGTAAGTGTGTTCGAGATAGAGGGGGTCGCCGCGATGCGCCTGCACGGTCCCGCGGATGGTGGGGTCGGCGACCTTCTCTTCCGTCACTCCCTTGATGTATAGCGCCTGTTCGTCCGTAATCGCGAACTTGGCGCGAATCTCGGCGATCATGTCGTGGATTGAAACCTTGCTCAGCGGCGGCCCGGCACCCTTGGCCCCCTTGCCCGGCTTGAGCTTCAATGGGCCGCCGCTACGGACTTCTCCTTGGGCTTCCACGGCCGCCTTGATGACGGCGGTCTGGCGAATCTGCTTCATCAGGTCTGACACGGTCCCGACCTTGATGAGCTGTGGACCTACGTAATCGGCAAACGTGGCAAACTCCCGAATCTCCGGCGGGTAAGTGAAGAAGCATGTGAGGAAATGGAAACTCTTTACGAAGCGCGCCAGCAAATCGACGAACGCCTTGCGCTCTTCCCAACCGGTGAGCTTTGTCTGAAAGCGCGTCCGCAAAGCGTTCACCCGGAATTGCAACTGCGCATCCGTCCCGCTTTTGAGCAGCGCGAGCAAATCGGCGGCGTCGTTCTGTGTGAAGACCCCCGCCGCGAGAATCTCCGCGTGCCGTTTCAGGCAGGTTTCCTGATCAGGTTCTTCCGGCTCGAACGGCGTTCCTTGCCGATACTTGGCGAAGGCCTTCAGGATTTGCGCGGCGTTGTTCGTGAAGTCCACGACCACCACATCCTTCTTGCCGTGGTGACAGCGGTTCAATCGCGAAACCGTTTGTACCGCGTTGCGGTCGAGCACCGGCTTGTCGAGAAACATGCCCGCCAGTAGCGGTTGGTCGAAGCCGGTCTGGAACTTGTTCGCCACCACCATGATCCGGTAGTCGTCCCCCTCAAAGCGGTCTTCGATCAGCTCGCCGGGCTGTAACTCATTCACGGCGTATTCGCTGATGGCCGCGTTCGTCTCCGGATGCGCGAAATCGGAAAAGGCGTAGAGCGCCTTGTAGTCGGCCCCGCGCTCCTTGAGCTTCTCCTTGATGATGTTGAAATACCGTAGCCCGGCCACGCGCGACGACGTGACGATCATCGCCTTGGCGCGCCCACCGATGAGCGGCGCCACGTCCTTCTCGAAGATGCGGAGCATGACCTCGGCCTTGTATTGGATCAGCCCGTCGTCCTGAAACGCCACGTTCCGCAGCGCCTTGGACACGACCCCCTTGGGGTAGAGCTTCTCCTCCTCGGGCTGCGGGACGATGGGGCAATGCAGGTTGTAGAGCGTCTTGTAAGAGATGATGCTCGTCGCCACGTCCACGATGTAACCTTCGGCGATCGCCTCCGCCTCGGTGTACGTATCGAACGGCTTGCCGAAGAGCGACACGGTGGCCGGTGAAGGCGTGGCCGTGAAGGCGACGAACAACTGGTTCATGTCATGCTCGCGAATGACCTTGGCGATTTGGTCTTCGAGGTTCTCCTCGTCGGCGTCCGAATCGGGTTCGTCCGTCTTACGAAACGGCAGCCGAATCGCCGCGCCCATGTGGCCTTCTTGCGAGCGGTGGGCTTCATCGATCAGGAACGCCACCCGCAGTTTCTTCAATTCCGGGTTTTTCTGGATCTCCTCCAGCACCCAGGCGAATTTCTGCTGCGTGGTGACGATGATGGGCCTCCGCTCTCTAAGGAACCGCGGCAGGTCGTCGGCCTTCTTGGCGATGCCCACCACGTCCTTGAGGTGCGTGAACTTGTCGATGTCCTCCCGAATGTTCGTGTCGAGCGATTTTCGGTCCGTGAGGATGAATGTGATATCGACCAGTTTCTCGTTCGTGCCGGGCTTGAAGAGGCTGTGCAGCCGGTCAGCCAGCCAGCAGATGGAAAACGTCTTGCCGCTGCCGGCGGAATGGTCGGCCACATACTTCTTGCCGATGTCGCCCGCCGTGGCGAAGTGGGCCGTGATGGCGTCCGCCACCCGCCGCACCAGACGACTTTGGTGATAACGCGGGAAGATGGTGGAGGCGGGGCGCCGCGGCTTGTCGTCCTGGGCCTCACGCTCGGGCACGCGGACGAGGAAGAACGACAGCGCCTCCAGCAACTGCTCCTTCGACAACACCTCGCGATAGAGGAACTCCACCGGGTATTCGTCGGGGTTCGTGGGGGTGTTCGTCAGCCCCATGTTGTGCCAGCGGAAATTCTGCTCCTTGCGCGGGTCGGTGGCGGCCATCACGTCGCTGGTGTCGGCCGCCAAGTAGAGAAACGGGTGCCGGAAAATCTTCTTCGCGTGGTCGCGACGGGTGAACTGCGCCACGGCGTCATGCACGTTCTGGTTGGCCTCGTGCTTTAACTCCAGCGCGACGATGGGCAGGCCGTTGAGGTAAAAAACGAAATCAATCTCGTGGTTCGTGTCGCCGAAGTAAAAGTGGGGGCGGAAAGTGACGCGGTTCTCGGCAAACTTGGCCACGCCGGCGCTCGCGACGGAGCGCGGCTTGGAATAGAACAGGCGAAGCTCCAGCCCGCGCACCTTCAGGCCCCGCCGGAACAGCATCCACAGCGGCGTGTGCTCCAATTCCTTGCGCAGCGCCTTGAAGACTTCCTCCCGCGCGTCCGTATCGTAATCATATTCCAGCTTCTTCAGCGTGTCGGGCTGACTGGCTTTCAGGAAGGCCCAGAGCTGGTCTTCGGCGATGAAATGCTCCGTATCCGTGATGTCCGACTGCTCCAGCACGCCATACTTGTGCTCGCGAACGAGGTAATCGGCGATATGCCGCTGAAACGTCAATTCGGGCGGTTGCTTGCGCTTGGGCATCGTTAGTTGCCGATTTGCTCTATCCTGAACGCGGCCTGCCTTGACACGAACCCGCGGCGCAAGCAAGGAGCGTAACCACTGGCCTTGCTTGCGCTTCGGGTTGGTGTGCAGACTTCCGAATGTCTCATTCTCGGCCGCGCGCAGTATAATTCCATGCTTCGAGACGCTCCAGCCATTTGCGAAAGTGCGGGCACTCGGCGCGGATGGCCTCGAGCCCGATCTCCAGAACCGCCAGCACCCCCAAGAACGACTTCTGGTACCCCGGCACGAGCGCTTCGATTCGTTTCGACGGGGCGGTGAGAGGCGAGTCGTCAATCTCCTCCGGAGTTCGAAAAGCGTCCCGGATGGCCTGGAACCGCCCGACGAGGTCCGGGCGGCCGATCCCCTCACCAAACCGGGCACAGTCGCTGAAGAGTAAACCCTCGAACTCGTGCATCATCACGTAGGGAATAAACCGCTCCGGGTGGAATTCGCCCTCGAATTCGCCACGGATGTCGGCCACCAACGCATCCTCGACCGCCGCGGCCTTCCCGGCAAACGGCAGATTCCCGGCCACCTCGCGCCCTGGCCAGGCTTTCGCGCCCGTCTGCGGCAGGGCGTAATAATCGACCATCGTCGCCGCCAGGCAGCCCGGATCCTCTTTGAGGTGCTTGAGAATATCGGTGCGGATCGAATTCCAGCCGCGGATGCCGCCGCGGCGGTCGCGCTGCCGCGCGTTGCCGACCAGGCGCGCGCTCACCTTCGCGTAGCCGCGGCCATAGAGGTGCGGCGCGAGAACCTCGTTGACAAACGTCTCCTCCGTCTCGCCTTCGACGTGAATGTGTAGTCTAGACACTGGATTGCTCCGCCGCGGGCCTTCCGCCAATCTCGTTTTTTTCCCAAAGTTGACCGAGGCTGTAATCTTCCAGCCATGTGGCGAGCCTCGTCGATTCAAGCCGCGTCAACTGCGTGCCGCCGTGTACCCGATCGGCCACCAGCACGTCTTCCGGCTGAAAATGGTCCAGCAGCAGGGGCGATTGGGTGGAGACGATGACCTGGGTTTTCAGCGCCGCCTGTTTCACCAGCGAGGCCAGCATCGTGACCGCGTAGGGGTGCAGACCGAGCTCCGGCTCGTCGAGCAGGATCACGGATGGGCGGTAGTCGTCTGGTTGAAGGAACAGCGTCGCCAGCGCGATGAAGCGCAGCGTCCCGTCGGAGAGCGAGGAGGCGTCGAAATAGGCGTCCGATCCCTTGTGCCGCCATTCCAGGCGAATCTTGTCTGGATTCAGTTTTTGCGGTTCGAGCGAAAAGTCATCGAAAAAGGGCGTGACGCGCCGCACCGTGCGTCGGATCAGGCTGTAGGACGACTCGTGCTTCTTGCCGAGATAGTACAGGAACGCCGCCAGATTCGAGCCGTCGGATCTCAGGTAGTCGTTGTCGTCGACGTCCGCCGTCTTCTTCATCGGCGAAGTCGAGCTGGTGTCGTGAAAATGATAGAGTCGCCAGCGGTCAAGGTGCGAGCGGACGTAGCTTGCGATCTTCGGCTGCTTCGACGCGCTGATACCGCCCTCTTTGCCGGCGCGGGCGATTCCTTCGCCGAGCGGCCCGTCAGGGTAGCGCACTTTGTCCCAATAGTAGGCCATTTCGGAATGCGGCACCAATTCGTCGAGATCGGTCGGCTGGAGTTCGATCTCGTACTGGTTGCGACCACCTTGAAACGAAATATGAAGATGAAGGACGCCAGTGACCTTCGATCCGAAGTGCAGCACCTTGTCGGCGCCGCCCGCCTTGACGACGTAGTCTTGCAGACGGCCTTCCCGAATCGTGTGCAGGAAGGAAAACGCGCCAATGAAATTGGACTTGCCGGAGCCGTTCGGGCCGATAACCACGTTGATCGGCCCGAGATCGAGCTTCTCGATCGATGCGATGCTTTTGAAGCCCTTGATCGTGATGCTGTCGAGCTTAGGCATGCGACGGTTCCCGCGTTGAATCCACCTTCCCAACTATAGCAGGTCGATGGCCAATTGCACGCGCGTCCGCCTCGGTGATTCGCCGCCGGCCGGTGACGCATTCGTGTATCAGCGACTTGCGGTAGGAGGTGAGGGTGGCGATCTGGGTTTCGATGCTGTTGACGATACGACTGACTTCAGCCAGCCTCCCCGCGACAAAATCGGCGATCGCCTCTTGCTCGGAACGACACGGCGGCAACGCCAATACAACGCCTCCAAGTTCCTCGGCGTTCAGATGTGGTTGCGCGGCGCGGAGGGTTAATAGGAGAATCTGGCCCTCAAGTACATATCGGCTCAAGAGACAGTAGGCCACGAACCTCGGCGAAGCCGCCGTTACCGTGGCCACCATGTCGTATCCGGCAACCGACCCTTCCAACTCCCTTGGGACGATTGCTGAATCGCCGGTGTACGCCCCGCTACGAACGACGATAATCTCACCAGCCTTGAGATAGGGTTTCTTCTCCGGGGGTAATTCCTGAGGATCAATTCGCAAGAGATTCTCGGTACGAATCATCCCTCCATCGACATCTGTTGCTCGGATCATTGGCACACCCGACGCCAGTGTGGCCGGAGGTTGGCCAAGGCCATATCGGATGCATGCGATCGACTTGAGCCTGCGAAGTCGCCAGTCGGTCGGGATCTCCGGCAACACCATCCAGCCGGTGGTTTGGATCTTGACTGTTTCGTCAAGGCCCTTCGTGACGGCCTGGACGAGTATCGAAGCGCAAAGGGCGTCTAGTATTTCGAGTTGGCGGCGTTTGGCCGCCACGGCGGCGTCGATGACCGCGCAACTGGCGTCCAGGTACGCCGCGATGCGGCGTTGCTCAGCCAGCGGCGGTATCGGAACAGGAAACGCCCTGAAATCCTTGTCGGCTACAGCGGGGTATCCAACCCCCGTCGCGGCTGCCTCGAAGTACTGTCGAGCGTTTTCCGAGACGATCGCGTAGTACGCGAACATGGGCCACAGTCTTGCCTCGTTTGGCTCCGCGACGTTGAAGCCGGTCGAGCAGATCAGATCCTCACGCCCGTTGAACATAAACGCAACGGATTGAAGGTTGGGTCTCACCGAAGAAATCAGAGTGCTGTTTTTCGCCACACGCCGCCGGGCTCGTGAGGGCGCGTCCTCATACCTCAGGCGTTCAATTGCCTTTAGGTCGACGACGCCGTGATAATCGACGTTTGAGATCTCGAGGTAGTCGAACTCGTAGCCAGGATCGGTATTCGCAGGCAGCGCTGATGCATTGATCGCGGCAACGTCTTTCAGCCGATCGTGGTGCCAGCCCCTAGGCAGGGAGATCATTTGGCCAGCCCCTGCAGGATCGTCTCCGCCTCCTTCTCCAGTCGCCAGAATTCCGCCAGCAGATCCTTCGCGGGCGTGGGCGGCTGGTAGCGGTAGAAATATTTGTTCGGCAGGATTTCGTAGCCGAGTTGCGGGCCGTCCTCCCAGCGGATGATGGGCTTGGCGATTTCCCGTTTCAGAAATGCCTCGATATCCTCGCCGTGGGGGATGTATTCGTCGTCCTGCACGTAGTGCCGGTGCGTCCATTCGACGGAGACGATTTCGTCGGCGTCGGCGAAGGCTGCCTTGAACGTCCTCGCGGCGTTCTCCTTCGGCTTGAGAGTGAACTCGACGGTCTTTTCGTTGCCCGTCGCCTTCACCCGCACGCGCACGCGGAAAGTCAAATCGCTCTCGTGGAAGTCCTGCTCCTTCTTCACATTCGCGGCGGTGAAAGTCTTCTCGTAACGCTCGGTGACGAAGGCGGGCTGGTCGTGCTCATCCGTCTGCCAAAAAACGACGCTGACCTTGTGGTAGGCGAAGTCCTCCCGCTCGAAGATCTTGACTTGCTCGTCGGCGAAGCCGTTGGCCCAACCTTTCTGGTAGCGCTCTTCGATCCAATCACGGTGGGCGTCGGTCATGCGGTTGCGTTTGTTGCCGAAGGATTTCGGCTCCTTCTCGAACTGCCGGCGGGCATCGATGAGCATCACGCGGCCGCGATGGCCGGCCGGCTTGTCGTTCCGGAGCAGCCAGATGTAGGTGAAGATGCCCGTGTTGTAAAAAAGCTGATCGGGCAGCATGACGATGGCGTCGAGCCAGTCGTTCTCCAGAATCCAGCGGCGGATCTCGCTCTCGCCCGATCCGCAGTCGCCGTTCGAAAGGGGCGAGCCGTTGAAGATGATGGCGATACGGCTGCCGCCTTCGTCGGGCGGGGCCATCTTGGCCAGCATCGTTTCCAGGAAGAGCAGCGCGCCGTCATTGACGCGCGGCATTCCGGCTTGATAACGGGTTTTCTGCAGCTTGCGGGCTTCCTTCTCGTAGCCGTCCTTGCCGCCCCAGGTGACGCCGAAGGGTGGATTGCTCAGCATCCGGTTGAAGCGCCATTTGGGTTCCGGCCACTGGTCGCCCGGCTCCTTGCTGTGCGGGTCGTGCGGGATGAGCGAGTTGCCAAGACGGACCGTGGCCTGCCGGTCGTTCTTGATCAGAAGGTCGGCCTGACAGACGGCGTAGTTCGTGGGCGATAGTTCCTGCCCGTGAACGGTGACGTATTTCTCCACCCGTGCCTTTTCCTCCGGTGTGTCGGCGCGTTCGAGCAGGTGCTCCTTCGCCACCGACAACATGCCGCCCGTGCCGCTGGCGGGGTCGTAAATGGAAAAGTGCCGCTGCGGGATGGGAATCTCCAGCAGTTCGACCATCAGCCGGATGACCTCGCGCGGCGTGAAGTGCTCCCCGGCCTCCTCGCCGCTTTGTTCCGAGAAGCGCCGCAGCAGCTCCTCGTAGATGTACCCCATTTCCAGCCCGGAGAGTTGGTCGGGGCCGAGCGCGAGCTCCTTGTATTGGTTCAGGATCGGGGCCAGCCGGTTGTTCTTCACCATCAGGCCGATGGTGGCGCGGTAATTGAAGTGCTCGATGATGTCGTCAACGTTTTGTGAGAAGCCGTTGATGTAGGCGCGGAAGTTTTCCTCGAAGAGCGCGTGGTCTTCCTCATAGACCTTGCGGAGCGTCCAATCGGTCTTGTTCGAGAAGGGCGCCATGCCGGTCTCCATGCCCTTGAGCAGCTTGGCCAGCTCTCTCTCAGCGAGCTTTGGCCGTTTCGCTCGCACCTCCTCCGACTTCTTCTCCCGCCAGTCGATCAACACGCACTCCAGCCGGCGGATGACGATGATCGGCAGGATGACGCCCTGGTATTCGTAAGCCTTGAACTTGCCGCGCAGCCGCTCGGCCGATTTCCAGATGTCGCCGGTGAGGTTGTCGAGCTTGGGTTTGTCGAGCGCGAGGGACATCGGAAACGGACTACGATGGTTGAAACACCGCCAACGAAGAACCATGGCGCATTGTACACCGGGAAGGGTCGCAAACAACCGGCATGAACGCTAGCCCGGATTATTCATGGTCCCGTAGCTGGCTTCGCAAGAAGTCAGGCCGTGGACGCGAGTTACGCCAGAATTCTTGCGAATTCTGCTACAGCACAGTGCGCGAGTTCCTCCCCGGACCATGAATAATCCGGGCTAGGTGTATCCCCGCTGTGCGGGACGCCCCGCGAGAAGATCGTCCGGCTTTCCGGTAGGGTGGGACCAGCTCGCGCAGCGAGCGCAGGCCCACCATTGCTGGGAGGACGGTGTGCCGGGAGACCCGCTGCGCGGGTGCCCCTCCCAAGGCGAGCTTGTCCCACCCTACGATCTCTTCACGGGGCGTACGGCGTAGCGTTATTCGGCCCCGCGTTTACGGTGGCGGAAGCAAATCAAACACGCGATTGCCGCAGCGTCGGTAGAGAGAAAAATCGCGCCGGTCAAGCGTGAGTATTAACGCGTCTATGGACGGGGAATCCGCCGAGACGGATTTCCTGGTCGGTACCGGTACGGTTTTGCCAGTTTTTTCTTGCGCAGTTTCGGCTGCGCCGAAGCCCCGTCAGACATTATAGCATCATTCCGTCGGCCGTTCGGCCGCCAGCCGCTTGTACTCGCCGGCCAACCAGCGCGGGATGTCGCTTTTGTACCAGCGCGAAAACCAACTCTCGCTGGGACCGCCGGGCAGGTTGGTCCAGGCTTCGTCCGTGCCCAGATCGGTGACGAAATGGTACGAGGGAGCGAACGTCGTTTCGCGTTTCGCCGCCCGCAGCAGATGGCCCTGGAAGGGCGTGGCGTGGCAGCCGCGCATCGGAAACTCGCTGGTCTGGATGCCCAAAGCACGGCCGACGAACTGCGCCTCGAAAAAGCGGTTGGTGAAACTGAAAGCGTTGATCTCCGACCAGGGCTGGTCCGGCGCGCCGTCGAGCTTCTGGGCCGCCGCTCGAATCAGTTCCCCCTTTTCGCCCGGCCGCCACCAGAGCGATTCGTCCTGCTTCAACAGCCGGTCGATGCAGGTCACGACCATCATCGAGAAGCCGGCCCGCGTACACAGGTAGAGCATCCGCCGAAACCCCATCCCCCCCTGCTGCCGGCCAAACACCTCCAACAAGACGTTGCGGAAAAGCTTGGAAAAGAGCGTGGCCTCTAAACTTTCGGGCGCGTATCCGTGGTCCCAGGCCGCCAACCGCCGGCGGAGCGGACCCTCCGGCAAGTGAGGCAGAAACACCCGCATCAAGTCGCGTGCTTCGAGGCTGATGACGTCGTATTGGAGGGCCTGCATGTCGGCCAGCGTGGCCGAGGGCAACTCGCCGAGCCGCTCGTCGATCCGCCGGCGGCGGAAGTCGGGCACCGGCTGGGTGACCAGCAGCGGGCCGCCGGGCAGATTGATGTTTTCGTTGGCGCTGGCCACGAAGCCTTCGGGCGGATCGTACAGCCGCGGCAAGTCGGAGCTGGAAACCCAGCCACGCCAATGGTTGGCGGTGTCCCAGGCGGCCACCGGCAACATCCCGTTATGGCCGGCGGCGCGGCGAGGGAAACAGCCGTTGGCCTGCAGGCCGATGTGGCCGCCGGAGTCGGCGAAGACCCAACACAACGTCGGTTGCGGGCATTCGCGCACCAGATCCATCGCCTCGAGCGTGTGCGTGCATCCGGGCAGCTTGAGCCAGGTGACAATCGAGCCGCTGGAACCGGGCGCGTCGCCCGTCCAGGCCGAGAGCAGACAATAGCCCGGCCCGCTGGCTTCGGGATCGGCATCGAGCGTGCCCAGCGAGTTGTGGTAGACCAGGAATGTTTCCGGCTCGCTTCCTTTGCGGGCGATGATTTCCTCGTACACCTGGAAATCGAACCACTCGTCGCCGCGGCGGTACTGCCAGCCGCGCGGGCCGCGCTGGACGTCCTCGATGAAGTAGTCGCTGGTGTCGCCCTTGAGGTAGGTCACGCCCCAGGCGAGACGCGGCGTGCGCGCGACGGCGAACAACGGACAGCCGGGAAGCGTCGCCCCCAGCACGTACTCCTGCTCCCATTCGAGCACCGCCTCGTACCAGATCGAGGGCAAGCGGTTGACTTCCAGATGCGGGTCCGACGCCAACATCGCGCGCCCCGTGGCGCTGCGCTCCGGCGAGACCGCCCAGGCGTTGCTCCCAGCCAGACGCGGCAAGTCGGCCAGCAACTCCAAGGTTTCGTCCGAGAGGCGATTGGAAATCTTGATCTGCCGCAAGAGGTCGAAGTCGGCCGTGTCCAACAGCGGCGAGAACAGCTCGCTGAGCTTGTCGCGATCGACGCCCGTCAGCACCAGTTCCAGGAGCAAACGTTCGTTCTGCTGTTGGCTGACGGCCAGGCCGCCGAAGTTCAGCAGGTTGCCGACCAGCATCACCGATTGCTGGTTCCAGGGGTGCGGCTGAAAGCCGGCGGCCCACATCGGCAGCGAACGGCCCGACTGCTTCATTCCGTCGTTGACCCCTTCGCAATAGGCGGTCAACTCGCCGAAGGTGCGGTCGTCGAGGGCGCCGACTTCGCGCTCGAGGTGGCGGAACAGGCCGGCCTTGCGAAAAAACCGGTCGGTTTCGAGCAGTTCGGGCTTGTCGGCGATCAGCTCGGCCGAGCGGCCGCGGGCGACGCTGCGCGCGAAGAGCATTTGGGTCGGCCGATCGACCCCGTGCAGGTAGCCCAGCCCATAGAGCGCGCCTTGCCAGTTGCCGGCGCGAATATGCGGCACGCCCGCGTCGTCGCGGGCGGCCGAGAATTTGCGTCGCGGGTTCTTGATCCGCAGGGGCTTCATGGCCTCGATTCACTGCCCATTCACGCCGTGCTAGCCCTTACGGTGCCGAATCTTGGCCCGCATGCGACGTTTCTTGCGCCCGATCTTCCGCCGTCCCTTACCCGTCTTCTTCGTTCCCACACCGATCTCCGTCGAATGAATTGTGCGTGACCCCACCGAACCGCCGTCGGCCGCATGGTTGGGGCGTGCTTTCGGCGGGCCGGAATCAACCAGTCTATCAAATGGGGATGGTCCAGGGCAAGGTCTTGCCAAATAGCGATTGGCGCTGGTAGCTTCGTATCATGAAAACCGCCACCGGCACGACGGTCATCAAGCACGGCCAGTTGATTGACGGGACGGGCAGTCCGCCGGTCGCCGACGCGACGGTGGTGATCGTCGATGGTCGGATCATCTTCGCGGGACCGGTGTCCGCGGCGCCGCGCGTGCCGCCCGATACCCAGGAGCCCGATATCCAGGAGCCCGATACCCAGGAGATCGACGCCCGCGGCGGCACGATCATGCCCGGCCTGGTCGAGGCGCATTTTCATCCAACTTATTTCGACGTGGCCGAACTGGCCGATCTCGACATCAAATACCCGGTCGAATACGTCACGCTCCTCGCCGCGGCCAATGCGAAACTGGCGCTCGAGTGCGGCTACACGGCGGCCCGTAGCGGCGGCAGCCTGCACAATATCGACGTCTGGCTGAAAAAGGCGATCGAAAGCGACCTGTGCCCCGGACCGCGGCTGGCCGCCAGCGGACGCGAAATCTGTGGCGCCGGTGGCCTCATGGACTGGAACCCCGAACACCTCAAGCTTGGTATGGAGGGACTGATCCTCCTGATCAACGGGCCGAACGAGGGCCGGGCGGCGGTACGCAAGCTGGTCAAGGACGGCGTCGAGTGGATCAAGACCTACCCCACCGGCGACGCCGCCTCGCCCGACGCCGCCGACCACCACACGCTCTGCATGACCTTCGAGGAGATGGCGGCCGTCGTCGCCGAGGCCCACAACTACCGGCGCAAGGTCACCGGCCACTGCCGCGCCAACCAGGGAATCAAGAACGCCCTGCGGGCCGGATTCGACACGCTGGAACACGGCACCTTCATGGACGCCGAGGCGCTCGACCTGTTGCTTGAGCGGAACACGCCGGTGGTGCCGGCCTTGCAGTTTGAATGGGCCAGCATCGAACTCGGCCCCCACTTCGGCATGCCGCGGGCGGTGATCGACGGGCACCAGGAGACGCTCGAAGGCGGGGCCGAAAGCGCCCGGATGATTCTCCGCGCCGGCGGCCGGCTGGGCATGGGCGGCGATTACGGCTTCGCCTGGAATCCGCACGGGACATACGCCAAGGAATTGACCTTCTTCGTCAACTACGTCGGCTTCAGCCCCTTGGAGACGATCCGCTCGGCCACCCAAACCGGGGCCGAGATCATGGGCCGCGACTCGGAGTTTGGAACTCTGGAGCCGGGCAAGCTGGCCGACGTCCTCGTCGTCGACGGCGATGTACTGGCCGACATCAGTGTTCTTGAGGACCGCTCGCGGTTCGTCGCGGTGTTGCAAGGGGGCGTGATCAAGGCGGGGCAGTTGGCGTAGGTCAGGCTTTCCAGCCTGACGGGCGCTGGGAAGGTTCCTCGCGCGCCAAAGGGATTTCCAGGCGCCGCTTCCGCCAGCGGGAAGGTAGGTGGTGGCGGCCGAGTATCGGACCCCATTGTCGGGGCGGCACGGCGGTTTCGGCGCAGCCGAAAATGCCCAAGAAAAAACTGGCAAAACCGTACCTGTACCGACAAGGAAATCCGTCTCGGCGGATTGCCCGGCTTTGGATGCGTTAAGACTTCTTCACCCGCAACGCCCATCGGTGCCACTCGCGCCGTAGCTTTCGTCGGGTAAAGGTACGGTTTTGCCAGTTTTTTCGGAGCCCGGGAGGGCGCCCCCGACCGTCGTCCACATGAGCGTCGCGTCGGGACAAGCGAGTGCAGATGCAACGATGGATTTTTCATGGCGAGTTCCTGGGGCTGTCGCCCTCGTTGTTCTAGTCTAGTCGCCGGCCCGCTGCCGCCGTAGGCCGTAGCGGGCCGGCGACCACTGAAAAACGGCTGGGTTCGCGGGTGCGTGGCTAGCCGGGAAAACTGCTTCACCGTGCCAGGCAAGCTGGCAGGGGTCTTCCCGTTCCCCCGAGCGGCGGCTCGCCATCGGCGCGCAAAGGCGGCGATGGCGAGCCGGCAACGGGCTGCCTACAATTTGAGCGGCTCTGCCCATAAACTAGGCACGACCTCCGCGTGGCAATCCAGCATTATTTTGACAGGTGGGCGGCCCCGCCCGCGATGCCGGGCGCGCGGACTCACAACCGCCGCCCCCGATGCTGGCAATGTGCAACAAGGCGCAAATCGCCACCCCGTCCGTCTCGGGGTAGACGACGATCAGCTTGTTCTTCGTAAGCACGGCCGTTTCAGGGTGCCGGACTTCATGCGAAACGCCGCTCGACAACCGCACCACGAAGGGCTCGAAAGGGCGGCGATCCAACCATGCTCGAATGTTTTCAGAGTTCATACCACCAAGTTTACCACCATCAAGAGTCCGTGACCACCGGGTTGCTCACTATCCTCACTATCCAGGGTGGGCGGTCTGCCAGGCGGTCGTCACCGGCTGAACGTCGTCGGTGAGTTCCGGAACCTGCTCTCCCAAGGCGGTGGCCAGAGCGATCCGGTGATCTTGCTCGTCGACCAGGATCTCACGGATGTGTTCCGCCATGGCATATTCCCCGAGCGCATCGCACTGGCGCACGCGCCGTCGATAATTTCGCACGGTTTCATTTTCGTTTTCCAGATCGAAGCGCAGCATCTCCTTGGGGTCGTCCGACTGCTTGACGGGCATCGCTTCCACGGCGGGTTGCCCCCCCAGGTAATCGATTTGTTTCGCGATGACCAGGGCGTGTTCAAGTTCCTCCGCGGCATGCTTTTCGAGTTCACCCGCGATGTTCATGTACGCCGCGCCTTTCAACACCTGCGAGTACGTGACGTAGGCGATGATCGCCTGGTATTCCCGGCGAAGATCGCCGTTCAGCAATTCGATGAGTTCCTCGCGGGACACTTCGTCGCGCGCGGCATGGGAGTCGCGCGCCGCATGAGAATTGTCCAGAGTGGTGTCGCCGTGCTCAATTTTGACTGCCATAGTGAATTGATCTCCATTTCGTGGTGAATCGGCCGTCGCCCCGGATTCTTGCCAAGTTCCCTGCGGTGCAAAAACGATGCCGGCAGATCGTTTGGAGCTAAATTTCGCGGGTCGCATTGGCACGATAAGCGCTTATCATTGCTTTCCGGTTTTGTCATGAGAAGGTGGTGGCTGGTGGCAGAGCGTAAGCGATGCCCCGGCTAAATAGCGACCGGGGCATCGCTTAGGCTCTGCCCCAGCCACCGTGAAATGTCTCATTCTTGGCCCACCGTAGTAAGGTGGGCACTGCCCACCACAACCCCAAGCGCGCGAGAAACACCCGACGTCGGCTCGCGTGCCACGCCATCGCCACGCTGGGCGGTGGCTACTTCTCGTGACGGCCGGGGCTGGCATCCGCGCTACAAGCCCCTGGCGCCCTGGAGCGGCATTCGAGATCAACCTGGGCGGGACCGACCGTCTCAGCAGGGCCTGTCGATGCGTCAGCAGGGCCTGTCGATGCGTCAGCAGGGCCTGTCGATGCGTCAGCAGGGCCTGTCGATGCGTTAGCAGGGCCTGTCGGCGGTGTGCTCCAGGCGGCAATGCCCGACCGGATGGCAAGCTGCAACACACCCCACAGGGCCGGTCGCAGTGTGATCGCGGCCATCTCAAACACTTTACCAAGCCCAGCCGACATCCAACCGCGCGGCCGAGTGTCGGGGGGGCGACTCGACTCAGGGGGGGCAGGGGGGCCGTCCACCGGCGCAGCACCTGCCGTCGGCCCATGCTCGCGTCGTCCCACCAACGAGGCGGCTGTCATTCCGGCCGTGACGCCGCCCGCCACGCCCAAGCCGATCGCAACACGAGGGTGCTGACGCGTGAACCGGCGCGGGTTGATCTTCCAAAACAACGTCGCTTTCAACTCCGAAAGCGAGGCGCGCATCGCTATCCGCGCGGCCTGCGCTTCGCCGGCCAGGTAATCCAGGTCAGCTTCTCGGCCGTTCTTCCGTCGCGCGTTGCCTGACGTCGCTTCGCAACCGGTCTCGTTGTCGTTTCCGACGGCGTGCATATTTTTCCCTCAGTTCGCGTGTCGACACTCGGTCCCAATTCGATTTGCCCCACCACATGAGAATCGAGGCAAGCCCCAGAATCACGCCCCCCGCGGCCAGTTTGCCGGCCCACGGACGTTCGCCCAAGAACTCCGTCAGTCCATCGGCGAGACCGACCACCAGCAGCACTACGGCCGTGGCCACGGCGACCAAGAGCATGAAGCCCGCCGTCAGCGCGAGAAGCGCTGACACCGCGGCCGACCGCACATGGACCCGTAGCGCGTCGGCCCGCGTGCTGAGATAATGGGCTAGATATTCTCGAAGCTCGGCGATCTGTTTTGCCAACGGTACACCGGCCGGGTCCGTGGCGCCCGCCGTTTGGGTATCGCCGCTTGGCTCATGACCGGCGTTTGGCTCATGACCGGCGTTTGGCTCATGACCGGCGTTTGGCTCATGACCGGCGTTTGGCTCATGACCGGCGTTTGGCTCATGACCGGCGTTTGGCTCATGACCGGCGTTTGGCTCATGACCGGCGTCGGCGGGTCTGCCACTGAAGCGTCCATTGCCGCGTTCGTTCCTGGTAGGCATTTTGGTTCCCTAACACGACAAGATGAAGGAGCTTGCGAAGCCAGCTACGGGACCATGAATAATCCGGCTAGGAAGTTGTATGCACAAAGCGTGCCGGATATCCTCGCCCTGCTTTAAAAACGCAAGCCCAAGGCAACGGCCACTTTCAGGGCCGATGACGTCCCCCCTCCAAGCCCGTCCTCCGCGGTACGGCCGGTGTGTGGGAGAATGTGGCTCCGCGCCGCTCAATGTGGACCGCCAACGGCCGTAGGGTGGCACGCACCGCCACGCACCGCCCACCGGTCAGTCAATGGCGACCGCGGCGGTCTCGGGGTCTCCCTCTTCTTCATCGACCGATACGCCCCGCGTGATGGTGATTTGCGCGCCGCGGATCTTGTTCCGTAGCGATCCGCGTGTGATGCCGAGGATTTTGGCCGCCTCCGACTGGTTTCCGCTGGTGTGGGCGAGCACATTCGTCAGCAAGTACTTCTCGAGGCGGTTCAGCGCCGCGTCGTAAAGTCCAGACGAGCCTTCGCGCAACGATTTCTGGACGAATTGTTCGAGCGACGCCAGTCCGCCCCCCTCCTGGGAGCGTAGGAGCCTTGCGGTCGTGGCCCCGTCCCGCACGGAGGCCGGCAGGAATTCGGGCACCAGCACGGGCCCGGAGGCGTGCAGCAGCGCCTGCCGGACCACGCTTTGCAGCTCGCGAACATTCCCGGGCCAGGAATATTGCCGCAACAATTCCAGCGCTTCCGGCGAAATGCCGGTGACTTCCTTGCCCAGGGCGCGGCCGAAATAAGCCAAAAAATGCTCCAACAGCGCCAGCACGTCGTCGGCGCGCTCGCGCAGCGGCGGCAATGGGATGGTGTAGCCGTTCAGACGATAATACAGGTCTTCCCGGAACTCGCCTTCGGCCACCATTTTGTCCAAATCGCGATTGGTCGCGGCGATCACTCGCACGTCCGTCTGGATCGTTTCGCTGCCGCCTACGCGCTCGTACCTCTGTTCTTGCAGCAAACGCAGTAACTTGCCTTGTACCAGCGGCGCCATGTCGCCCACTTCATCCAGAAACAGCGTGCCGCCGTTGCACTGCTCGAAACGGCCGATCCGCTTGTGGTCGGCCCCGGTGAACGAGCCCTTCTCATGGCCAAACAATTCGCTTTCGAGCAAGGTGTCGGGGACGGCCGCGATATTGACGGCCAGGTAACGCGCGCCGGCCCGCTCGCTGTGCTGATAAATCGCGCGTGCCACGAGCTCCTTGCCGGTGCCGCTTTCACCCCGAATCAATACCGTCACGTCGTGGGTCGCCACGCGGCCGATGGCCTTGAACACCTCCTGCATGGCGGGGCACCTGCCGACGAAGACGTCGGAATGGTCAACGTCCAACGACGCGGTGTCCGGCACATGGACGTTCACATGCGCACAGCGGCGAATGTCCAAGGCGCGGTCCACCAATGCCCGCACCTGAACGTAGTCGAGCGGCTTGAGCAGGTAATCGTAGGCGCCCTGTTTCATCGCCTCAATCGCGGTATCGCTCGTCCCACGGGCCGTGATGCAAATCACCAGCACCGTCGAATCGGCCTGAAGAATTTTTTCGATCGTCTCCAGCCCGGATTGGTCGGGAAGCATGATGTCCAGAATCACCACACCCGGCTGCCGCGTGGTCAGCACCCGCATGCCTTCGGCGGCGGAGCCCGCCACCAGCACCTCGACGTCCGTATCCTGGAACACCTGTTGGAACACATGCAGAACGGAGCGATCGTCGTCAATGACCAAGATGCGCGACAAAGCTTGACTCCTAGGCGGCGAATCGGCGAAACCGCCATGATAGCCGCTGCCCTCTCGCAAAGCAAAACCCCGCGCTCGGAACAACGATCCGCTTCACGGAATGCCACGGAGGGCGTTCCCTACAGATGCCCTTGCCGCGACGATCCTAACCTTGAAGCCGGCCGTTGTTCTTGAAAGGGGCGGGAGGGCAAGCTCATTCAGGCCAGAAGGTCACGCGGCAAGCGCCGCGCGGCGAACCAGGAGACGACGGTCAAGAGGGCACTGCCCGCCAGCAACAGGCTGAAGGCCGTGGCCGAATCCCAGCGTTGGCTGGCCGATTCGTACCAGTAGCCTCCCAACCAGGTCGAGAGCAAGGCGCTGATGTTGGAAACCGCCATGAACAACGCGAACACCGTGCCCGCCGCGCTCAAGGGGCAGGCCCGAGCGGCCAGGTCCAACTGCACCATGATCGCCGTCATGTACGTGAAACCGGCCAGCAAGCTGACCGAGGTGGCCCACTGACCGTCGGCGAGAGGCCAATAGGCCAATGTGCTCGCCACGCCACATACGATCGCGCCAGGCACCAGCCATCGCATTGGCACCCTTCGGCAATAAAAACCGTACAGCACGCATGCCGCGATCGAGCCGCAGGCCGCCCACGAAACGGTCTCGCCATACGATTTCTCGCTGAAATCCAAGGCATTGGTCATGTGCAGGTAGAGCACCGATTGCGAAAAGGGATTGAAATGCCAAGCGAACATGAACGCCCCGACGGAAAGCACCGCCGGCGAACGCAACGTGCCCCACAACACGCCCCGCGCCAAACGGAAGTGGGGCCGGGGCATGGTTTGACGCGGTTCGCGAACGTAGAATACCGACAACAGCAACGTCATCGTCATCAGGCCGCCGCAGAGCAGGTAGCCCAATTGTTGATCGTGGTGCTCGCTCAAGCGGCCGCCCCAGACGCCGGTGAGCAAAGTGGCCGCATATCCGGCCCCGGCGGCGATCGACTGCAATCGGCCAGTAATCGAGAGCGTTTGGCCGGCCTCGATCAGCAGCGCGTCGAGCACCACGTCCGAGACGGTGATCGCCACCGCGGGCAAGAACAGGGCCGCGAAAAGCATGTGCCGTGCTCCGCCCGAAAGCGGCAGCAGGTACAGCCCCAGGAAGCAAACCATGGTGGCGACGGCGGCCAACACCAGGTAGCTCTTGCGGCGATACCCGGCCAAAGGCACGAAGTCGCACAGCAGTCCGTAGAATGGCTTCAGGCACCACGGTCCGCCCAGGAGCGCCACGAAGGTGGCGATTTCCTGCGCCCCGCTGCCCCATTCCTTGAGCAGCGACTGCGTCGGTTGTGTGATCAGGCCGGTGGTCGGCTCGCCGACCCCTTGAAGAAAGGACAGCGTTCCGAACAAAACGGATAGGCCAAAGACTTCCCGCCGCATTCTCCCAGTGCTCAAAAAGCGTGCTGCCGGGGGCGGGCCATTGGGCACCAGTGTCCCATGGTGAGCGTTCCCGTGCGAATTCGGTAAAAAAGCAAGACAAGGGGGTCCAACGGAACTCGCGGGCATCCGCTTCCAGGCTTCCACGGCCCAGAGCGGCGCGAGATGTACCCCAAACGCCCGGCAAGGTCAACCCCGCCACGCGGCCCAACTGGGCTTGCCGGCCGGAGTCGAGGTAGCTTAACCTTGAGACTCATGGACATGGGCGCTTGGGCCAAGGATGAACGCCACGGTGAGCAGGCGGATCGAAATCGTCGATGCATTCGAGGCCGTCCTCTCCCAGGGCGACGAGGTGCTGGTCATCCACTCGTCACTCGTCGGGCTGGGCTTCGCCCCGAGGGGACTCAAGTGGGATCTGCTGGGGGCGTTATCGCGGTTGCTTGCACAAGGCAGAACATTGGCCCTGCCGACCTTTACTTTCGGCTTCTGTCGCGGCAAACCTTACCATTTCCGCCGAACCCGGGGAGAAACGGGCCAATTGGGCCATTGGTTCCTCGAATTGACCGCCTCCGCGCGGACGCCGCACCCGATCTATTCCTTCGCCGTGGCTGGTCCCCGAGCCGCCGAGTTGGCAGCCGCGGCGAATTCGACGGCGCTGGGCGATGATTCGATCTTCGCGCTGTTCGAGCGCTTCGATGCGCGGCTGGTCATGGCCGGCTGCGATTGGAACGCCTGCACTCAGTTCCACCGCTATGAGGAACAGGCCCAAGTATCGTACCGGCGCTATAAGACCTTCTCGGGAAGTGCCGATTTCGGCGACGGCGTCGTGCAAGCCTCAACGCGCATGTACGTCCGCGAGGGTGAATTGCAGCCGGTCAACGACTTTACGCCCGCCGTCTCGGCACTGCGTTCGGCCGGGCTGATCGCGGCGCATCCCTTGGCGAAGGGTTGGCTCCAAGCCGTAAGCTGCCGATCCTTGGCCGCCGCTTGCCGCGAACGATTGGCTCAAGATCCGATGGCATTCGTCCTGCGCGACCGGGCGATTCAAGAACAGCCGCGCGATGCCGTTGCTCCGGCATTCCCGGAAGTGCCGAGTTGTACGGATCGGGAAAGACGGTTCGAGCAGGGCCTGCCGCCGCTGCGCATCGCACTCTTGGGCCAAGCCAACCTGGAGCTACTCCGCAGCGCCTTGCTGAAATCGGCGAGGGAACTCCTCCCCGACCGCGAACTGCACGTCTACGCCCCGGCGTTCGGCCAATGGTATCAAGAAATGCTGCTGCCAGACTCCGGGCTTAACCGCTTCCAGGCCGATGTTTCGATCGCCGTCGACCGCCTCGAAGATGTGCTGCAAGTGGAATCGCTCGATGAACTGCGGGACAGGGCCAGCGTACCGGACAAGGCCAACCTGCCGGACAGGGCCCACTTGGACGCCCGGTTTGAACATTACCTCGATCTGCTCGACTCCCATGCTCGCGGGAGGCCGGGGGGCCTGTTCGTCAACACGTTCGTCCCGATGCGACCGTCGGCGTTGGGCACGGGCACGCGGGACGCGGACAGTCCCGCAAAGGTCGTCGCCGGCTTCAATACCCGGCTTGAGGCGCTGCTGGAAAAGCTCCCCAACGCCCGCGCGTTCGACCTGGCCGGCTCCGCCGTCGCGTTTCGCGACGGCCCACTGTTCGACCCGCGGCTGTGGCACCTCGCGCGGTTCCCGTATTCGGCGCCTTTCAGCGACTATCTGGCCCGGCGTTATCTTGGCTGGCTGATGGCGCTGCAAGGCCGGACCTCGCGGCTGGTGGTGCTCGACCTCGACAATACTCTGTGGGGCGGTGTGTTGAGTGAAGACGGCCTGGCCGGCTTGCAGCTTGGCGGCGAATATCCGGGCAACGCCTTCGCCGGCTTCCAGCGCTGCCTGAAGCGATTGGCCCGCCGCGGAGTGGCCCTCGCGGTGTGCAGCAAGAACGACGCCGGCGAAGCGTTGCACGCGATCCAGACGTTGCCCGCGATGGTATTGCGCGACGATGACTTCGCCGCCTGGCGGATCAACTGGGAGCCGAAATGGCGGAACATCGAATCGCTGGCGTCCGAGTTGAACCTGGCCTTGGAACATGTGCTGTTCGTCGACGACAACCCGACCGAGCGCGAGGAGGTCCGCCGCCGGCTGCCGACAGTGAGCGTGCTCGAGCTGCCGGCCGACCCGGCCTGCTACGCCGATCGGTTGCTCTCGTCGCCCTATTTGGAGTGCGTGACGCTTACCGACGAAGACCGCCTCCGCGGCCGAAGCTACCAGTCGCGGCGCGCGGCGCGAGGCCGACGGCGCGAATTCGAGCGGGTCGAAGACTTTTACGCGTCGCTGGAGAGCCGCATCCACATTCAGCCGCTGGACGCCGGCAACGCGGGCCGAGCGGAACAACTTGCCCAGAAGACGAATCAATTCAATGCCACCGGCCGCCGTTACACTCGCCCCGAGCTGGAGGCCCTCGCCGCCGAGAACCCTGGCGTGGCGGCGCAAAGCGCCGATGTTTTCGTGATTGGCCTGGAGGACCGTTTCAGCGAGCGTGAAAACGTCGGCCTGCTGATCGTCCGCTGGCGGCGGCCTCGCCCCGCGGCGGTCGAGATCGACAACTTGCTACTGTCCTGTCGCGTATTGGGACGCGGCATCGAGCGCGGCGTGCTGGGGTGGCTTTGCCGCGAGGCTGCGAGGCGGGGGCAAAGCGAGATCGTGGGGCGGATCGTTCCCACGCCGCGTAATGCGCCGGTTCGCTCGCTTTACCACGACCACGGTTTCAAGCCGGGCGAGGCCAATGGCGAGTGGCGGCTCGATCTGCGAAAAGCAACGGCCGACGTGCCGGATTGGCTGACGGTGGTCGATTAGGGTGTTGAAAATTCAGTCTTGACCGGGAAAGGTTTTCACGAAGGTTTTGTGTCGTCTGGATTGCTCGTTGTTCTACCCATCTTTTGATCGCAGGTGGTGAAATGGGAATGTTGGGCAAGCCCTTGGCCTCTGGCTATCGAATTTGGCCCCGTTGGGGCCGTTGTCGTTGCCGTGTACTACCGGCGCGAAACGAATGAACTTCCAGCCATCACAACCTGCGGCGAAGAATCTTCGCCAGCTTGCGGGCGACGAGACCAGACCGGCCAACATGTCCATGCGACTAGCTGGCGCCGATCCCGCAGTCCCCCACCGCGCTACCGTACCGTAGGTTATACTGCGCGCGGCCAAGAATGAGAGATTCACGGTGGCTGGGGGGCAGAGCCTAAGCGATGCCCCGGTCGCATTAGCCGGGGCATCGCTTACGCTCTGCCACCAGCCACCACCTTCTCGTGAACCCACTTCCCACTTCGCACATCCCACATCCCACCATCCAACGCGGGCAATGAGAGGACATCCAAACGAATGGACCGCCAATTCGACGATTTTTCGGTCGGCGACGGCGTCAGCTTTGCCCGGCGGTTCACGTCCGACGATTTTGCCTCGTTCTCGGCCCTCAGCGGCGACCGCAATCCGCTGCACCACGACGCGGCCTACGCGGCGCGCTCGCAATTTGGCCGGCCGATCGTTCCCTTGCAACTTGCCGCCGCTCCCCTATCGGCCGTGGCGGGCATGCTCTTGCCCGGCCTTCGTTCCCTCGTGCTCGACAGCCAGGTGCGGGCGATCGAGCCCGTCGATTACGACGTGGAGATCATTTATTCCGCCCAGGTCGTGTCGAAGCACCCGGCGTTGCGCGCCCTGACGATCCGCGCGATCGCATTCGTCGGAAGCCGCGTCCTCATCGAAGGACGGCTGCGCGTGCGGGTCCGCGACGATGTGCCGGCCGGCGCATGGTCCGACGCATGGTCCGACGCGACCGGGCCGGCCATTGAAAACTCGTTGCGGCATCGTGTCGCGCTGGTCACCGGCGCCACCGGCGCCGTGGGCCGCGCCGTTTGCATGGCGCTTGCCCGCCGAGGGTGGACGCTGATCTTGCACCACCGCGGCCACGAAGACCGCGCCGCCCAATGGCAACAGGCCTGTCGCCGCGAGGGCGCCGAGGCGCATCTCTGGCGGTGTGACCTGGCCTCCGCCGCCACGCGGCGCGAGGCGCCGGGCGCGCCGGACTGCCTGCCCGACGCTTCGCTGCTGGTCCATGCGGCCAGTCCCAGCATCGTCGCGCCGCTGGCGGAAACGATGGAGGTCAACTACGCCGCCTTACGCGACTTAAGCGAGGTCTTGCTCCCCGGCATGTTGCGGCGGCAATATGGGCGGATCGTGCTTCTGGGCTCGGCCGCGCTGGAGCATGCGCCGGCGGGTTGGGACGATTACGTCGCGGCCAAGGCCGCCGCGACCCACTACCTGGGCGCTCTCGACCGGCGCTACGCGCCCTACGGGGTGCGCGGCGCGGTCGTCGCGCCGGGCCGCGTGGCCAGCCCCTTTTCCCAGGATCATTTCCCGGCCGACGCCGATTGCCATTTACCCGAGGAGGTCGCCGAGACCGTGGCGGACCTGGCCGAGCAAGACGATCGCTTCTCCGGCGGGTACGTCTCGATCGCTCCGGGTATTGTCCGCAGGGGCGCGTGGGGGTTTCGTCTCTCGCCGCCCGCGTCGGCCGGTACGGAATCCGTCGCGCCGGCGAACTCACCTGGGGACGATACCGAACCATGTGCGTCGCCTCACGCCGCCGCGGCTGCTTCTTCCTCCCTGCCGACGCATCAGGCCGAGTTGGAAAGTTTGCTCCGGCGGGCGTTTCAGTTATCCGACACGGTCGATCTCAGCGAGGCCGCGCTCGACACGACGCCCGGCTGGGATTCGCTGGCCCATCTCCAATTGCTTCTTTCCATTGAATCGGCCCTGGGCATCTCGTTCAGCTCCCAAGAGTTAAGCCAGACCACTTGCTTCGCCGAGCTGCGCCGGCTCGTCGCGGCGAAGCAAGACGAAGGTTCAAATGGAGAAACGAGCATTTCCGCGCATTTCCCTCATCAAACACGGATTCTCAAGAATATTTGGACCTAGGAGTCTGTCCGAGATTGACCTGTACCGGAATTGGGAGAATGGGGATACTGCGTGGGGTGCGGAGGAAAATGGATTTTTCCCGATGGGAGACGGATCATGGACGATCACGGCAAGCAGTTTCGG
>Ga0307372_10002627_pt1 | contig 29414 bp, 43 predicted proteins | sample OX1MG_FD_202533 | JGI IMG/M metagenome (GOLD analysis project Ga0307372, IMG submission 202533) | Soil microbial communities from Risofladan, Vaasa, Finland - OX-1 | ecosystem: Environmental > Terrestrial > Soil > Coastal area > Acid sulfate soil | place: Finland: Risofladan, Vaasa | collected... | reverse complement strand
GCGACAACGTGTCGGTGGAAGTGAAGCTGATCACTCCGGTGGCGCTCGAGAAGGGCTTGCGCTTCGCGATTCGCGAAGGCGGCCACACGGTCGGCGCAGGCGCCGTCACCGAGATCATCGAGTAAACATGTCAACCGGAGAAAAAATTCGCATTCGTTTGAAGGCTTACGATCACCGCATTCTCGATCAATCCACGCGCGAGATTGTGGAAACGGCGCGGCGCACGGGCGCGGAGGTGGCGGGGCCGATTCCCCTGCCCACGGTCATCAATCGTTGGACCGTGCTGCGCTCCCCGCACGTGGACAAAAAATCGCGCGAGCAGTTCGAGATGCGCACGCACAAGCGCCTGATCGATATTTTGAGTCCGACTCCGGACACGGTGGACGCGCTGATGAAGCTCGATCTCCCGCCGGGCGTTGACGTGGAAATCAAGGCCTTCGGGCGCGAACACGCCGCGAAGTGACAACGCGTTGTGTGCGTTGTCATCCCGAGCATGGCGAGGGATCTGCAGTCTACTGATTACTAAGGACGATTGAGATGGCAGTCAACGGAATCTTGGGAATCAAACTGGGCATGACGCAAGTGTTCGCCGACGATGGCACGTCGATCCCGTGCACCGTGCTGCAGGCTGGCCCGTGCGTGGTTGTCGACCGGCGCACGAAAGACAAGCATGGTTACGACGCGGTGCAGCTCGGCCTCGTCGAATTCATCAAGCCGCAGCGCGTCAACAAAGCCATGACCGGCCATTTCAAGAAGGCCGGCGTCGCGCCCATGCGCTTCCTGGGCGAGTTTCGCCTTGAGGAATCCGAGGACGCAGCGAAGCACAACAAGGACAAGGCGAAAAGCGAGAAGCCGGAAGACGAAGCAAAGTCCGAGACAAAGCCCGGCGATCGCGTCCTGGTCGAAAGCTTCGCTGTCGGAGAATTTGTCGACGTTGCCGGCATCAGCAAGGGCCGCGGCTTCGCGGGCGGCGTCAAGCGCTGGCACTATCGTGGCGGCGACGCGTCGCACGGTTCGATGTTCCATCGCGCGCCGGGCGGCATTGGCGCCAGCTCGTTTCCCTCGCGCGTCTGGAAGAATCAGCATTTCCCCGGTCACATGGGCAATGTGCGCAAGACGTGCAAGAATTTGCGCGTGGTGAAAATCGACACGGACGAGAATTTGCTCCTCGTGCGCGGCGCGGTTGCCGGGCCCACGGGCGCGTACATTTACATTCGCAAATCGAAAAAATCGAAATAGCGAGATCAAAATGGCCGTTGTGGACGTAAGAAATCTGAATGGCGTGACAGTCGGGCAGGTGGACCTGGCCGACGACGTATTCGCGGCGCGCGTCAATCCGCACGTGCTGCATGAAACGGTGCGGCATTACCTCGCATCCCAGCGCGCCGGAACGCACAAGACGAAAGCCAAGGGCGAAGTCAGCGGCGCGGGGCGCAAGCTCTGGAAGCAGAAGGGCACGGGTCGCGCGCGCATTGGGTCGATTCGTTCGCCGCTCTGGCGTCACGGCGGCACGGTCCATGGGCCTGTGCCGCGCAAGTATGGCTACCGCCTGCCGCGCAAAATGTTTTTGGGCGCGTTGCGCTCGGCTCTTTCGGCGAAGCTGGCGGAAAATAAATTGTTCGTCGTCGAGGACTGGCAGCTCGATTCGCACAAGACCAAGCCTTTTCGCCAGGCATTGACGCGCCTCGATGAAGCCAGCCGCACGTTGCTGCTCGTTGATTCCGTCGAGAACGTGAATCTCGAACGCGCCAGCCGCAACATTGAAGGCGTGAAGCTCGTTCGCAGCATGAGCATCCAGCCGTACGATTTGCTGCGCCACGAGGCCCTCGTCCTCTCGCGCGAAGCGGCGCAAAAGCTCAGCCGCGGGTTGACCGAAATGGAAGCGCCGGCCGGCGATTCGCAAACGGTCCAGATTGAGGGCGCGGCCAGAGAGAAAAAATCCGCGGCGAAGCCTGCGGCGAAAACCAAGCACGCCGCGCACAAAGCCAAGCCTGCGGCCAAGGCTCACGCGAAGAAATCGGAGAAGAAGCCCGCGGCGAAGAAACATGCTAAGCCCAAATCGAAAAAGGACAAGGACTAGGCCATGGCCCTTCAGCCTTACGAAATCATTCGCCGGCCCATCATCACGGAAAAGGGCTTGGGCGTGAAAGAAACGCAGCAGACCGCTGTCTTTGAAGTCGCGCGCGACGCCACCAAAACGCAGATCAAGGAAGCGGTGCAGATGGCGTTCAAGGTCAAAGTTGCCGCGGTGCGCACCGCGATTTACCACGGCAAGCTGCGCCGTCGCGGCAAGTCCGAAGGCCACCGGCGGGACTGGAAAAAAGCATACGTGAAACTCGCTCCGGGCGAAAAAATGATGGAGTACGCGGACAATCTCTAGCCAGAATTTTTGGCCGATTGCGGCGACGGGCCGATGGCAGGCCTCGAGCAGCGCAACCGGAAGGCAAGGCAACTATGGCGTTAAAAGCATTTAGGCCCTACACACCGTCACGGCGCTTCCTGACCATGCTCGATAAGAGCGAGATCACCAAGCAGGAGCCGGAGAAGTCGCTCGTCGAGCCGAAGAAGCGCACCGGTGGCCGCAACTCCCACGGCGAAGTCACGGCGTGGCATCGCGGCGGCGGCCACCAGAAAAACTACCGCCGGATTGATTTCCGGCGCGAAAAAACCGGCATCCCGGCGAAGGTCGCCGCAATCGAATACGACCCGAACCGCTCGGCGCGCATTGCCCTCCTGCATTATGCGGATGGCGAGAAGCGCTACATTTTGCATCCGGTGGGCCTGGAAGTCGGCATGACCGTGCAGAACGGCGAGGCAGCGGATATTCTCCCCGGCAACGCGTTGCCGATTCGCAATATTCCGCCCGGCACGATGGTGCACAACCTTGAGATGACGCCCGGCAAGGGCGGCCAGTTGGTGCGTTCCGCCGGCGGCGCGGCGCAGTTGCTCAGCAAGGAGGGCGACATCGCCCTCATCAAGCTGCCTTCGGGAGAAACGCGGAAGTTTTCGCTCGCGTGCATGGCCAGCATCGGGCAGCTCGGCAATTTGGACCATGAAAACGTCACTTACGGCAAGGCGGGCCGCACGCGCTGGCATGGACGCCGGCCCACGGTTCGCGGCGTGGCGATGAATCCGGTGGATCACCCCCACGGCGGCGGCGAAGGCCGCGTGAAGGGCAACCATCCGCAAACGCCGTGGGGCTTTCCCACTTTGGGCGCGAAGACGCGCAAGCGGAAGCCTTCGGATCGATTGATTGTTCAGCGGCGCAAGCCGTAGCGATTTTTGTTGGCAGGAGAAATAAAATACATGTTCCCGACGCGGCGGGGAATTGAGAGCGGAGCAATGAGCGTTACACGAACAACTCGCGGAGCATCGCGGCGGCGTGCCACGCGCGTTTCCAAGCGCGTTCGGTCCGTGGCGAAGCCGGCGCGCAAGCTGAAAGTCGTCATCCCGCAGCCGCAGGTGATGTACCGTTTGTGCAAGGCAGGTTGGGCGGTGATTGTGGAAAAAACGCCGAACGCCCAGGGAACGCGCTTTGTCTGCCCGTTCTGCCCGGTGTCGCATCGCGTGCCCGGCCCCGTTCGCGGATTTCGCCGTATGCGCCGCGCGCAGTGGGTCAAGCTTCGCCGCGTCACGGAATAGCACGGGAATAATGCGGGAACAGGAAAGAAGAACAGAGGAACGATGCCACGCTCGCTAAAAAAGGGTCCGTTCATCGATGAACCCCTTCGTCTGAAAATCGAGGGGATGAACGCGCGAAACGAAAAGAAAGTCATCAAGACGTGGTCGCGCCGTTCCACGATTTTGCCGGACATGATTGGCCACACGATCGCCGTGCACAATGGCAGGAAATTTATTCCTGTCTACGTCACGGAACAAATGGTCGGGCACAAGCTGGGCGAATTCGCGCCCACGCGCACGTTCAAGGGCCACGCCGTGAAGGCCGCTCTCGAACGCGCTGCCGCGGCGGCGGGTGGCGGCGCTCCGGGTGCGGCGGCTCCGGCCGCTGGCGCGCCCGCAGGTGGAGGCGCGGCTCCGGCGGCGCCGAAAGGGTAGCTTTGAAAAAGATAGCGGCGAAAGGACAAAACGACACGCATGGCGCCTGAGACACTCACGCACGATTCGATTGACGGCTTCGCCAACGCGCGCTTCACTCGCGTTTCGCCGCAGAAGGCGCGCCTGGTGGTCGATTTGATTCGCGGCCATCGCGCCGCCGAAGCGCTGCAAATTCTGCAATTCACGAAGAAGCGCATCGCGCGCGAAATCGGCAAAGTGTTGCGCAGCGCCATTGCCAATGCCGAGCACAAGGCCGATGAATCCGGCGAATCGCTCGATGTCGATGCGCTCTGGGTCACGCGCTGTTTCGTGAATGAAGGCCCGCGCTGGAAGCGTTTGCGCACCGCGCCAATGGGCCGCGCGTTTCGCTATCAAAAGCGCACCAGCCACATTGTCGTCGAGGTCGCCGAGCACGTTCGCGCCGCCGAAGATCGCGCCAAGGCGGCCGAGGCGGATCGCGTCGCGTCCAAGGGCATCAAGGGCGCCGTGCGCAAGGCGCGCAAGACCATCGAGGATCGCGCCAAGCAGGCCCAGAAAGCCCAGAAACGCAAGAAAAAGAAGTAGCAGAAGCCCGTGCGCGGGCCGTTTCATGGGAGTGTTTGCGTCAGGGCGCGGCTTTAGCTAAGCGCGTGCGGTTTTATGCGGCGTCAGGGCGCGGCTTTAGCCGTGCCGCAAAGCGGCAACAGATGGGCGGCTTCAGCCGCTGAGGGCCGTCGCCCCAAGTTGTGCGCCGGCTGCTGAAGGAAGCCCCGGATTTAGTTTCGGTATTCGTACGTTGCACTTGTCGGGAGGATCGATTGGGTCAGAAAACGCATCCGTACGGTTTTCGGTTGGGATACAACAAAACGTGGAAGTCCCGCTGGTTCGCCACGCGCGATTACGCCAACCTGCTCCACGAAGATGTGCAGTTGCGCAAGGAATTGAAGGAGAAGCTGAAATCCGCCGGCGTCAGCTCGATCGATATCGAGCGCGCGGCCAATAAACTCGTGGTCAGAATCTATACCGCGCGGCCGGGAATCATCATTGGCCGCAAGGGGTCGGAAATCGACAAGCTCAAGGCCGAGGTGCAAAAGCGCACCAAGCGCGAAGTCCACATCGACATTCAGGAAGTTCATCGCCCGGAGCTGGACGCGCAGCTCGTCGCGGAATCGATTGCGCTCCAGTTGGAAAAGCGCGTGGCTTTTCGCCGCGCCATGCGCAAAGCCGTGGACTCGGCGCTGCGTTTTGGTTGCAAGGGCATTAAAGTCCGCGTCGGCGGACGCCTGAACGGCGCGGAAATCGCCCGCAAGGAATGGTATTTGCAGGGCCGCTTGCCGCTGCAAACCCTGCGCGCGGATATTGATTTCGGTTTCGCCGAGGCCCACACCACCTACGGCCTGATTGGCGTGAAGTGCTGGGTCTATCAGGGCGAAAATGCGCCCGAGCGCAAGCGCGCCGAAGAGCGCGCCGCCCAGTCGGTCAACGCGTAGATTCCTTTTGCTGCGGTGTTTGTCTTTCGACTGTCAACTTTCGACTTTGAACTGTTTCTAACGGACTAAGGACACGCAATCATGTTGATGCCGAAAAAAGTGAAGTACCGGAAGCAGCAGCGCGGCCGGCGCACCGGCAAAGCCTGGCGCGGCGGCTCGCTCGCCTTCGGTGAATATGGCCTCAAGGCCCTCGAACCGGCGTGGATCACCGACCGTCAGATCGAAGCCTCGCGCGTGGCCATCACTCGCTTCATCAAACGCGGCGGCAAATTGTGGATTCGCATTTTCCCGGATAAGCCTTTCACCAAGAAGCCCGCCGAGACCCGCATGGGCAAGGGCAAAGGGCCGCCCGAGCACTGGGTCGCCGTCGTCAAGCCGGGACGCATCATGTTTGAGATGTCGGGCGTCGATCTGGCCGCCGCCACGGAAGCCATGCAACTCGCGGCGCACAAGCTGCCCATTCGCACGAAGTTCGTCTCTCGCGCGGAGGAACTCTGATGCCCAAGCGCCTCGCGGACTTCCGGCAAATGAACCGCAACGAGCTTGAAATTCAGCAGCACGAGCTGGGCGAGCAGATTTTCCGTCTGCGTTTTCAGTTGACCACCGGCCAGTCGGAAAGCGTCAAGAAGCTCCGCGAAGCCCGCCGCGATTTGGCGCGCGTCAAGACGCTCGTACGACAGCAGGAGTTGGGCATCGAGTCTGCCTCCGCTCCCAAGGCGCCGGTCGAAGCGAAGCCCAATAAGGAAAAGACGCACGATAAGCGCAGCCACAAGAAGCAAACCAAAAAAGAGAAGGCCGCGAAGAAGCACGCTGCGAAAGAGAAGGAATAACCAGCGGGAAAAGTGGAAAGAAAAGGGAATATGAGGATCACAGATGGCCAGTGAAGAAACAACAGGCGCGGTCGCCGCTCCCAGCGAGCGTGGCGCGCGTCAGGAGCTTACGGGCATTGTCACCAGCTCCAAAATGCACAAGACAATCGTGGTGAAAGTCACGCGCAAGGTCCAGCATCGCAAATACCTGCGCGTCATTCGCCACAGCAAGAAATACTACGCCCATGATGAGCAGAATGAAGCGCGCCCCGGCGACACGGTTCGCATTGTCGCCAGCAGGCCGCTGTCCCGGCTCAAGCGCTGGCGGCTGGCCGAAATTGTGGCCCGCTCCACGCGCGTGGCGTAATGTTCTCGGAAACGAGGGAGCTCTAGTATGGTTCAGATGCGCACATGGCTGACCGTCGCCGATAATTCCGGCGCGCGGCGCTTGATGGCGATTCATCCCCTGGGCGGCGATGCGGGTCTTGTCGCGGGATTGGGTGATGTGGTCACCGCTTCGGTGAAGGAAGCGGCCCCCGATAGCCAGGTCAAGCAGGGAACCGTCGTCAAGGCCGTCGTCGTCCGCACGCGCAAGGAGCATCGGCGCAAGGACGGCACCTACATTCGCTTCGACGACAATGCCGCGGTGCTCATCAACGAAGCGGGCGAGCCGGTCGGCACGCGCGTATTCGGTCCCGTCGCGCGCGAGTTGCGCGAGAAGAAGTTCACGAAAATCATTTCGCTTGCGCCGGAGGTTTGGTAGCCATGCGCCATCGAGAAGCCGCGAAGAAGCCCCGGCCGGTGATGATTCGCCACGGAGACACGGTGAAAATCATGTCCGGTCGCGACAAAGGCAAGACCGGGCGGATCCTCACGGTCGATCCGGTCAAGCGCCGCGTCACCGTCGAGCACGCCAACATGATCAAGAAGCACACGCGCCCGAATCCGTCGAAAAATATTCGCGGCGGCATTTTGGACAAGGAAGGGCAAATGGACATCTCCAACGTGATGATTCTTTGCCCCTCTTGCGACAAGCACGCGCGCATCGGCACAAAGATTTTGTCCGACGGCACCAAGGCGCGAAGTTGCCGTCGCTGCGGCACGGTGCTCGAAAATTAGGCGCAGGGAAAAAAAGAGTAACGACGCTCAAGAGAGACCGAAATCATGATCAGCCGTTTACATGAACGCTACCGTAAAGACGCCCTGCCGGCGCTCTCCAAGCGCTTTGGCTACACGAACACCCTGGCCGCGCCGCGCCTTCAGAAAATCACGGTCAATATTGGCCTCGGCGAAGCCAGTCAGAACGTCAAGCTCCTCGACGTCGCCGTGCAGGAACTCGGCCAGATCACCGGCCAGAAGCCGGTCATCACGCGCGCGAAGAAATCCATCGCGAATTTCAAAATTCGCAAGGGCATGCCCATCGGCTGCATGGTCACACTGCGCGGCGAGCGCATGTACGAATTTCTCGACCGCCTCGCCAATATCGTTCTCCCGCGCGTCCGCGACTTCAAGGGGCTGCCGGGGAATTCGTTTGACGGCCGCGGGAATTACACGCTGGGACTGAAGGACCAGCTTGTTTTTCCGGAGATCGATTACACGCGCGTCGATAAAATCAAGGGCATGAACATCACCCTCACCACCTCGGCCAGGTCCGACGAAGAGGGCCGCGAGTTGTTGAAGCTGCTGGGCGTTCCCCTGCGCGCGTAACGTCGCGCAGCGGAAAACGAAAGGATTAAAGGACAAACGATGGCGACCACCGCACGATGCGCCAAGATGAAGAAGAAGTTGAAGTACAAGATTCGCATTCGCAACCGCTGCCGCATCTGCGGCCGGCCGCGCGCCTTTCTGCGCAAATTCGAAATGTGTCGCATCTGCTTCCGCGGGCTCGCCCTCAAGGGCGAAATCCCCGGCGTCACCAAGGCCAGTTGGTAAGAAAATGGCGATAACGAAAATTTTGGCAAGGACAGAGAAGAATAGATGATCACCGACCCGATTGCTGACATGTTGACGCGCATCCGCAACGCCGTGCGCGCGCGCCATCCGCGCGTGGATTTGCCGTCGTCGAAAATGAAAATTGAGCTCGCGCGCATTTTGAAGGAAGAAGGCTACGTCTCCACCTACAAAGTCGTCGAGGAAAACAAGCGCAAAGTCCTGCGCGTCTTTTTCCGCTACACCAGCGACAAGCGCAGCGTGATCACGAATCTCAAGCGCATCTCCCGCCCCGGCTGCCGCCGTTACGTTGGCAAGGACGGCATTCGCCCCGTCGTCGGCGGCATGGGCGTCGCGATTCTTTCCACGCCCCGCGGCATCATGACCGGACAGACCGCCCGCAAAGAAGGCGTGGGCGGCGAACTTTTGTGCGAGGTCTGGTAGAGCCATGTCTCGAATTGGAAGAAAACCGATACCGCTCCCGTCCGGCGTGAAAGTCCAAATTGCCGACGACGCCATTGACGTGCAAGGCCCGAAAGGCAAAATGCACGTTCCCGTCCCGGGCCGAATTAAATTCGACCAGAAGGACGGCCACTTGATCGCCACGCGGCAAAACGAATCGCAGCGCGCCCTGCATGGATTGGCCCGCGCGCTCGTCGCCAATGCCGTCAAGGGCGTCACCGAGGGTTTTAAGAAGGAGCTGGACATTGTCGGCGTCGGCTATCGCGCCGAAGTGAAGGGCAAGAATGTCGTCTTCGCGCTCGGTTATTCGCATCCGGTCGAGTTTCCGATTCCCGAAGGCATTCAGGTCGCCATCGAGAAGCAGACGCACGTCACGGTTTCGGGCGCGGATAAAGGTCTCGTCGGCCAGGTCTCCGCGAATATGCGCGCCCTGCGTCCGCCCGATCCGTATAAACAAAAGGGCGTTCGCATCCTTGGCCAGCGCCTCAAGAAGAAAGCGGGCAAGGCTGGCGCCGCCAAAACCGCGGCGTAGAACTGAAACACTGAAGGAGAACAGCAATGGCTGTCGTGCCGGCAAGAAAACTTTCGCGCGATTTGCACCGCCAGCGCATTCATCAGCGCATGCGGCAGAAGCTCGCGGGCTCCGAAGAGCGCCCGCGCCTTTGCGTCTACCGCTCGCTCAAGCATATCCGCGTTCAGGTCATTGACGATCACAAGGGCCACACGCTCGCCGCCGCCAGTTCGCTTGACGCGGATGTCAAGAAACAAATAAAAGGCGGCGGCAACATCGCCGCTGCCAAAGTCGTCGGCAAGATCATTGCCGAACGCGCACGCGCTGCCGGTGTCGAGAAAGTCGTTTTCGACCGTGGCGGCTACCAATATCATGGCCGCATTCAGGCGCTTGCCGAAGCGGCTCGAGAGGCGGGATTGAAGTTCTGACGCTTATGTCGAAACAAGAGCTCAAGGATACGCTCGCGGTTCGCCGGCACATCGACACGAATCTGGCGAACGTCAAGGATCAGGTCGTCTCCATTAATCGCGTCACGAAAGTCGTCAAGGGAGGCAAGAACCTCAGCTTCTCCGCGCTTGTCGTTGTCGGCGACCAGCACGGCCACGCCGGATTCGGCATGGGCAAGGCGCGCGAAGTTCCCATGGCCATTCGCAAGGCCATCGAGCAGGCCAAAAAAAACATGGTCAAGCTCCATTTGAAGGGTTCAAGCATCCCGCACCAGGTTCTCGGCCGCTACGGTTCCGGCCAGGTGCTTCTGAAGCCCGCGCCCGAAGGAACCGGCATAATTGCGGGAGGCCCGGTGCGCGCCGTCATGGAAGTCGCGGGAATTCAGAACGTGCTCACCAAGTCTCTGGGCACTTCGAATCCGCACAACGTGATCAAGGCGACCTTCGACGCCCTCTTGCATTTGCGGGACGCCGCCAAGGTCAATGAAGAGCGCGGCAAGGCCGCCGAGCCGGTGACCGCGTAAAGGTTTTGAAAAATATGACCACGAAGAAGAAAACAGGAAAGTTGAAAATTCGCTGGGTCGTCAGTTTCATTGGCTGCCCGCGCAGCATGCGCCAGACGATTCGCGGCATGGGCTTTCGCCGCATGAATCAGGTGGTCGAGCTTGAAGACTCGCCGTCCACCCGCGGCATGATCGCCCGCGTGCATCATCTGGTTCAAGTCGAGGAATAACGAGGCTATACGATGAGCGTGAAACTATCCAATCTGAAACCGCCGCGTGGCTCGCGCCATCGCAAGGTGCGCGTGGGCCGCGGCATGGGCTCGAAGCTCGGCAAAACTTCTGGCGCCGGCAACAAGGGCCAGCAGTCCCGCCGCGGCTATTCGCGTCGTCCGGGATTCGAGGGCGGCCAGATGCCCATGCACCGTCGCATACCCAAGCACGGTTTTCGCAGCCCGTTTCCCACGCGCTACGCGATCGTCAACGTCGAATCGCTCAATGTTTTTTCCGCGGGCGCAATCGTCACCGCCGATGATCTCGCGGACCGCGGCCTGATCCACGCGCGCCACGACGGATTGAAAATTCTGGGCGATGGCGAACTCTCCGTCGCAATCACCGTGCACGCGCACAAATGCAGCCGCTCCGCACAGGAAAAGATCACCGCCGCTGGCGGCAAGGTCGAACTTTTGAAATGAGGAAGCTCGTCGAAGCGTTTCGAAATATCATCACCACGCCGGATCTGCGTAACAGGTGTCTCTTTACGCTGATGATTCTGGCCGTGTATCGCCTCGGCGCGTTCATCACCACTCCGGGAATCAACAGCGCCCTGCTGCTGCAATTGTTCCGGCAGAGCGGAAATTCGGTCCTCGGCATCGTGGACCTGTTCAGCGGCGGCAACCTTCGCCGCCTGTCCATTTTCGCTCTCGGCATCATGCCGTACATCACCGCATCCATCATTCTGGAATTGATGGTCGTCGTGTGGCCGTATTTGGAGGCGCTGAAAAAAGAGGGCGACCTCGGCCGCAAAAAAATCACCCAGTACACGCGCTATCTCACCATCATTCTCAGCATCTTCCAGTCTTTCGCCATTGCTGTCACCCTGCAGCATCAGAATCTCGCGGGCCAGCAGCTTGTGTATAACCCGGGCGTCCGCTTCACCCTGATGACCATCCTTACCCTCACCACGGGCTCGGCCTTCATCATGTGGCTGGGCGAACAGATCAGCGACCGCGGCATTGGCAACGGTATGTCGCTCATCATTTTCGCCGGCATCGTTGTCGGCCTTCCCCGCGCGGTCACGAATTTGTGGGAGATGGGCGCCAGCCAGCAGTGGGGCGCCATCACGCCCGTTGTTTTGGGCTCCGTGGTCATCTTGATGGTCGCCGTCGTCGCCTTCATTATTTTCGTCGAGCGCGGTCAGCGCCGCATCCCTGTGCAGTACGCCAAGCGCGTCATGGGCCGCAAAGTCATGGGCGGCCAGATGACCTATTTGCCGCTGCGCGTCAATTCCGGCGGCGTCATCCCGCCGATTTTCGCCAGCTCGTTGCTCACTTTTCCGGCGACGATTGCGCTCGTCTTGCAGAATCGCTCGCCTTTTTTCCAGACTTTCGCGCGCACCTTCGCCTGGGGCGAGCCGCTTTATACGCTCACTTATGTTTTACTGATTATCTTCTTCGCGTTTTTCTACGTGGGCATTATTTTTAATCCCACGGATCTTGCCGACAACATGCGCAAGTACGGCGGCTTCATTCCCGGCATTCGTCCCGGACGCAACACCTCCGAGCACATCAATCGCGTGCTCACGCGCCTCACGTTCGTCGGCGGCATTTATCTCGCCATCGTTTGCGTTCTGCCGGAGTGGATGATCTCCGGCATTCACCTCCAGCATTTGCCTCTCGTCGGCGGCTGGATCGACGAGCACTTCTGGCGCTTCGTCCTCGAGGGGCTGGGCATCAATTTCTATTTCGGCGGCACATCCCTCCTGATCGTCGTGGGCGTCGCCATGGATACCGTGCAACAGCTCGAGGCGCAGCTCGTGATGCGGAATTACGAAGGCTTCACGCGCCGCGGTCGTTTGCGGGGCCGGGGTGCCTGATCGTGGCGCTCGAAACAAAGCAGGCGCTCGCGCGCGCGGTGATTTTTCTCGGGCCGCCGGGCGCGGGGAAGGGAACGCAGGCCCGGCTCGTCGCGGGCGAGTTTCACGTCCCGCATCTTTCCACGGGCGATATGCTCCGTGAGAGCGTCAGTCAGGACACGGCGCTAGGACGCCTGGCGAAGCCGGTCATGGAGCGCGGCGATCTGGTTCCGGACGATCTGGTTCTCCGGATGGTCGAGGATCGCATTGCGCGCACGGATTGCGCGAATGGTTTTGTGTTCGATGGGTTTCCGAGGACGCTGGCGCAAGCCGGGGCGTTGAATCACATCCTCGAACGCCAGGATTTCGGCCCGCCCGTCGTGATTTTTTTTCGCGTCGCGGACGATATTTTGATGCGGCGTATGACCGGCCGCCGCACCTGCAAAGTCGGCGCGGAGATTTACAATATTTATGATTTTCCGCCGAAGGTGGCGGGCCGTTGCGACGTCGATGGCGGCGAATTGATTCAGCGCGCCGACGACAGGCCCAAAGTGATTCGCGAGCGCCTGGCGGCCTACGACCGGCAGACCAAGCCGCTCGTCGAGTATTATCGCTCGCAGGGCATGCTCGACGAAATCGACGCCGCGGCTGGCATGGCGGCGGTAACGGCTTCGGTGTTCGCCGTTCTCGCGCGGCCCATGGGGCGCCCGTGATTATCTGCCGCTCGGCTGCGGAGCTGGAGACCATGCATCGCGCGGGAATGATTGTCTGGGGCGCGCTCACGGAGTTGCGCCAGATGGTCCGGCCCGGCGTCACCACGCTTGAGCTGGACGGCTTCGCCGAAGGCTACGCGCGCAAGCATCATGCGCGCCCGGCGTTCAAGGGGTATCACGGCTATCCGAAGTCGCTGTGCACTTCGATTAATCAGGAAGTGGTGCACGGCATTCCTTCGGGGAAACGCTCGGTGAAAGACGGAGACATTCTCTCGATGGATTTCGGTGTCGAACTCGAAGGCTACTACGGCGATGCGGCGCTCACCGTCCCGGTCGGCAAAATCGATCCGGCGCGCGAGAAACTTTTGCGCGTCACACGCGAAGCCCTCGAGCGCGGCATCGAGCAGGTTCGGCCCGGCAACCGTTTGACCGACGTTTCCGCCGCCGTGCAGCAGTGGGCGGAGAAGAATGGCCTTTCCGTCGTGCGCGAATTCGTCGGCCACGGCATCGGCACGAAGATGCACGAGGATTTGCAGGTGCCCAATTACGGCGAACCGGGGCACGGCCCGAAATTGCAAACGGGCATGGTGCTCGCCATCGAGCCGATGGTGAACACCGGCGGCCCGGCAGTCCGGGTGCTCGACGACAAATGGACCGCCGTCACCGCCGACGGCAGCGACTCGGCCCACTTCGAGCACACAGTCGCCGTCACCGAAAACGGCCCGTGGATCCTCACGCGGCCCCGCGAGGCTGCCGGCCCAGTTTGGTAGTCGGTAGCGCCGGCGTCTCGCCGGCTCCGTTGCTTTGGGGTTTGTAGGGGCGGCTTCTTGCCCTGAGCGTGTTCTTGCGAAGGGTACGCCGCCCGCTCGAGGATCATGGTTTTGTAGGGGCGGCTTCTTGCCCTGAGCGTGCTCTTGCGAAGGGTACGCCGCCCGCTTGCGGATCATGGTTTTGTAGGGGCGGCTTCTTGCCCTGAGCGTGCTCTTGCGAAGGGTACGCCGCCCGCTTGCGGATCATGGTTTTGTAGGGGCGGCTTCTTGCCCTGAGCGTGCTCTTGCGAAGGGTACGCCGCCCGCTTGCGGATCATGGTTTTGTAGGGGCGGCTTTACGCCGCCCGTGCCGTGTTTGCAAGGAAGAGGCGCGCAGTGCCGGTTCATGGTCGGTAGCACGGGCGTCTCGCCGGCTCTTTTGGTCGCCGGTTTTCGTGGTTGAATTTGTAGGGGCCGATCGGATTTATCGGCCCGGTTGTTTTTTTGTGAATTGAATTTCGATTGGCAAAGCGTCTGACAGGAGCGCATGGCAAAAAAGCCACACGACGATAAAAAGAAAGCGGACTCGGGCAACACCAAGGAAGACGCCATCGAAGTGATGGCCACGGTCATCGAGCCGCTGCCCAACGCGATGTTCCGCGTCGCCCTGGAAAATAAGCACCAGGTCCTCGCGCACATCTCCGGCAAAATGCGCAAAAATTTCATTCGCATCCTGCCGGGAGACAAAGTCGCCGTCGAGCTTTCGCCCTACGACTTGACGCGCGGCCGCATCGTCTACCGCTACAAATAGCGGCAGGTGTTTTCGAACGTTTTCGCAATAGCATCACGGAGACGGAATGAAAGTTCGAGCATCAGTCAAAAAAATTTGCATGAAGTGCAAAGTGGTCCATCGCCGCGGCGTCGTGCGCGTGGTCTGCAGCAACCCGAAGCACCGCCAGCGCCAGGGCTAAACAGCGCTCCTCGAGTTGTCATTCCGAGGAGCCATGCGACGAGGAATCTGCTTTTGCTTTGAAGTATTTGCAAAGTGTGGATGAGCACGAGTAATCCTTCAGGGAGGCATCAAGATGGCACGCATCGCGGGCGTTGAACTGGCGCCCAACAAACGTCTCTGGGTCGGTCTCACGGCCATTTATGGCATTGGCCAGGCGCGCGCGCAGGAGCTGTGCGCCAAGGCCAAAGTGGACCACTTCAAAAAAATCAAAGACCTCAGCGAGGACGAAATCAATCACGTCCGCCAGGCCATCGAATCCGAGGGCCGCGTCGAAGGCGATCTCCGCAAGGAGATGCAGATGAACGTCCGACGGCTGATCGAAATTCAGTGCTATCGCGGCCTGCGTCACCGCCGCAATCTGCCGGTGCGCGGCCAGCGCACGCACACGAACGCCCGCACGCGCAAAGGCCCGCGCAAGGGCGCCGTCGCGGCCAAAAAGAAAGTCGCGGCCCGCAAGTAAAAATTTGGGCTGACCGAATTTGGGTTAAGGAGAAGAACACTCGTGGCAAAGGAACCGCAGCAGCAGGACGGCGCCGCTCAGCCGGCAGCAGGCGGCAAGCCAACCAAGCGCAAGAAGGAATTTCGCAAGAAGCGCGACAAGCGCGTCGTCCCGCAGGGCGTCGCCTACGTGCAGGCCACGTTCAACAACACCATCATCACGCTCGCCGATCCCGATGGCCGCGTGCTCAGCTGGGCCTCGGCCGGCTCGGTCGGTTTCAAAGGCTCGCGCAAAGGCACGCCGTACGCCGCGCAACAGGCGGCCATGAACGCTGCCGGAACCGCGCGCGATCAGTTTGGCTTGAAGTCCATTGAAGTCCGCGTCAAGGGCCCGGGCGCAGGACGCGAATCGGCTGTTCGCGCCTTGGCTGCCGCCGGCTTGCACATCCGTTTGATTAAAGACGTCACGCCCGTGCCGCACAATGGTTGCCGTCCGCCCAAGCGCCGTCGCGTCTAACAAAATTCAACTGGCACTAACAGCAAGCAGTAAAAGGAGAAGGGCAATTGGCAAGACATCGTGAAGCGGTTTGCCGGCTGTGCCGCAGGGAAGGGATGAAACTCTTCCTCAAAGGCCTCCGGTGTTTTACGGAAAAATGCGCCATTGAAAAACGAAATTTTCCGCCCGGCCAGCACGGCCAGGCGCGCCGTCCGAAGATGGTCGGCTACGGCGTGCAGTTGCGCGAAAAGCAAAGAATGAAGCGCACCTACGGCTTGCTCGAAAAGCAATTCCGCCACTATTACGCCAAGGCCGAGCGCGCGCCGGGGCCAACCGGCTCGAACCTGATGGTCATGCTCGAGCGCCGCTTGGACAACGTTATTTACCGTTCCGGCCTCGCCAGTTCGCGTTCGCAAGCGCGCCAGTTGGTCACTCACGGCCACGTGCGCATCGGCGGCCGCAAAGTGAACATTCCGAACTATCTCGTCAAGGTCGGCGATGAAATCGCCATCAAGGAAAAGATGCACCAGAACGCCATGGTGCTCGAGGCGCGCAATCTGGCTCAGAACCAGAACGCCGCCCCGTGGCTCCAAATCGATCGCGAAAATTTCAAGGCGCGCGTGCACGCCATGCCGCGCCGCGAAGATGTCCAGACGCCGGCGCTGAACGAACAGCTCATCGTCGAACTCTATTCGAAGTAAAGATAGGCGTCCAACAGTCAGCATTCTTTTGCGGCAGGCCCGCGATACGCGGGCAGGAGGAAAAAATAATGTGGAAGGGTTTTCAGAAACCGAAACGGCTCGCGGCGGAACTCGAGTCATTGACCGACAAGTACGGCAAATTTTCCGCGCAGCCTTTTGAGCGCGGCTGGGGCACCACCGTGGGCAACTCTCTGCGTCGCGCGCTCCTCAGTTCCATCGAGGGCGCGGCCATCACGGCGGTGAAAATCGAGGGCGTGCTCCACGAATTCTCGCCGATTCCCGGCGTGGTCGAGGACGCCACCGACATCATCCTCAATCTCAAGCAAGTGCCCCTGAAATTGAATTCCGATCAGCCCAAGACGATCATGCTCGTCGTCGATACTCCGGGTCCCGTCACCTCCGCAAAAATCGAGGAGGACGCGGACATCGCTGTCCTCGACAAAAATGTTTACCTCGCCACCGTCAGCGAAGGCGGAAAGTTCGAGATGGAAATCCGCATCAAGAATGGCCGCGGCTACGTCGCTGCGGACCGCAACTTCGACGAGGATTTGCCCATCGGCTACATTCCCATCGACTCCGTGCATTCGCCCGTGCGCAAGGTGAATTACGCCGTCGAAGCCGCTCGCCTCGGCCAGATGACCGACTACGAAAAGCTCACGCTCGAAATTTGGACCAACGGCGCCATCACCCCGCAGGATTCCATCGGCCTTGCCTCCAAACTAATCAAAGACCACATGAGCATCTTCATCAATTTCGAGGAGCAGCCCGAATTGCCCGAGGAAGTCGTCGAGAATTTCAGCGATCCGCGCCTCGAGCACATGGACCGCTCCGTCGAGGAGCTTGAGCTTTCCGTTCGCTCGTACAATTGCCTCAAGAACGCGAATATCCAGAGCCTTCGCGAACTCGTGCAAAAAACCGAAGGCGAAATGCTCAAAACAAAAAATTTCGGCCGCAAATCCTTGAACGAGATCAAGGACATTCTCGTGAAAATGGGCCTTTCGCTCGGCATGAAGTTCGACGAGCACGGTCGCATCATCTGGCCGCCGCTCCCCAGCCAGACCGCGCCGCCAACGCCGGAGGAAACCACCACCTTCTAGTGTGGTCTCGGAACGCGGCAGTGGTGGTTTTGTAGGGGCGGCTTTACGCCGCCCGCCGGTGGCCTTAGCCCCGGCAGTAACGCTGCAAATGAACAGGAGCTTTAGCCCTGAAGGCATAAGAATTAAATCATCCGTGATTTGTTAAGGAATAAACCAAAATGCGACATCTCGTCTCGGGAAGCAAACTCGGAAAGCAACCAGCGCACCGCCGCGCCGTCTTGCGCAATCTGGTGACCAACGTTATCGAGCGCGAACGCATCACCACCACTATCGCCCGCGCTCGCGCCGCCCGTCCGCTCGTCGAGAAAATGATTACCCTTGGCAAGCGCGACACGCTCCATGCTCGCCGCCAGGCCGCCGCATTTCTCCAGACGCCGGACGCCACGAAAAAGCTTTTCGCCGTCATCGCTCCGCGTTTCTCGGACCGTCCCGGCGGCTACACGCGCATCGTTCGCGTCGGCTGGCGCATCGGCGACGGCGCCGAGCTGGCCATCCTCGAGCTCATCGGCTCCGAGCTAAAGAAGAAAGAAAAGAAAACCAAACGCGAAAAGCCTCAGGACGTCCCCGAGGCCGAAGCAAAAGCATCGAGCTAGTGTTGTGCCCCATAAATTCGCTGGGATTGTTCTTGGGGGGTCGGAGCTTCAGCTCCGACATAAATGCCGCAAGATCGTGGGGCTTCAGCCCCTGAAGCCTGGAATGCTATTGGCGGTTATTTCCAGGACGGTACGCGAGTTAAGTTTCAGCGTAAATGAACCAAGCCCGCCGCGACAATTCCATCCGCTGCGGGCTTTCGTTTTCCGGGCGCGATTTTTTTGTGCGCCGATCGTTCAACTCGCTGCTTCGCCTTCGCCGGCGCCGTCCGTTCATCGATGCACGCCGCTGGCGGCAAGGTGTTGCGCCGGTGGGAAGCCGGGCACGCCGAATTGCCACGGCAGGAAGCTCCACTGGTCGGCCCACGTTCCCTGAACCTGCGCTTCCGTGCCGCCGATGTTTCGCGTGAATCTCATTCATGCCGTTCGAGCGCGACGCGATCCCAACCGGCGCGCGTCGCTGCGGCTTCGTACGAGCTTTGCAGAAAATCGAGAAGAGTGGCGCGCGGGTCCGCGCTGTTGCGAACGTCTTCGTAGGGCAGAAAACATTCCGACATTTTCTTATCGTAGAACGCCGACGCGGGACGCAGCGTCGCCTCGGGAAATCCGGCGGGCTCTGGCGCGGCGTAGGCGTAAAACGCGGCGTCAATCACGCCGTCCGTTCCCGGCCAAAATCCGGCGCTGATCACTTCGTGGGAATAGGCCTCGCGTGTTATTGCGTCCGCGCCGGGACGCTCGGGCGCGCGGCGGCCGGAAAATCGCGTCACCGCGAGGTCAAAACTGCCCCAAAAAAGGTGCACGGGACTCGACTTGCCAATGAAGCGCGCGCGAAACTCCTGAAAAACCGAATCGACGGAAACAAGCACGCGCCAGAAACGGTTCGCGTATGCCGGATCGTAGGAAGCATGCACGCGATCCTCGTCGAAGCGAATCGGATTGGGAATTTCCACGGGCACGGGCCAGATTTTGACGCGAATGCCCAGCGAATCGAGCGCGTCCATGAATTCGCGGTAAAAATCGGCGACAGAGCGCGGAGCCAAAGGCAGCGTTTTGACGCGGCCGTCGCACGATTTTATTTCCACCACGTGGCGCAGGAAATCGAATTGAATTTCGAACACGCCCGCGCCATAGGGAATCGCCGAAGTCGTGAAGCCCCGGCTGTTGACGTAAAAAGTAGCCTCCCACCAGTGATTGATGCGCGGCGCGAGCGCCAAGCGAACTTTGCCGGCAATCTGCGCCCACATGTGCAACGTGGCGCGAGTGGCCTCCCATTCCTTCAAAGGGAGCGCGGGCCACGCGGAATTTTCCGCGCGTTTGGCTTCGAGGATCATAGGCGCACCTCGGAAAACAAAATGCTAACGCGAACCAGTTGCGACGCCGGCATTCACTCCAGCATCATTTCGTCGACGTAACACCAGCGCCAGTCCTCGCCCGGCTCGAAGGATTGAATGATCGGATGATGCGTCGCGTGAAAATGTTTCGTCGCGTGCCTGTTTTTCGAGGAATCGCAGCAGCCGACATGCCCGCAGGTCAGACACAGGCGAAGGTGAACCCATGTATCGCCCATCGCGAGGCATTCCTTGCAGCCTTTGCCGCTCGGCGTGACTTTGTGAATGTCTTTGACGTGCGTGCAACCCTGGCTCATTGCGGTGCCTCTCACCGGATTCTACGACATTATGCTACAAAAGAAGCGAGAGACGGCTGCGAGACTTAACGGCAACCCGACTAAAGCCATTTGGCAGAGCCGGAAGAGAATGTCGGATATTCCATCAACGGAAGAGGTGCGTGGCGAATGGTTGAACGAAAAAAGCTGCAGGCCCGGAACTATTTAGCTCGCTGTGCCCGTTGCATTCCCATCACCGTTGCGATTTTCGCGCTGCTCGGGGTGGTATTTTTCCCCGCACCGTTCGCGGCAAATGTTCGCGCGCAGGCAGAGGCGCGCGCGCAGGAAGATTCCTCCGCGCCCGTCCCGCTTTCAAAGCCAAGTAAGCTGATGCGCAAAAACCTGCGAGACTTCGGCGAAGTGACGCCGACTCTATATCGCGGGGCGCAGCCCACCAAAAAAGGCTTTCGCATGCTGGCTCGCATGGGCATCAACATTGTGATCGACCTGCGCGGCAACCGCAAAAGCGAGCGCAAGTTCGTCGAAGGCCTCGGAATGCAGTACGTGCCCATGGGCTGGGAATGCTCGTTCCCGGAAGACAAAACGTTTGCGCGCTTCCTTATGTTATTGCAGCAGAATCCAGACAAGAAAGTTTTCGTTCACTGTCGCGTGGGCGACGATCGCACATCCATGATGATCGCGACCTACCGTATGGCCGAGCAGGGCTGGTCGGCCGAAAGAGCCAAGCTGGAGATGGAAGATTTCGGCTTCTCTTTCCTTCACAGGCATTTGATTTGCCCGCGCCTGGCCTCCTACGAAATGAAATTCCCTCGCCGATTTAGCACCAGTCCCGCGTTCCGCGATTTGAGGGACGGAAGCCAGAATCACTGACCTTAAGCGCCGTACAACGCAGCTTCTCGACGGCGACGCATTTGGCGAGCGGGGGAGTAGGAAGTGGTGCCGAGGGGCAGAGTTGAACTGCCTACGCCGGCCTTTTCAGGGCCGCGCTCTACCGGTGAGCTACCTCGGCACGGGAGCAATCAGCGATTTTACGGGTGCCGCGCGGGCGTGTCAATTCGGATTGAAGATTAAGATTTGCAAACACCGGAAGTCTTGCAGCACGGATGAAACGGAAGAGCGGCGCGTGGCGTCTTAGGCGGTGCGGCAGGGAATTGACGCGCCGCAAAAGTTGGCATAGCATCGCAGCCCCTGCCGCCGATTTCTTCTGAGGAGGAACACGAGATGCATCATCAATCAAAAATGCCAAGGATTTACGCCACCGCTTTGTGCGTGGCCGCGATTTTCTGCGTCAGCGCGGTGCTTGCCGCTGGACAGTCGCCAGCCCAATCGCCGCGCCCGAACATGAAGCGGTACGCTCTAATCGCCGGCGCAAAAGCGCCCGGGCCTTCGGGATACCACTTGCTTAAATCCATCGCCATCGGCGGCGATACGTTCTGGGATTATTTGAAATTTGATCCCTCGACGCGCCGCCTGTTCATCACTCACGGCACGCACGTCGTCGTGCTCAATGTCGACAGCGGAAAAGTTGTTGGCGACATGGGCGGCATGACGGCGATCCACGGTGTCGTGCTGGCGCCGGAATTCAATCGTGGATTCGTGACCGACGGAGGCGCCTCAAAGCTCTGGATTTTCAATTTGAAAACGCTGAAAGTAATTGGCAGCGCGCCAACCGATAAGGACGCCGATGGCGACGTCTACGATCCGGATACGAAGCGCGTGTTCACCATGAACGGAGACTCGAAAACTTCGACCGTCGTGGACGCCAAGACCGGAAAAGTTGTGGGCCATATTGACCTTGGCGGCCAGCCGGAGTTTCCCGTGGCAGATGGCGGAGGGCACATCTACGCGAATCTGGAGAGCACCAGCCAAATAATCGAAATCGACGCGCACTCCTTGAAAATTTTGCATCGCTGGCCGCTTGCACCCGGCGAGCATCCCAGCGGCTTGGCAATGGACATCCAAAATCGCGTCCTCTTTTCGGGATGCCACAACAAAATGATGGTGATGATGAACGCGGATACGGGCAAAGTCATCGCAACCGTCCCGATCGGGATGGGCGTGGACGCCACGCGCTTTGATTCGGGCACGCGCGACGCGTTCAGCTCGAACGGCGACGGCACGCTCACCGTCATTCACGAACATTCTCCGACGCAATTCAACGTCGTGGAAAACGTGAAGACCGAGGTCGGCGCGCGCACCATGGCCCTCGATCCCAAGACTCACGAGATTTTTCTCGTCACGGCGCAGGTGACGCGCATTCAGAATCCGCCGCCGCACACGCGGCCATTCAAGATGCTTCCAGGCACGTTCCACGTTTTGATATTCGGAAAATAACGAGCGGGACTGAACACTTCGTCCCGTGTCATTCCGAGCGGAGCGAGCAATCCGCCGTTCGGCGTACAGAAGGTCACAGGCGGGCGCCTGCGGGACTAGCGCCCGCCTTTATTTTTTGCCGATGAGTTTTTCGAAGGCGGCTTCGTCGAGAATCGTCACGCCGAGCGATTCCGCCTTTGCAAGTTTCGACCCTGGATCCGCGCCCGCGACAACGTAATCTGTTTTTTTGCTCACCGATGAAACCACTTTGCCGCCGTGCGACGCGACCAGTGCGCCCGCCTCTTCGCGCGAGTGGCGCTCAAGCGTGCCCGTAAACACGAACGACTTGCCTGCCAGCCGCGCATCCTTCGGGGCGACGCGTTTTTCCTCGATGCGCAGGCCCTTTTCGCGCAGCCGGTCGATCAATTTTCGATTGGCCTTCTCGGAGAAGAAATCGACAATCGCGCCCGCAACCTTCGGCCCGATTTCGTGGACTTCGGTAAGCTCTTCCAGGCTGGCATTGGCGATTTTCTCGAGCGACCCAAAATGCTCGGCGAGCAATTGCGCGGTGCGCTCGCCCACGAATCCAATTCCGAGCGCGTAAACCAGGCGCGATAGCTCGTTTTTCTTGCTCGCGGCGATTTCGTCCAGCAGATTCCGCGCGGATTTTTCCGCCATGCGGTCCAGCCCAGCGACTTCGTTCAAGGTCAGTTCGTAAAGATCCGCAAAGTCCTTGACGATTCGCTTTTCGACAAGCTGATCGACGATTTTCTCGCCCAGCCCGTCGATGTTCATCGCGTGGCGGCTGGCGAAATGCAGCAGCCCTTCTTTCCTCTTCGCCGGGCACGCGGCATTGACGCAGCGATACGCGACTTCGCCCTCCGCGCGATGCACGCGGCTGCCGCACTCGGGGCATTTCTCCGGCACGCGCACGGTTTTTTCTTCCTTGCCGTGCTTGACGACTTTCAGAACGTGCGGAATCACGTCGCCGGCCCGCTCGACGAGCACCGTGTCGCCTTCGTGAATGTTCAACCGCTCGACTTCGTCCATGTTGTGCAGCGTCGAGCGGCTCACCGTAACGCCGCCGATGGGCACCGGCTCGAAAAATGCCACCGGCGTCAGCGTTCCCGTGCGTCCCACGTTAAATTCGATCTTATTGACGATCGTCGTCGCTTGCCGCGCCGCCCATTTGTACGCAATCGCCCAGCGCGGCGATTTTGACGTGTAACCCAGCTCGGACTGCATGTTGACTTCGTTCACTTTGATGACCACGCCATCCACTTCGTACGGCAATTTCTCGCGCTTTGCTTCCCACTTCGTGCAGTATTTCTCGGCATCCTCGATCGTTTCGCAAATCTCGAAATCGGCGCTGGCCTTGAAGTGCAGCTTCGCCAATGCTTCCAGCGCTTGCGAATGAAGTTTTACCGGGACGCGCCCCTGCGCGAGCAAGTAGTACGCGAAGAATTCCAGTTTGCGCGAGGCCGTAATCGCGGGATCGAGCATCCGCACCGCGCCCGCGGCGGCATTCCGGGGATTCGCGAAGAGCTTTCCGCCGGCTGCTTCTTGTTGCTGATTCAGCGACGCGAAAGCTGCGCGGTTCATGATGACTTCGCCGCGCACTTCAATGTCCGCCGGCAAGGACAATTTCTTCAGCACGTCGCGGTCCAGGCGCAACGGAATCGAGCGAATCGTTTTCACATTGGGGGTAACGTCCTCGCCCGTCTGGCCGTCGCCGCGCGTGACGCCGCGGGCCAGTACGGCGTTTTCGTAAATCAGCGCGATGCTCAGGCCGTCGAATTTGTGTTCGGCGACGTACTCCACGCGCTCGCGCCCGGCAAGTTCGCGGACGCGCCGGTCGAAATCCCGAAGCTCCTCGAACGTGTACGCGTTGTCGAGGCTCATCATGGGGCGCGTGTGGCGATAGGTCTGAAAGCCCTCGCGCGGCGCGCCGCCCACGCGCAACGTGGGCGAATCCGGCGTGATCAGCGCGGGATGCTCGGCTTCGAGCGCCTTCAGCTTGTTCATCAGCCGGTCGAATTCCGCATCCGAAACAGCCGGGGCGTCGAGCACGTAGTAAAGATGCTCGTGCTTGCGAATCTGCTTGCGAAGTTTCTCGGCTTTCTTGGCCTGCGCCGTGCTCGTCGCCATCAGTACCTCGGTCGTAAAACCGCTACGCGCGGAAGGTATTATACAATGCGCGTTGATTTAGAACTTGCCTGCGTGGCGGAAAATAGCGGCGTGATGCTCGACAAAATCCATGATGCAGTGATTATCCATAATCCCGCCAGCGGCCGCCGGAGGCACAAACGCGCGCGGGATATCGAAACGGCGCGGCGTGTATTGAAAGAAACAGGGATTCGCGCCGAGTTGACGTCGACGACAGGCGCCGGCTCCGCCACGGAACTCGCGCGCAAAGCTGTCCGCGATGGCCGGCAACTGGTGATTGTTTGCGGCGGCGATGGAACAATCAACGAAGTAGTGAACGGCCTCGCCGGCAGCCACATCCCGCTGGCCGTCCTTCCCGCGGGAACCGCCAATATTCTTGCAAAAGAGCTTGAGATTCCGTGGAACATTCCCGAAGCGGCGCGGCTGATTCCGCGCGGACGCCTCGCGCGAGTTGCCCTCGGAGAAATTATCTGGAACGAGACGCCAAAAAATGGGCCGCCTGCGCCGCGGCAGCGCCATTTTCTCTGCGTTGGCGGCGCGGGGCCTGACGGCGCGATCGTCCATGGGATCGATGGCGCGAAAAAGTTGCGCATGGGAATTCTCGCTTACTGGCACGAGGGCTTTCGCCAATTTTTCAGTTACGGCTTCCCGAAATTTCGCGTGCGATCGCGCGAGCATGAGGTCTCGGCATCGCTCATCGTCGTGGGCCGCACAAAATATTATGGCGGCCCGTTTCGCATCACCACTGGCGCGAGCCTGTTCGAGGATTCGTTCGAAATCGTCGCGTACAGCGGGCAGAGCCGCTTCGGCGTGCTGATGTGCTTGCCCGCGATCTGGCTCGGCTGCTTGCGGCGCGTGCCGGGAATTCACGTTTGGAAAACCGCGGAGCTGACATGCGACGCGGAGGACGAAGTCGAAATCTTGTCGCAGATCGATGGCGAAGCCGCGAACGCGCTGCCTCTGCGATTCCGCATTGTGCCCGACGCCCTGACGCTCGTATTGCCTCCCGGCGCGGACCACCGTCGCGATTAGCTTTGCCGTCTACACGCTCGAAGAGTTTCCCGTTGTCATTCCGAGGAGCAACGGCGACGAGCGATCTCCTTTTGCGTTCGGCTGCGCAAAAAACAAATTTATGAGAAGCTCTAGCCGCATCACCGAGACAATGGCATGGATCCGATAACTCATGCACTGGCCGCTGCAGCGCTCGACCGCGCTGGTTTGCGGCGCGTCAGCCGCATGTCCATGGCGATTCTCGTTGTCGCGGGAGTCGCGCCGGACCTGGACTGGCTCAGCTCCTTCGGCGGCGCGCGCGCTTATTTTCGTTTTCATTACACACTGCTGCATTCCATCGCGGGAGCAGCGGTACTTGCGGTCGTCATCGCCGCGATTTTCTGGCTCATCGGGCGCCGCAACGCGGCAGCGCCGCTGCGTTTCTCGCGAGTGCTTTTGCTGTGCGCGATCGGAGTGGGAACGCACATCCTGCTCGACGTCGCCACGGCGGACGGCGTGCAATTGCTTTGGCCGTTTCGCGCGCACTGGTTCTCGTGGGACGTGTTGCCCAACATCGACCCGTGGATTCTCGGCGTGCTGCTCGCGGGACTGTCGCTGCCGAGCCTGTTCCATTTGGTCAGCGAGGAAATCGGCGCGCGCAAAAAGCAGCGCAAAGCGTCTAAAGGCGCAATCGCCGCGCTCGTCCTTGTTGCGCTCTATATCGCCGCCCGCGCCGAACTCCACACCACCGCAATCGAGACTTTGCTCGCGCACGATTATCATGGCGCCGCGCCGATGGTCGCCGGAGCGTTTCCCGATTCCGCGTCGCCGCTTTTTTGGCGCGGCGTGGTCGATACGCCGAATACAATCGAGGAGGTCGTCGTGCCCGTCGGCGGAGACGTATTTGACGCGAATTCGAGCCTCACCCATCACAAGCCGGCGAACTCGCCCGCGCTCGATGCGGCTCGAAACGCGCCGCTCGCGAAGCGATTTCTTCGCTACGCGCGCTTCCCGCTGGCCAATCTCGAAAATCTCGCCGACGGCTATCGTGTCACGCTGCGCGACCTTCGCTTTCCCGGCGATGCGGATACGCCGGATAATCTTGTCGCCGTAATCGATCTCGACAGTCACTTCGCCATCCGCGGCGAAACCATCGAATTTGCAAGTCAGCAGGGAAGTGGGACGCGGTGATTTTGCCTAACGTTCGTCCGCGGGCTCGGGCTTCAATAGCCATCGGCTCACAAAATAAATTAACGAAATCAAAACGATCGGCACGAGAAGGCTCGCAATTTTGTGCTGCAGCATGATGCTAGCGACATTCCCTCCATACTCAATCGCAAAAGCGCCTTCCAGCGTGAAGCGAAGGCCCCGGCCGCCTAAAATGCCGAGAACGAAAGTCCGCAGCGGAACCTCCACCACGCCTTCCGCGACCACGAACATCTTGAACTGCATCGGCGGCGGCAGAATTGCCGGAACGAAAACACTGAGAAAGGCATGGCGATGCACCCAGTGGCGGATTCTCCCGCCTGGTTTCGGCCCGCGCTTTTTGCGATACGCCTCGCCCCCTTTTTTTGCCAATAAATACAGCCAGATGCACCCCGCGAGCGAACCGAACGTCGCCATCCCCGCGTAGTAAATCATCCGTCCTGGCCGGTGAATCACGAAGTCCATGTACAGCAGATCCGTGACGAACGGAAACGAAAGCACCGAGGAGTCCAGAAACGCAATCACGAACAGCCCGCCGCCGCCGAGAATCATCACGATTTTCGTCAGCCACCCGGGAATTTTCGGAACGATCACGATGTAAAGTCTCCCTCGCGCGCACGAATCGCGCATTGTAACAGAGATGCTCGCGCTCCGCGGTTCTGTAGGGGCCGACTAAGGTCGGCCCGCGCCGCGTCCATGGACAAGTTCGATGCGGAAACCAAAAACTGCGGTATACTGCGGCCCTAATTTCTTGCTGAGGAGACGAAAATGAAGAAACGCATCGCGCTGTGCGCCGTGGCAATTGCAGGAATGGCGATTCTCGCGCTTCCGGGAGCCGCGCAGCAGGATAAGAGCAAGCGCTTGAGCCCACCCGCGAGCGCCCAATGCAAATTCGCCGACGGCAACACGATTACCGTCGATTATTCTAGCCCGCGCATGAAGGGCCGCAAAATCTACGGCGGCCTCGTGCCCTGGGGACAAGTTTGGCGCGTCGGCGCAAACGAAGCGACCACGTTTGTGCCCACCGTGGATGTAACCGTGGGCGACAAAAACGTGCCCGCCGGCAGCTATACCCTGGACGCCATCCCGACGCAGGACAAATGGACGCTGATCGTCAACAAGAAGACCAAAAACGCTAAGGGCGGCCCCGTCTGGGGCATTCCTTATCCCGGTGCGCAATACGATCTCGTCCGCACCGACGACGTGCAACTCTCCCAACTCAGCGCCCCCGTCGAGGACTTCACCATTTCCTTCGAGCCGGCCGGAAAAGTCTGCACCATGAATCTCGACTGGGCCACCACGCGCGCCTCCGTCAAAATCTCGGAGAAATAGCACGCCGCGTCCGAACGCGCATTCATCCCTTGCGCATTGTTCCCCGGTAGGCGCGGGCGCGCTCCACGCAGGCGTGCCAGTTGGCCAGTCGCGCATTGCTTCTCGTAGGGGTGGTGCTTGTTTACCCGGACGCAGGAAGGGCCCCGCCCGTCGCGATTCCCCGAATCGCGCTGCGGGTGGACGTACGTTTCTGTAGAGGCCGACTAAGGTCGGCCCGCGCCGCGTTCACGCGGCGGTGCTTGGGCTGTGCCATCAGGGTTTCTTAGGGCTCCGTGGTTCTGTAGGGGCCGACTAAGGTCGGCCCGCGCCGCGTCCAGGCGGCGGTGTTTGGGCTGTGCCATCAGGGTTTCTTTGGGCTCCGTGGTTCTGTAGGGGCCGACTAAGGTCGGCCCGCGCCGCGTTCACGCGGCGGTGTTTGGGTGTGCTGCCCGTGTTTTATCCAGCGCGGCGGCCTACCCGCTGCTTGCCCGCCGTGGCGGGCAGGCAGGCTTAACGCCGCTTAAAACGAGATGCTGATCGCTAGCCCCGGCCGTCCCGGATATCTGCGGTCATACAAGTAATACCCGTTGTCGTAGTAATCCACATAGACATCATCGTTTTGGTACCAGTCGCTTCCCCAGTATTCCGGTACCGGATCAAGTACCGTGAACCAATAACCGCCGTATTGAAACCGCGGATCCCCTCCCTCAAACATAAAGGGTAGGCTGTACACGCGGAACGAGTGGCCCTCGCCGTAGTGTTCGCGGTAGTAGGCGTCAGGGACGCGATAGCCGTTGTAACCGCCGCGTTGTTGCCAGGTGCGGTGCTCCGACTGCCAATTGCGGGCGCGGCGCTGCCGCCAAATCCCGCGTTGTTGCACTTGCTGCGCGCGCTGCTGTTGCTGAGTACGTCGTATTTGGGCATGCTGCCGATTGTTCCGTTGCTGCTGTCGCTGCTGGGCGCGCTGCTGATTGTTCCGCTTCTGCTGCTGTTGCTGGGCGCGCTGTTGATTGTTCCGCTTCTGCTGCTGTTGCTGGGCGCGCTGCTGATTGTTCCGCTTCTGCTGCTGTTGCTGTTGAGCGCGCTGCTGATTGCGATTTTGCTGCGGCTTAACGGGCTGCTTGTTCCGGTTTTGCTGCCGCTTGGTGTGTTGCTTATGCTGATTTTGCTGGTGATCCTGAGCGTAGCCGGAGGAAGCGGCCCCGAAAAGCAATAACAGGGCTGCTGTTCCGATAAGTCCAAGTCGTTTCATCGCGTTGACCTCCGTTACAGCTTGCACCCAATACGATGGACTCGCTGTCCTCTTTGGGACAGTCGGGCATTCCCTTGGGAGAACGATAGCGCAGCCTGGTGCCACGCTTCCCTCCGCGCTTTCAGCTTTGCCTCGTCTCTCGATGCCGTCTATAATGTTTCCAGCGGGCGAGACGGGTGATCGCTGGTCCGTTCATCGCAAAGCATCGCAAGATGAACTGGCTGGAGGAAAGTCCGGACTCCGCCGTTTAGGAACGGTTAGGGCAACGCGCCTGATAACGTCAGGGGGCTGAACTTGCGAAGGTTCGGCTACGGAAAGTGCCACAGAAACTAGACCGCCGGTGAGGATTGCGCCTCGGCGGCCGGCCGGAGGCAATACCTCTCGCTGGCCTGTTTGGGCGCCGCACAGGTAAGGGTGAAACGGTGGGGTAAGAGCCCACCGCTCCGATGGCGACATCGGAGGCACGGAAAACCCCGCGTGGAGCAAGGCCAAATAGGAGG
>Ga0307372_10002626_pt1 | contig 29431 bp, 20 predicted proteins | sample OX1MG_FD_202533 | JGI IMG/M metagenome (GOLD analysis project Ga0307372, IMG submission 202533) | Soil microbial communities from Risofladan, Vaasa, Finland - OX-1 | ecosystem: Environmental > Terrestrial > Soil > Coastal area > Acid sulfate soil | place: Finland: Risofladan, Vaasa | collected... | reverse complement strand
ACCGCGCCGCCGTCCCGGCTCAGGCCGGCGTGGTGATCAGCACCGGCAACCAGGATGACGCCGTCGAGCGAGCCCTGGCGGCCGCGGTGCGCGATCCGGCCCGGCTGGGCGACCTGCTCGATGCTCTCAGCCAGGGCAGGCTCTGGCTGCCGCTGCCCGACGACGGGCGTCCGGTGACCGACGGCTCGGCGGTACACCTGCCCACTGTCCGCTATCTGGGCAGCGTGTTCGTTCCGGCCTATACCTCGGCCGCCAGGCTGCTGCGCGCGACGGAGGACCTGCCCGCGGGCCAGCGGGCGGCGGGCGTTCCGCACGCGGTGGTCCGGACCGCCGACCTGGCCAGGCGGCTGCCGAGGGCGCTGGGCATCGCGCTGAACCCGGGCGCCAGCGAGAGCGTGCCCGTCTATCCGCCGGGAGTGGCCCACCTGGCCGCCGAGCGGGCCACCGTCGGGAACAGCCGGGTCAGCGTCGGGCCGCTGCCCGCGACGCCCGCCGACCTGCTGACCGCGATCCGGGCCCGGCTCGCCGGGATCCGCACGGCGCACGAGGCCGCGGCGGCCTGGCTGTCGGTCGAGCGGGCCGGCGAGGGCATGATCATCTCCGTCACGCTGGATGATCCCGCCGACGAGGCCGCCAAAGCGGCGGCCATGACGGCGGTGCAGGAAGCGGTGGCCGCCGCACCGCGCGGTATCGGCTGGCCCATAGACGTCACGTTTCCCGGCGAGGGCGAGCCCGATGTCATTGACCGCTGGATCGCCTCCTCCGCCGCGCCGTTCTACCAGCGGCCCGTCGGCCTGCCCGCGCCCCGGCCCGCCACCGTCTGACCCGCTCCGCAGGCCCGCTCACTGAGGCCGCCCGGCCGGCCCGCTTACTGGGCCGACGTCCGGCCCGCTCGTTACGTCCCCGCGCCGGGAGGCGTTCCGGGACGAGATTCGAGTCCAGCGCGGGCGGCCGCGTGGCTTAGCCCCGGCCTGGCTCAGGCGGCCGCCGGGTTACGCGCGGCGCGGTTCAGCGCGCTCATGACCGCGCGCAGCGAGGCCCGGACGATCGACTCGCTGATGCCGACGCCCCACAGCACCCGGTCGCCGACCTCGATCTCCAGGTACGCGGCCGCCTCGGCGTCGCGGCCGGCCGTCAGCGCGTGCTCGGCGTAGTCGAGGACCCGCACGCTGACGCCGCCGAGCCCCAGGTCGATCGCGGACAGCGCCTGGCAGAACGCGGCGATAGGCCCGTTGCCGACGCCGGTGAGGGCGTGCTCCACCCCGAACGCGCGTACCGTCGCGGAGATGCGCTCGGTTCCGGCATCGCTGTTCGAGCTGAAGCTGGTCAGCTCGAACGGGCCGTCGTCGAGGTACTCCGCGGCGAAGAACTGCCACATCCGCGGCGCGCCGACCTCGCCGCCCTCATTGTCGGTATGGCGCTGAATCACGTGGCTGAACTCGATCTGCAGCCGGCGCGGGAGGTCGAGGTGGTGATCGGACTTCATGATGTAGGCCACGCCGCCCTTGCCGGACTGCGAGTTGACGCGGATGACCGCCTCGTAGGACCGGCCGACGTCCTTGGGGTCGATCGGCAGGTAGGGCATGTACCACGGGAGCTCGCTGACCGGCTTGCCCGTCTGCGCGGCAGTCCGCTCCAGGTGATCAAACCCCTTCTTGATCGCGTCCTGGTGCGACCCGGAGAACGACGTGTAGACGAGGTCGCCGGCGTACGGGTGCCGCTCGTGCACGCCGATCCGGTTGCAGTACTCCACGGTCCGGCGGATCTCGTCGATGTCGCTAAAGTCGATCATGGGGTCGATGCCCCGGCTGTACAGGTTCAGGCCCAGCGTGACGAGGTCCACGTTGCCGGACCGCTCGCCGTTGCCGAACAGGCAGCCCTCGACCCGCTGCGCGCCGGCCAGCACCGCCAGCTCGGCGTCGGCCGTCGCCGTGCCCCGGTCGTTATGAGTGTGCACCGACAGCGCGATGTACTCGCGCCGGCTCAGGTTCCGGCTCATCCACTCGATCTGGTCGGCGTAGACATTCGGCGTGGAGCGCTCGACCGTACACGGCAGGTTGATGACGATCTCGCGGTCGGGCCCAGGCTGCCACACGTCCATGACGCCTTCGCAGATGTCCAGCGCGAAGTCGAGCTCGGTGTCCATGAAGATCTCGGGCGAGTACTCGTAACCGAAGTCGGTGCCCGACAGGTAGGTCTCGGCGAACTTCATCACCGCCCTGGTGCCCTCGACCGCTACCGCCTTGCACTGCTCACGGCCGTCGCCGTCCCAGCCGAACACGACGTTACGGAAGATCGGGGCCGCCGCGTTGTAGAGGTGCACCGTGGCCTGCGCAGCGCCGGCCAGGGACTGCACGGTGCGCTCGATCAGCTCGTCCCTGGCCTGCGTCAGGACCGAGATCCGCACGTCGTCCGGGATCGCGCCGCTCTCGATGAGGCCGCGGATGAAGTCGAAGTCGGTCTGGCTGGCCGCCGGGAAGCCGACCTCGATCTCCTTGTATCCCATCTTGACCAGCAGCTCGAACATCGTCTGCTTGCGCGCGGTGTTCATCGGGTCGATCAGGGCCTGGTTACCGTCCCGGAGGTCGGTCGACAGCCAGCGCGGCGCCGTCGTGATCGTGGCGGCTGGCCAGCGCCGGTCGGGCAGGTCGACGGCGGGGAAGGCGCTGTAACGGTGGTAGGGCATGCCAGAGGGGCGCTGCGAATGCGGAATGCTCATGAATACTGCTCCTGGACTGTGGTGACCGGTAGGAATCGGTCGGCGCAGCACTACGACCCGCGACGAGGAGCCGACCGGTTGATTACCGGGCCTCGCCGCGGCCGCGAAGGAGCAGCACGCCAGTCATGACAGGATGAGCTTAGCCGGCCGCTGAACCCGCGCGGGATCAGACGTTGAACCCCAGGGCGCGGAGCTGCTCGCGGCCGTCTTCGGTGATCTTGTCCGGGCCCCACGGCGGCATCCAGACCCAGTTGATCCGGAAGTCGCCGACCAGCCCTTCCAGGGCGTCCCTGGTCTGGTCCTCGATGACGTCCGTGAGCGGGCAGGCGGCGCTGGTCAGGGTCATGTCGATGGTGGCCAGCCGGTCCGCGTCCACCGAGACGCCGTACACCAGCCCGAGGTCCACGACGTTGACGCCCAGCTCCGGGTCAACCACGTCCCGCAGCGCCTCCAGCAGGTCCTCGGTCTCCGGGGTCAGCTCGCCGCCGGGCCCCGCTGTCTCGACGGACTCGCTCAGTTCCGTGCTCTGCTCGGTCATCGCTGCTCCCTGTTCGTCTGCCGCGTGGTTTCGGCAAGCCCCGTGGTTTCGGCAAGCCCCGTGGTTTCGGCAAGCCCCGTGGTTTCGGCAAGCCCCGCGGCGGCCTCCGCCAGCGCGCGGGCGGTCGCATCCTTCCACGCCATCCAGCCCAGCAGCGCGCACTTGATCCGGGCCGGGTACTTCGAGACGCCCTCGAAGGCGACCGCGTCGCCCAGAACGTCCTCGTCCGGCTCGGTCTCGCCGCGGGACTGCATCAGGGCCAGGAACTCCTTGCTGATGTCCATCGCCTCGGCCACGGTCTTGCCGATCACCATGTCGGTCAGCATCGACGTGCTGGCCTGGCTGATCGAGCAGCCGAGCGACTCATAGGAGACGTCGGCCACGGTGGGCTCGCCGGCGGCATCCTTCAGTGTGACGCGCAGGGTCACCTCATCGCCGCAGGTCGGGTTGACGTGGTGAACCTCGGCATCAAAGGGGTCCCGCAGGCCCTTATGGTGCGGATGGCGATAGTGGTCCAGGATGATCTCCTGGTACATCGACTCGAGCTGCATCACGCCGTCCCGAAGAACTTCTGCGCCTTGCGGATCCCGTCGGCCAGCGCGTCGACCTCGTCGTGGGTGTTGTAGAGGTAGAACGTCGCCCGGGTGCTGGCCTGAGCGCCGAGCGCCCGGTGCAGCGGCCAGGCGCAGTGATGCCCGGTGCGCACGGCGATCCCCAGCTCGTCCAGCACCTGGCCCACGTCATGGGGGTGGATGCCGTCGACCACGAAGGACAGCGCCCCGCCGCGATCCTGGGTCGTCAGCGGGCCGAGCACCCGCAGGCCGGGGATGGCGCTCACAGCCTCCAGGCCGTGCGCGGTCAGTTCCTCCTCATGCGCCGCCACCCGGTCCATGCCGAGCCCGTCTAGGTAGTCGCAGGCCGCCGCGAGGCCGACCGCCTGGGCAGCCGGGGGCACGCCTGCCTCGAACCGCTCTGGCGGCGGCAGGAACGTCGAGCCCTCCATCCGGACGACCTCGATCATCGACCCACCGGAGACGAACGGCGGCATGGCCTCCAGCAGCTCGCGCCGCCCCCACAGCACCCCGATGCCCGAAGGGCCGAGCATCTTGTGCGAGGAGAACGCCAGGAAGTCCGCGCCGAGCTCTGACACGTCCACCCGCCGGTGCGGCACCGACTGGGCGCCGTCGGCCACGACCAGCGCGCCGCGGGCATGAGCCAGCCGGGCGATCTGAGCCACGGGCGGAACGACGCCGGTGACGTTCGACTGATGCGTCACCGCGACGATCTTGGTCCGGTCGTTGATCAGCTCGCCGGCGTTGCTGAGGTCGAGCCGGCCCTCGGGCGTCACGCCGAACCAGCGCAGCGTGGCGCCGGTGCGCAGGCAGAGCTGCTGCCAGGGCACCAGGTTGGCGTGGTGCTCCATCTCGGTGACCAGCACCTCGTCGCCGGGGCCGACCCGGAAGCGGGCGGCCTCGGGCCCCGCGGTAGCGGCGTTGCTCATGGCGTACGCCACCAGGTTCAGCGCCTCGGTAGCGCTCTTGGTGAAGATGATCTCGCCGGGGTCGGCGCCGATGAAGTCGGCCACGCGCACCCGCGCGCCCTCGTAGGCGTCGGTCGCTTCCTCGCCCAGCAGGTGCGCGCCGCGATGCGCTGCCGAGTTGTGCATCGTGTAGAAGTCTCGCTCCGCGTCGAGCACCTGGCGGGGCTTCTGCGAGGTCGCGCCGGAGTCCAGGTAGATCAGCGGGTTCCCGCCGCGGACCGCCCGGCCGAGGATCGGGAAGTCCGCCCGGATGGCGTCGGTGTCCAGCTCGCCCGTGGTGATCCCGCTGTCCGTGGTGATCGCGTCCGCGGCCGTCATGCCGGCGCACCCGCGGTCAGGAAGCGCTCGTAGCCGCTCGACTCAAGCTCCTCGGCGAGCTCGGAGCCGCCCTCCTCGACGATCCGCCCGGCGACGAACACGTGCACGAAGTCGGGCTGCACGTACCGCAGGATCCGCGTGTAGTGCGTGATCAGCAGCACGCCGTGCTGGGCGTTCTCCCGGAACTTGTTGATTCCGGCCGACACGATGCGCAGGGCATCGATGTCCAGGCCCGAGTCGGTCTCGTCCAGGATCGCGATCTTGGGGTCGAGGAGCTGCAGCTGCAGGATCTCGTGCCGTTTCTTCTCGCCGCCCGAGAAGCCCTCGTTGAGGTTGCGCTGGGCGAACGCCGAGTCCATGGCCAGGCCCTGCATCGCCGCGTTCATCTCCTTGACGAACGCGCGCAGCTTGGGAGCCTCGCCGCGCACGGCGGTGACCGCGGTGCGCAGGAAGTTGGCGACCGACACGCCGGGCACCTCGACCGGGTACTGCATGGCGAGGAACAGGCCGGCCCTGGCCCGGGCGTCCACGCTCATCGTCAGGACGTCCTCGCCGTCCAGCGTGATCGAGCCCTGGGTGACCTGATACCGGGGGTGCCCGGCGATGGCGTAGGCCAGGGTGGTCTTGCCCGACCCGTTCGGCCCCATGATGGCGTGCGTCTCCCCGGCGGACACCGTCAGGTTCACGCCACGGAGCACCTCACGGGCCTCGCCGGCCGCATCCGTCACGCTGGCGTGCAAGTCACGGATCTCTAGGGTGGACATCATCTCTCCTGCGTCTATGCGGGCAGCGAGACGTACACGTCATCGCCGTCGATCTTGACTGGGTAGGTGACCACCGGCTGGGTGGCCGGCGGTCCGGTGGGCTTGCCAGTGCGCAGGTCGAAGCAGGAGCCGTGCAGCCAGCACTCCACCGTGTGGTCGTAGACCTCGCCCTCCGACAGCGGGACCTCCTCGTGCGAGCACACGTCGCGCATCGCGTAGACGTCGCCCCCGGCCCGGATGATCGCGACCGGGACGTCGCCGATCTGGACGCCGATCGCTCCCTCGTCCGGCAGCTCGGATACGGCGCAGGCGCGTGCGAACTCGGCCATCAGCGCTCACCCGCGCCGATCGTCAGCTCCCGCTCGATCGCGGCGCCGATCCGGTCCCGCAGCTCGGGAACCTCGATCTGCCCGATCAGCTCGCCGAAGAAGCCCTCGATGACCAGCCGCCGCGCTTCCTCGAACGGGATGCCGCGGGCCATCAGGTAGAACAGGTGCTGGTCCTCCAGGCGCCCGCTCGCGCTGGCATGCCCGGCGCCGACCACCTCGCCCGTCAGGATCTCCAGGTTCGGCACCGAGTCCACCCGCGTCCCGTCGCTGAGCACGAGGTTCCGGTTGTACTCGTAGGTGTCGGTCCCGGTCGCCTCGGGGCGGATGGCGACATCGCCGATCCACACCGCGTGCGCGTCCTGTCCCCGCAGCGCGCCCTTGTAGGACACCCGGCTACGGCAGTTGCGCTCCGTGTGATCCACGAACAGCCGGTGCTCCAGGTGCTGGCCCGCGTCGGCGAAGTACAGCCCGCGCAGCTCCGCGTCGCCGCCCGGTCCGCCGTAGCGGACCGTCGGGGCAAGCCGGACCAGGCTGCCGCCCAGCGTTACGGCCGTATGGGTGACCTTGGCGTCCCGGCCCAGCCGCACGTGATGATGCGACAGGTGCACCGCGTCGTCGGCCCATTCCTGCAGGCTGACCACCGCCAGCGAAGCGCCGTCACCCGCGATCAGCTCGACGTTGTCGGCGTAGGTGGCCGAGCCGGTGTGCTCCAGCACCACGACGGCCCTGGCGTTCGGCTGGACATCGACCACCAGGTGACCGAACGCGGCGCCGGCGGCGTTCTCGCCGCGCACGGCGATCCACGTCGGCTCGCTGCTGTCCAGCTCGGCCGGCACCGTGATGACCGTGGCCTCGGTGAACGAGGCCCACGCGCGGGCACTGACCCGGTCGGCGGGAACGAAGGCGGTACCCAGCCGGGGGTCGCCGCGCTCGACCTTCTCGGCGCTGACGCCTGGCGCGGCGGCGACGTCGACCGACACCTTCCCGTCCGCCACGACGGAGTCGCTGTGCAGGCCGCGCAGGCGCCGCAGCGGCGTGAACCGCCACTCCTCCTCGCGCCCGGTGGGCACCCCGAAGTCCGCCGGGTCGAATGACTGCCGCTCGTGCAGCCTCGAAACAGGGGCCGTTGACTCAACGGCCCCCTGTAGGACCGACATCAGCCGACGCTTCCTTCCATCTGCAGCTCAATCAGCCTGTTGAGCTCAAGGGCGTATTCCATGGGCAGCTCGCGCGCGATGGGCTCGACGAAGCCGCGCACGATGGTGGCCATCGCCTCGTCCTCGGTCATGCCGCGGCTCATCAGGTAGAACAGCTGGTCCTCGGAGATCTTGGAGACCGTGGCCTCGTGACCCATCTCCACGTCGTCCTCGCGGACGTCGACGTAGGGGTAGGTGTCGCTGCGACTCACGGCGTCGACCAGCAGCGCGTCGCACTTGACCGTCGACTTGGAGTGCTCGGCGCCCTCCTGCACCTGGACCAGGCCGCGGTAGGAGGTGCGACCGCCCGCCCGGGCCACCGACTTGGACACGATCGACGAGGACGTGTTCGGCGCGCAGTGCACCATCTTGGCCCCGGCGTCCTGGTGCTGGCCCGGCCCGGCGAACGCCACGGACAGGGTCTCCCCCCTGGCGTGCTCGCCCATCAGGTAGACGGCCGGGTACTTCATCGTGACCTTGGACCCGATGTTCCCGTCGACCCACTCCATGCTCGCGCCCTCCTGGGCCACGGCACGCTTGGTCACCAGGTTGTAGACGTTGGCCGACCAGTTCTGGATCGTCGTGTAGCGGCAGTGCGCGCCGGCCTTCACGATGATCTCGACGACCGCCGAGTGCAGCGAGTCCGAGGAGTAGATCGGCGCGGTACAGCCCTCGACATAGTGGACGTTCGCGCCCTCGTCGACGATGATCAGCGTCCGCTCGAACTGGCCCATGTTCTCGGTGTTAATCCGGAAATAGGCCTGTAGCGGGATCTCCACATCCACGCCCTTGGGCACGTAGATGAAGCTGCCGCCCGACCACACCGCGGTGTTGAGCGCGGCGAACTTGTTGTCCCCGACCGGGATCACCGTGGCGAAGTACTCCCGGAACAGGTCCTCGTGCTCGCGCAGCGCGGTGTCGGTGTCCTTGAAGATGACGCCCTTTTCCTCAAGATCCTCGCGAATCTTGTGGTAGACGACCTCGGACTCGTACTGGGCGGCGACACCCGCGATGAGCCGCTGCTTCTCGGCCTCGGGGATGCCCAGCCTGTCGTAGGTGTTCTTGATGTCCGCAGGCAGCTCGTCCCAGCTGGTGGCCTGCTTCTCGGTCGACCGCACGAAGTACTTGATGTTGTCGAAGTCGATCCCCGACAGGTCAGAGCCCCAGGTCGGCATGGGCTTGCGGCGGAACAGCTGCAGGCCCTTGAGGCGCAGGTCCAGCATCCACTGGGGCTCGTTCTTCTTGGCCGAGATGTCCCGGACGACGTCCTCGGACAGGCCGCGGCGGGCCGTGGCGCCGGCCACGTCTGAGTCGGCCCAGCCGAACTTGTAACGCTCCAGCCCCTCTAGCTCGGGGTGTGCCGTAGTAGTCGTCATGCGGAGGTTCCTCCGGACTTGGTGTCGATGTTGCGGTTGTGCCCTAGCCCCGGCGCCGTGACGTGCGTGGTGCAGATGCCGTCGCCGTGGGCAATGGTCGCGAGGCGCTGCACGGGGGTGCCGAGCAGGCGGCCGAAGGCCTCGGTCTCCGCCTCGCAAAGTTCCGGGTACTGCGCGGCGACATGCGCCACCGGGCAGTGATGCTGACAGAGCTGTTCTCCCCCGCCGGCCGCCGGCGCACCGCTGGCGCCGGCCGCGTACCCGTCGGCGGACAGCGCCTCGGCCAGGGCCTGGACGCGCTGGCCGGGCGCGGCGGCGTCCACGACGGGCCGGTAACGGCGCTCCAGTTCGGAGACCTGCTGCCGGGCGAACCGCGCCACGGCCTCTGGCCCGGCGGTCTCGGCGAGGAACCGCAGCGCGCTGCTGGCCAGGCCGTCGTAGGCATGCTCGAACGCGGAGCGGCCGGCGTCGGTGATCGCGAACATCCGCGCGGGCCTGCCGCGGCCCCGGTTCCCGTAGGTGCGGGCGATCCTCGTCTCGATCAGGCCGTCGGCCAGCAGGTTGTCCAGGTGCCGCCGGACCGCCGCCGGAGTGAGGCCCAGCCGGGCCGACAGGCCGGCCGCCGTGACCGGGCCGTTTTCCAGGATCAGCCGCGCGATGTGGCCTCTGGTGCCCCGATCCGAGCCCGGCTGGGCGGGGGCCGGCGAGGCGAGGAGGGTCGGCTGCGTGGTGAACTTCTGGGCAGGGGCGACGCTGACCTGCGCACCACCAGGGGTGCGAGCGCTCGCGTCATCCAGTCCCATGCTTTTCACAACATCATTGTGCCGTAAATACTTCCGTCCGCGCAATCGCCCCCCCGCTGCCGCTGGGATCGTCGTGCTCGGGAACGACGCGCCGCTGCCGCCGGGCGTGACTGCGGTCGAACTGCTCCAGGACGTGCCAGCCCGCTGCCGTGTAAGCAGCGGTGCGATTCGCGGCCTCGACATCCTCACCGGGCAGGACGACCGCAGGTCGAACTTGTCACCGTCGATGTGCTCGCGGAAGTCAGCCTCGTCGGCCAGGCGGTGGAGGTATCCGGTGCCGCCGGGCAGCGTGTCGTGCAGGATCAGGAACCGGCGCCGCGCCCGGTCCCGTGGTCGGGCATGGTGGCGGTCACTAGGCGGGCCGGGCAGGCGTGCCAATGTCCAGTCCGGAGATCTTGTGACGATAGCCGGGAATGTAGTAGAGGTTGCCTGGGGCAAACTCGGTCAGGGCATAACGGGCCGGACGCCCGTAGTCCCGCAGCTCGCTGTGGTAGACGCTGTCCTTCTCCGGCCCTTGATCCTCCCAGGTGAGAGTGGCTTCCAGCCTCGTGGCCGTGTCGATCAGCGAGTAATCGGGCAGCAGCCGAGGAAGCCCTCGGCTAGCGCCCCGCCGTCGCGCACGGCCGGCCGCCTCGACGAAACCGGCCAGCCAGCCCGACTCGCCGATGTCCCGCACGTCATCACGGATCCCGTCGACATCCCAGTCCGCCCGGCGCAGCAGGCGCTGGATGTCATCAGACCTGGCCTCGCCCGGCGATCTAAGTGCCATTGCTTGCATATTAGAGCGCGAAGGCCTTCCCGGCGTTACGCGAGTACGCCTGCCGCCCTTCCTGCATCCAGCACGGACCCGCCTTTATTTTCCGTTTGGTGGCGGCCACGCCGTGATGGACTGGAGCCCGGCAAGAGCAGCAAATCCGGTAACGTACCTGCCCAGCCGCTGTTGCAACTCGGCCAGCTCAGCCCGGCACTGCAGGTTGCCTTCCCATGATCGTTCCGGCTCGCCTTGGTGGCTGCCCTCCCACTCGGCTAGCCGCGGGTGCCAGCGAGCTAGGAACGGCCTCAGTTCCAGGTTCAGCATCGCGACGCCGAGTTCCTCGACAGTCGGCCCGTTCGACGCTGACCGGGAGGGCCTGGACTCCTTTAGGCTGGTCCGCACTTCCTGGAAAAGGTTGTACAGAGAGGTCAGGGCCTCGCGCAGGTTGCCGCTGTCGGGCACCAGCGGCTGAGTCGATACCCGTGTCGTAGTCTCGATGAACAATCGCCAGGCGACCAGCCGGTTATCCGGCGACACGATAAAGTGCAGCTGCGATAGCTGCGGAATGGTGATGGTCACGTCCTGCAGCCCGACACTGCCGCTGTAGGCGTGCACTAGCAGGCCGGCGACGGCCCCGGCCGTAGCCCCTGTCAGCAGGTACAGGCCTGCTCCGTGGAGCTGGCCGGCCCAGAACACGGCCGCGCCTATTGCCGCGCCGACAGGGAGTCCCAGCGCCATGCGAGACCAGCGGCCGCTGAAGCGCAGCTTCATGGCGCTCACGCTGTGTGCGCAATCGTGAGGTCGGGTAGCATACACATCGCTCCATGGACTCCGCGACCTGCTTCCGGCGACGGCCGTCGATACAGGGTAGGCGACGGCGCGGAGCATGCCGGGACCAACCGCAGGGCGTCCTCCGCACGGACATCAGGGACTGTAAAGGTCTTTGTCCATTATTCTGATGTCATACCACGCATGACACGGCCTCGTTAACCTTGAGTTCATGGCTGATGGGGAGAAGTTGCCGCCACGGGCGTTTATCTCGTTCGCACGGGAGAGCCCAGATCACATCGCGGCCGTGGGGAGACTCTGCGATGTCCTGCGCGATAACGGCGTCGACGCATTCTGGGATGAGCACGCTGAGGCACAAGAGTGGCCGATGTGGATGAGCAAAGCAGTCGATGCCGATCACATTTTGGTCATCGCCTCCCCAGGCTATAGGATCTACGCCGACTCAGAGGATGCGTCTGAAGTCGGGCGAGGGGTGCGCTATGAAGCACGACTACTTAGGAACAAGATTTTTAATCTTGGGGATGCTGCCGTAAACAAGCAAATCATGCCGGTCGTGCTCCCCGGACGCTCGGCCGATGATCTGCCTGACTGGCTGACCCCCGCGGGCCGGACGCGCTTTAGAGTTGAGAGCTTCACGCAGGAAGGCATCGACTCAATCCTGCGACATATATTCGAGCAGCCGTATAACCCGCCGCGCCCGCTAGGTTCAAGGCCGCCTCTTCCGACCAGGGAGGAGGAGGCTCGTCGCGGCCAGCCAAGGGAGCAACTGCCCGGGCAGCAGGCGATCGCGACTGAGTTCAGCCGAGGGCTGAGCACGTTCGAGGGTCGGCATGGTGCGCTGCGCAAGATCGCTGTGTGGCTCGCCAACGCAGGAGACCGCGAGTCGTGCTTCGTCACGAGCGGCCCTGGATCCGGCAAGACCGCCCTGCTCGGCCTGATAGCCCATCTGGCCTCGGGGCACCGCCACTGGGTCAAGGTTTGGCTTCCCGAAGACTGCCTTCCGCCTGCAGTATCCATCGACATCGCCCTGTACGTGCGCAACATGGTCCCACGCACTATTCTCGTCCGCCTGGCAGAAGCGGCGGGCATGTCGACGAGCGAAATCGCGAGCATCAGAAGTGCTCAGAGTCTGGCGGATGGGGTTGCCTCACTCGTCGGTTACCTGCGGGCGCGGCACAAGCAGATGACTGTCTTGCTCGACGCGCTCGATGAGGAGTCCATGCAGGAGGATGGTGAAGCGGGGTCGTCCCAGGACCTCGATGATCTCGGCCAGATACTGCTGAAGCCACTCACCACTGACCCGGAATCGCCTGTTCGCTTCTTGCTCGGCGGCCGCGGGCAGGTCATGCCGCTGGCGGGTTTTGGACCAGCAGCCCAGGATGAAAGGGTCATTGATCTCGACGGGGAGTATCAGGATCCCGTTGCGCTTCACGGATGGGTGGAGACGGTGCTGCGTGGTCGGGATCCTCTGAGCGCAGATGTGCCTGACTACTCATCGCCGTGGCGGGACGCAGACGACGCCGTGGTCCGGGCTGCTGTGGACGCCATCGTCGACATCGCCGGATCCTCGTTTTACATTGGCGAAGCGATCGCCAGGGCGCAGGCACGGATCAGGGAACTGCCGGACCCTCGCAGCGAGCGGTGGAAGGGTGACCTTCCGAAGGACGCTGGCCCGGCTATGCAGGCGGAACTCCAGGCACGGCTGCGGGCCAGCGAGGCCCAGCGCGCCATTGACCTGCTGCTGCCGCTTGCCTACGGCCGGGGTAACGGCATCCCGTGGGCGGAGGTATGGCTGCCGCTAGCCAACGCGCTGCGGCCGAGTGGCGCTACGACGTACGGGAATGCCGACCTCGACTGGATCCGCAAGCATGCGAGCTCCTATGTGGTAGCGAGTCCGTCCGCCGAGCCGGATCGACCGCTCTTCCACCTATACCACCAGTCGCTGAGCACCTACTTAAGAGCGGCCGACCGGCCTCCGCGGGGCAAGCGTGACCTGGCCGCCGATGAGCAGGCCATTACCCGGACGTTGCTTGACCAGGTCCGGCAGCGCCCAGGCGCGACCCGCAACTGGGCACGGGCATCGTCCTACCTGCGTGATCACCTCCTTGAGCATGCGGTCGCCGGCGGATTCCTTGACGACATCGACGAACTGGTGCTGGACCCGGGCTTCCTGGCGCATGGCCGAGACGCCGAGCTGCGTGCCGTCCTGGGCAGCCTGACTGAGCCGCGACACCGGGCCGTCGCAGACGCCTACAGCTCCGCGCTTGCTGCACTCACCGCGCGTCCTGAGGTGGCCACGGCCGGATCAGGGGGCGGACGGAGCCCAGACGACGTGCATGCGCTGCTCGCGCAGCTATCCCTTGCAGCCCGATGCCGGGGAGCGGACGCTCTGGCGAGCCGCATCGGCCTCGGAACTGGACCAGGCCAGGCCCCGTGGCAGGCCACCTGGGCAACCTGGCGTCAGCAGCAGCCGCACGTCCGGCTCACCGGCTACACCGACGCGGTCCAGACCGTGGCGACCGCGACACTGGCCGACGATCGGGCGGTCGTGGTAACGGCAGGCGGTGATGGCGGGATCCGGATCTGGGATGTGCTGCGGGGCGTCCTGATCCGCGCCATCTCCCACGCGCACAGCGGCGGCATTCTAGGGCTGGCCGCAGGCAGTCTTGAGGACGGCACGCCGATCGTAGTATCCGCCGGAGAAGACTACGCGGTCCGGGTCTGGAACCTAGCCGCCAACGACGATACGGCCATGACGACGTTCACCGCGCACAAGGCCCCGGTGCGAGGGGTGGCAGTAGCACACCTGCGCCGCGGTACAACCGTCGTTACTGGCGATGCCCACGGCACGGTCCGGCTATGGGATCCGCAATCCGGCCAAGAAGTCAGAAAAGCATACGACAGGTACAGAACCCAGGTCACCGCGATCACCGTGATCCGGCTGGGCGACGCCACCCATGTCGTCACAGCGCGTATTAGCGGCGACGTTCATGTGTGGAGCCTGGTTCCTCCCATCCCCCGCGTTCTGACGCACCACTGGGGAACGCGGGCAGTGCGGGCGCTTGCGACCGCCACTTTCGGCGAGCGGCCCATGATCGTCTCCGCCGGCGATGATGGCGCCATTTACGTCTGGGATCCGGCGATCCAGGACGCCCGGCGCGACGCCCTGGCCGTGCATACCTACGGGATCTGGGCGCTAGCGGTCGCCGAGGTGAACGGCCGGCCCGTCATCGTCTCCGCCGGCGCCGACAAGACCGCCCGGGTCTGGGACGCCGCGAACGGCACTCCGATCGGCGCGCCCTTCACCGGACACGACGCGAAAATTCGCTCCCTGGCCGTGACCGACGCCGGCAACCGCGCCATCGTCATCTCAGGCGGCGATGACGGGATACCCAGGATCTGGGACCTCACCGCAGCAGGAGCAGCCAACGAGGCATTCACGGGGCACCAGCAGAAGATCCGGTCGCTGCTATTCACCCAGATCGACGGTCGGAACCGGCTGATCTCCGGCAGTACCGATGCGACGATACGGCGGTGGGATCCGGACACCGGGGCCATGATGGGGCGCCCCCTGAGACGCCATCACCAGTATGTGAGCGCTCTCGCGGTAACGGACATCGGCGGGCACTCGTGCATCCTCTCCGGCGGCGCCGATACCACAGTGCGAGTCTGGAATGCCGCAACGGGCGCGGAGGAACGGGAGCCCTTCAGGATCGCAAAGCGCCCGGCCTCGGTAACAGCGCTCCTGGTCATCCCGAACGATGCGGCAACGCGGGTCATCTCTGCCTACCTCAACGGAATCGTAGTGGTCTGGGACCCGGCGACCGGTGAGGAGACAGCGCGTTACCAGGGGCATCAGGGCACGGTCCGGGCCTTGCAGGAGATCGAGCTCGATCCAGCCGCGCCTTATCCGCTGATAGTCTCTGCTGGCGCAGATGGTGTCCTGCACATCTGGGATCCTGCTTCGGGAGACCAGGTGCGGACCCTCGCGAGCGGGCATGAGACCGTCACTGCCCTGGCTGTCATGCCGTCACATCCCTCCTGGGTCGTCTCAGGTGGTGACGACGGAGTGATCCGGGTCTGCGATCTGGCAACGGACACCGGGTCGCAGGAGTGGTGCAGGCAGGCCTCGGCGGTCCGGGCAATAGCCCTCGTGCCCGGCCAGGACTCGGTGGTGATCGCCAGCGCTCACGCCGACGGGACAGTCCAGTTCGCTGAGGGGACCACGAGGTTCCCCGCAGGAACGCAGTTCTCCGGGTATTCGCCGAAGGTCACGGCTCACCCTCGGATACATGCCGGAGGCGCGCTAACGCTGACAGTGGGAACCGCCGAGGGCCGGGCCGTGGTCTTCTCCAGTGGCGGCGACGCGATCATCCGGGTCTGGGACCTGGAACGCAAGGCGCCGCTGCGAACTGTGCACCGTGGCTGGGTGCGGTCGCTCGCCGTCACCGCACCTACGGAGCGAGATCCTGAGGCGGACTATACAGAGAAAGAAGATGCCGCGGCAGACACGGTAATGGTCATCTCCGGCAGCGATGACGACACCATCCAGATCCGAGACCTGGACTGGGACCGGACGCAGGAGGAGCGCATACTGGCGGCCCACCACCAGGGCGTCCGCGCGCTGGCTGTTGCCGCGGCAGACCGCCCGATCATCGTCTCTGGTGGCGTTGATCATCGGCTGAAGGTGTGGGATCTCGCAAGTGGACGACTTCTGGGCCGGCTGGGTGTACACGGGGACTGGGTTCGAGCGCTCGCCGTCGCCACGCTGCCTGGCATTGGGCCGGTCGCTGTCTCAGCCAGCGGCGACGGTCACGTGGCTGTCTGGGACCTCACCAAGATGGTCGCTATCGGGGCGCCCAGGAAGCTTCACTCCGAAGGCATCCGCGCTGTCGGGATAGCCGACGGCCTAGATGCCGGCGATTCACAGCCCGTCATCGTGTCCGGCAGCACCGATAAGACCATCGCCGTCTCGCTTCTGCAGACCGGGGCGCGGATCGGAGCACCCTTCACCGGGCATAGCAGCGCCGTTCGAGCCCTGGCCGCAACATCCCTAGCCCGGACGCCCGTGGTGATCTCCGGCGACGACGCGGGCACGGTCCTGGCATGGAACCTGCAGACCCGTGAATCCGTAGGTGAGGTGCCCCACGGCTCGGGAGAAGTGAATGCCATTACCGCTCAGCCACGCGGTTATCCCGAGTACGAGGGCATCGATTGCACGTGGGTAGCCGTCGCCGCCGGCGAGACCGTCACGCTGTCGTCCTGGACGGCGGAGCGCAGCTGGGAAGAACGAGCCACCATTCGGTTCGACTGCGAAGTCCTCAAGGTGGCGATGCCACAGGAGTTCTGGCAGGAGGAACCTCCGGGCCGTCTGGTGGTCGGCGCCACCCAGGGCGTCGTGGCTCTGCGGATTGCCGACCCCACATAACAAGCGACCAGGTCAGGTTGCGAGGGGCAAGTATTCTATGGCGGCATGGTCAACACTGCTGCTTCAGCATCCAGCGGACATCACGCATAGCGGCCACCCTGCCCGCCCACCGGGCCGAAACCGGTGCTGATGTCCCGGTAATACCGCCGGAAGAGCGACTCCTCGGGTTTCGACCTCAGCTCCTCCCGGGCTTCGGGCGTGATCTCGAGCTTGTCAGGGTCAACCGGCCGGGGCGCGTACCGGAAGCGCGGGTCCGGCGAGACGGTGAGGCGGTTACCCGCGGTGATGTCCCACTCATAGGGGGAGAACGGCCGCGCGTAGTACGGCTGACGCGGCGGGCTGACAACGGCAATGGCGGGAGCGACATCGCCACCATTCCAGACCTTACGGATAATGCGGTGGTTACCATCACACACAACGAACTCAAGCATGCTGTCGTCGTCGGAGTCCCAGTCATCTGGGTGTACCTGCTCGATTACGGGGGGGGTCAGCGCCACCGGGTCGCCCGCCCCGCCGAACGTCGCCCGCAGGAATCCCCACGGGTCATCACCGCAGTGCTGGGCGAGGAAGTCATTGACCCACCCCGCCCGCTCCAGGCCCGCCTCCAGGACGTACCGCTGCGCGGGGCGCAGTACTCCCAGCAGCCCGTTCCCGGTATCGGATGGGCAGGTCCTGAAGAGCGAGAGGTCTATCCGGGACCCGTCTCGTGGTGTCGCGTCGAAAACCAGAATCACGTCACGCCGACGCCCGCTTCGCACCTGGATCGTGCGACGGACCAGCGCGACCCGCCGGACGTCAAGCCCTTGATACGGGCGCTGCTTGCGCAGGTCGAAGTCGCCGGTGTACTCGATGCGGTTCATGGCCTCCATCGTGGACGTAGCGAGCCCCGCGTCGCTGCCGTCGGCGCCGAGCGGCTGGAGGTAGGGGAAGGGGCCCTCGGCCAGGTGGTAACCGGTGGTCTCCTTCATCTGCCCTAGCACGATGTGCGGGGGAAAGTGGCCATCTGCCGTCCGCCGCGCGATCAGCCGCTGCTCGACCCATCGCATGACGTCCGCGTTGCGCGCCAGGAGCGACGGAGCCAGCGTCCACGGTCCCTCGCGGTCATCGATCTCCGGCAGCGGGAACCAGACCGCGCCAGGCGGCAGCACCGTACGGCGCCGGGCCTCGTCCTCACTGATGTCGTCCGGGTCGTCCGGGTCGGCGGCTGGCTCCCAGCGCAAGCCAGCGCCGCCAGTCATGATCGCCTCAAGCGGAATCGTCCGCCGACCGCTGAGGGGCGCGCCGCGCAGCTGCACGCTTGGCAGCTCCGTCAGCCAGTCGACCACGGTAAGTTCCGCTTCGAGCTGCTTCCTTTGCTTGCCGACCGCCGAGTCCAGGTCCACCGACTGGCGATCGCGCACGAATGGTGTCAGCACGACCATGCGGTATTCATAGTCGGTGATCTCCCCCGTAGCCGGCGAGATCTTCTGCGTGCGAGTGGTATCCAGTTCTCGGATCTTATCGATCCAGATGTCGTCCGCCAGGTTGCCGCCACCTTCCTGGATCCGTTCCACCGCATCGTCGAACGTCCTGGCGCTAGAGGCCCGTCTCATGTCCTCGGCCTGAGTCACCACCTGCCGGACGACATCGAGATGCAATCGCTCCATCAGGTCCCTGACGTTCCGGAAGGCAGGCATCAGCAAGGTATCCCACTCCGCTACTTCGCTGGGCCGGAGCGGGTTGTGCCGACTGAGCAGCATCTCGTAGTTACCGCCTTCGGTCTCGCGGAGCAGGAGGAGAAGGTAGTAGCGGTTCTGCCGGGTGGCGACTCCGAGATGCGGGAGCGTGCCGTCCGGCATGCAGACCGGGGTGTAGCCGTCGCTCTCCCAGACCTCGGCGACATGGGCGGCGAAGGCCAGCACCTGGGGACTGCGCTTCGGCGCGTCCCTCTTCAGGGCGTCGGCTACCAGGTCGCAGACCTTCGCGTAAAGCCGGCGCTCCGCGCTGCTTACCCGGGAGGCCGAGATCAGCGGCCTGATGACCTGGATTGGCCCGTCGGACGAGCCGCCGTCCAGTGCGGTGTCATAGTGGAACGCGATCTCTGCCTGGCCCTTCCACAGATCCAGGCTGATGCGCGCCATTCCCGATGACGGCCGGCCTGCGGCAAAGGCGGGCGCGGCCAGCACCGACACCTCCGTGGCAGGACGGCCTGCTAGCAGCGGGGTGCTCACCAGCGTCGTGACCGCCCGCTGGTGCATGTTGCCATGCAGCACCAGGGAGGCGCGCAACTGCAGGCAGTGGCTCAGGAATCCCGAGGCGTTCGAGGTTGTGCCGCGCGCATTCTCCGCGAGGAAGTTCCTGGTCACGCACAGGCGAGACATCGGGTCACAGACTCCGGCGGTTCCCCTGAGCAGATTCTGAAAACTCGTCACGCGCTCGTCGTCCTCCCCGCCCGGGGGGTACACGACCCGGTCCTCGACCGGCAGCAGGTTGTGGTGGGTCACGGCGATCACATAGAGCGGCGTGCTGCGGGCCGCCACATCGCGCAGCCTGCTGACCAGGTCGCGTGACCACTGCAACTGTTCCTCGCTGACCTGGCCGTAGTCGGCCGCCAAATCATGCTCATACTGCACGCTGTTGGAGTCGAACCCGATCACCGCAATGTAGGCAATCGGTGCGTTCTCCAGGCCGCCTGCCGCTCCGGGGTCGCTGCGCGGCATGATCCGGAATACTGCGGCTACGGGATGCGACTCTGGCCGCTTCTGTTCCGGGTCTGAATTAGCCGCCAGTTCACCGACGAAATGCGAATAGTAAGGATTAGGCTGCGGCTCAGCCTCCCCCTGCCGGGACGGTGCCGGGGCCCACGGCCCGCGCACCGGCCCTCCACCGCCGTAGACGTCCTCATTGCCAGGGATACTCAGCAGGTCGGGGAAGAGCCGGTCGGGGTCTGGCGTGCGCTTCTCGCGATCCGCCTCCCGCAGTTCGCGGAAGGCGGGCAGGCAGATATCCGCATAGGCGGACGTGACCCGGCGCGACTCGGCTTCGGTGGCGTCCTTGCGCCCCGCGATCAGGTCTCCGCAGTTCACCATCAGGTCGGCGGTGCGCGTCACGTTGAAAGCGCCGCGCAGGTGCTTGTATCGGTCGACAAACGCGGCACGCAGTGCCCGCGCCGCTGCCACGGGGTAGCCAGCATCCGGATCCGGTAGCGCGCCGTCGATACGCAGGTCCGAGATCACTTCGATGTCGAAACGCCAGGGCCCCTTACGATCTATCCAGATATCGGTGATACCCGCGCTGCTTCCGTCCCCGGCGGCCGGGCTGTCACCGTCGCGCTCAAGGCTAGCCAGGAAATCATCCGTGACAAGGTGCATGGCTCTCCTTCAGCATCAGCTGAACGGACGGCCGGAGGCCGGAGTCCTACATCGCCAGGTGACTCGGATTGGACTGTTTCCGTTCTTTCTGGACCCCTGGGAACAGATCATTAAATTCGCGGAAGAGTGACTTATAATTGGCGGGCTGCCGGTATTCTTTCTTCTGGTACCCGTCCGGCAGTTCCGCCAGCGGCGTGACCCGCGACCAGCCGCCGTCCAGCGCGAAGGCGTAGTAGGGATACTCAGCGGGCACGCTGCGCGCCACCACGATCGAGATCGGCAGTCCGAGCGAGCGCGCGGCAAAAATCCGGTGCATGCCGTCGTTGATCAGCAGGACGGTCCGGCCGTCAGGTTCGCGGGACTCCTCGACGATAGGCGGGAGGACCGGGATCCGCTCGCCGGGGTCATCCGACGTCGTCACGTACACCCCACCATTGAGGGCGAAGATGTCTACCCCCTCAGGCAGCAAGGCGTCCCGAAGGTCAAGGACCTTGGCAACACCCGGCGTCAGAACGTAGTTCTGCGCTGGGGCCAGAGTGTCGGCATCAAGCGCGTGGACGACCTCCAGTGAGGCATCGAGGTAAGGCTGCGCGCGGCCGAACCCGCGGAGCCGCGTCTGCCGGATCGTGGACAGCAACTGGTCGGCCGTAATTGTCTCGACTGAAAGAATCCGCATGGCGCTCCCCAGGTTGTCAATCGCCTGCCGTAGTAGTGGCCGCGAGCACCTGGAGTAGCCAGGCACCCGCAATATCGATGTCTGCTAGCGAACATAGCGCCCGGGTTGGCGCGGCGGCAGCGCCGTTGAGAACCTGCACCAGCGCGCGTGCCTCTCGTGCTGGGTCGTGCAACAGCCAAAGCGTGCGCATCCCGCACGCGATGGCTGGTTCGATGTCCTTGCCGTAGGAGTCTCCGACCATCAGGGTTTGCGAAGGATCGACGGCGGCCCGCTCCAGAACCCGGCTGAACAGCGCTGGCGCCGGCTTGGCCAGCCCTTCGCGGCAGGACAGCAGCTGGAGCTCAGCCGGGATGTGCGCGTCGAAGAACTCGCCCAGCAGCCGGCGGACTGACCGGAAATAGGGAGTCCAGATGTTCGAGAGCAGCGCCAGCCGGCAGCCCTGCGCGACGAAGGCCCCCAGAGCCTCGAATGCTCCGGGAATCAACCTCGCTTCGTTCTCCTGCGCGTCCCAGATATCGGCCACGGCTGACTCGACCACCAGGCCGCCTAGCCCGAGCCGCGCGCGTACAGCAGCGCAAGCGTCCGATGAATTGGCGTAGTCCGTCGTCATCAGCAGGTTGTGCAGGGCGCGCTTATGTGCAACATCCAGACCAGCGGTCTCGGCGATCCGCGAGGCTGGCCCGCGGGCAGGCCCGGCGACCAGCGACGACCCGATGTCAAGGACAACCAGCGGTGCGCTCACGAGCCCTCGTCGGTCTCAGCCGGAGCTCGACGGCGATCAGGCTGCCGCGGCAGCATCTCCGCCTTGGTCATCAGCTCACGGCCAAGCCAGAGCGCGTGCGAGACCAGGCTGACCGCCATGTCACCGATCACCTCCCGCTCGATCTTGGCAGCCGTGTCGCCGCGGTAGCGCTTCACGAGCAGTCCTCCGTATCGGTGCTCAGCCACAATTTCCGGAGGGTCCTTATTGACGGTAACGACAAAGTAGCCGTTCGGGTCCTCGCGCAGGGAATGCTTGCCGGTGCTGCGGTTGACATCCTCGTCCCGCGTCCACCGCTCGGCGATGCCCCGGGCGAACTCATACCGAGGATCGCGCGGGTTGATGCCCAACGAGTGACTGATCACCGTGATCGGACCAGGTGCCATGTGAGTGCGGTCGCATACCCACTGCTGGATGGCCATCAGCCCGTACACATTCTGCAGCCAGGCGGTGAGCAGATTATGGGAGCGGTACGTAGCAGTCAGAGTCAGCCGGTCTTGCGAGCGCCGGAAGAACAGTGTCACCAGGCACGGCACGGAGGAGCCGCGTTCCCGGTCTCCCGGGAGGTCTGCGGCGTTGTCCCATAGCGAGATGTAAGCGTGCCGACTCTCTGGGTCTGCCTGCAGCGTCCGGACAGCGGAGCTCAGGGTGTCGATCTTCTTCCCGTCTCTCCGGAAGTACCCGCGCAGCCGGTTTCCGTAGGTGTACGAGATTCCCGGCGGGACTTCCCCGTCCAGCATCTTCCGCTGATAATCGTGAAGACGCTCCAGGGAAAAACCGTACTTGTCGAGCACGTCGGCGGCATCCTCCGCCGGGTCAGTTATGACCACCTGAGTGTTAAGCAGTTCCCGCCGGGGGCCGCTGCTCAGGCTGACGGGATGCCCGAACCTGACCGTCCTGGTTACCAGTTCCTCCCAGCAGTCAAGAGGCCGTCGGCGCACCACTTGGTGACCCATGACATCCGAAGGCCGGTATGTATAGTCATCCGGCGGAATGTCGACCCGCAGCCGCTCCCCGGCCTCCGGCGGCCGGTATCGCGTGAGCGCGGCGAGGTAATCCGGCAGCCTCCGCGCCGCCTCGCCGCCAGCCAGCTTCCCGAGGTAACAGAAGGTGAGCTGGCGCTGTAGACGATGAGCGTCGAAGTCCCGGAGAGACGGGAACAACCGGGTGGTGCCGGGAATCCGGCACACCGTAGTACCGAGCATTACGGTCTCTTCCAAGCCGGTTTCAAGGAAGGCACCAATTTCCGTGACTGTGGGCAGGTCCATGTCTTCCCCGACCGCGATCAGGTGCCGGATCTGCGGGTTGTACAGCAAGTTACACAGCATCTGATACATGCCATCGCCGTAAAGATTTGACACGACGGCGATCCGGGACTTTCCAGGATCGAGGATGTCCGGCGAAATGCGCCCCAGCACGCGCATAGCAGCGTCCAACGGATTCCACAGGGTGACGAGCCCGACATCCCCGACTGGATTCACAATAGTCAGCCGGTCGGAATAATAGAGCGGATCGAAAATCATCGGCTCCCCTTGGTCGCTCATCAACCGAGACCTCCAGGCCGCATACGGCAGAGGCCAGTTCCCCTGCCAGAGATCAAGATCTTCTGCGTCGGCTCGCACCGCCATGAACGAGCGCCTGCGCTGGGTTTGCCAATAACTAGCCTGCCTGACCCGGGCGTCGGATAATCCAGAACGACCCGTCGATAATCCGGGAAGCGCGAACGAGCGCTTGCCAGTCCACCAGCGACTCAGACTTTCCGATCTCGCTCGAATCATCAAAGACATGCAAGCGGCTAGAGTAATCAAGACGGAACTCCGCTGAGAGAATATTAGGGGCCTCCTCAACTTCGTCGCCCAGTGGTGTCAGGCGAACGACATGGTCAGCCTTTGCGACGGATTCAGTCCAATCGACCTGGCAAAACTGCGCTAGATAAAAGAAATCAAAGTCTATGCCGACGATCGCCTGTTCCCGAACGAAGTCTGCAATAGCATCCTCGTACATGCCGTAAACAACCTTATTCAACTCTACAAAATCCAGCGTCAGATCGCTGCGGCCAGTGAGGAACTTCTGTATCGAGGTGAAGCTACTTCTTGCCTTCTGCCGCGTGACGCCCCACTCTGCATAGGTAGCGGAGGTTGGCAGGCTCCATGGGTTCTCATCACTGGGTGAAAGCACCACGCGCGTGATTTTTGCAATTTTTCGACGAACTTCTTCATTATCTATAATATCAGGACAATCATAGAACGCAGCGACTGCGCTTCCCAGAAACGCGGGCACGCAGCACTGCGGCGGCCAGCGGTTGCCCCTGCTGGTCGGGCCCCGTCCAAGTTCCGTCATCTCAGTCTGCCCATGTCATGGCTCAATTTCCGGCAGTCGTGGCGTGCGCCCAGGCGGCGCCGGTTGCGAGGTTTGGCAGTGGAGTAGCTGGGACGCTAGTTGCAGGTCCAGACAACCTGTAGTCATCCTAGACAGGTTATGCCACAACGCTACGGCGCGCTGGAGTCCATCCGAAATTGGTCACAGCACGCTGCCCGAAGGGTCACGTCCCGACGGGTGGTGTGTGAGAGAATGCCACCTCGCGATCAGGTTCTGATTAAGCACCAATGGCCTCGATTGTCACGTCATTCCCATTAGTTCGCCTGCATCTCTTTATTGAGGCGTTCCCGGGGGTTATTGCTCCACACCTGGCGCCAGCTCTCGCGGGGGGCGCGGTGGGCGGTCACGACCTGGGCTTGCTGAGCGCGGACCGAGGCGGCGTCGGGCTGTGATCATCTCATCCAGCTCGGCGGCCATGACGCTGACCTGCGACTCCGACAGCTTCGTCACCGCGGCCAGAGCCAGCAGCCCAGTCAGCCCCGTCAGCCCAAGAAGCCGCGCAGGAGAGATGCCGTCCCCGACAGGTGCTCGGTGACCGCCGCGCGCGCCTGCTGCGCGTCTCCGGCCAGGATCGCGGTCACCATGGCGGCGTGCTGGACGTTGCTGTGATCGATGTTGCGCTGCAGCATGGGGATGGCATCGAGGAGGCCGACCAGCCGCATCCGCGCGTCGGTGCACGCGGCCAGCAGCAGGCTGGACCCGGTCAGCTCGGCGATGGCGAGATGGAAAAGCGTGTCCAGGCGGCGGTAATCGGCCGGGCCGGCGGCGTTGACCTCGGCGAGCCGGGCCAGCAGGGTCTCGCGCGCCTGTTCGTCGGCCGGCAGGCCGGCCAGGATCTCGGCGGCGCCGTTCTCGACGGCGAGCCGGAAGGTCAGCGCATCGGCCAGCTTGGCCCCGTCCTCGCGAGCCAGGCGGCGGAACTCGTCCCGGTCCGGGGCGGGCGGCGTGTAGGTGACGAACGTCCCGCCGAACCGGCCGCGACGGGAGCTGACGTAGCCCGCCTCCTGCAGTTCCCGGAGTGCCTCGCGCAGCGTCAGCCGGCTGATCCCGAGCTGGACCGCCAGCTCACGCTCGGCCGGGAACCGCTCGCCGGGCGCGATCATGCCGAGTTTGATCACGGTCAGCAGCCGCTCGACGGTCTCCTCGAACGCGTTGCCTTGCCGCACGGGCCGCAGTACTGCGCCCAGATCGACCCCGGCGCCCACCGTTACCGCCCTCCGCTGCGCTGGCACTGCTGGGCCGACTGTAGGCGGCCTGGCGCGCGGGTCAGACCCGCCCGCGGCTCGGGAACTATGCGGCGTCGCGGACAAATTTCGTCCGGACTATTGACATTGCCTCAGGTCTAGCCATCATTGGTCTGATATTAGACCATTGGATTTCTCACTCGCCAGCCCCCAGTGCGGGGGTGCGGGGTCGCGCGACGGAGGCGTGCGGCGGGGGCGGCCCGCAGCAGGTACTCCAACCGTAGTTCGGACCCAAGGAGAGCAAGCCGTGGCGGTCAATGAGCACGCATCATCCGCGCCGCTGAGCAGCGACGAGGAGACCCTGCACAGGCTCGGCTACGCGCAGGAACTGCGACGGCGGATGTCGGGCTTCTCGAACTTCGCCGTCTCGTTCACGATCATCTCGATCCTGTCCGGCTGCCTGACGCTGTACGGGTACGGCATGGGTACCGGCGGGCCGGCTGTCATCGTCTGGGGCTGGCCGTTCGTCGGCATCATGACCCTGTTCGTCGGCCTGGCCATGGCGGAGGTCTGCTCCAGCTTCCCGACCGCCGGCGGCCTGTACTACTGGTCGGCGAAACTGGCTCGCCGCAACGGGCCCGCCTGGTCCTGGTTCACGGGCTGGTTCAACTTCCTCGGCCAGGTGGCGGTGACCGCGGGCATCGACTTCGGCGCGGCGTTCTTCATCAACGCCTTCGGCACCCTGGAGTGGGGCTGGAGCACGGCGCACTGGGTGACCGTCCTGATCTATGCCATCGTCCTGCTCGTGCACGGCCTGCTGAACCAGTTCGGGATCAGGCTGGTCGCGCTGCTGAACGACATCAGCGTCTGGTGGCACATCCTCGGCGTGCTCATCATCGTCGGGGTACTGGCCTTCAAGCCGACCCACCACCAGTCGGCGAGCTTCGTCTTCGGGCACTTCGTCAACGACACCGGACTGCACATCGGCACGATCTACATCGTGCTGATCGGGCTGCTGCTGGCGCAGTACACCTTCACCGGCTACGACGCTTCCGCGCACATGACCGAGGAAACCCACGACGCGGCCCGCAGCGGCCCCCGCGGCATCGTGAGCTCGATCGTGGTGTCGCTGCTCGCCGGCTGGATCCTGCTGATCGGGATCACCTTCGCGATCCAGCACTACGAGCCCGAGCGGCTGTCCGCGACGGGAGTGCCGCCGGCCCAGATCTTCATCGACGCCGCCGGGTCGGCCGTGGGCAAGCTGCTGCTGCTCATCGCGATCGGCGCTCAGCTCTTCTGCGGCATGTCCTCGGTGACCGCCAACTCGCGGATGATCTACGCGTTCTCGCGGGACGGCGCCCTGCCGGGCTCCGCGTTCTGGCACCGGGTGAACAAGCGCACCCGGACGCCCACGAACGCGATCTGGCTGGCCGCCGTCGGCGCCCTCATCCTTGGCCTGCCCTACCTCTGGAACTACACCGCTTACGCGGCGGTCACGTCCATCGCCGTCATCGGCCTGTACATCGCCTACGTGCTGCCGACCTTCCTGCGCCTGCGCCAGGGCGACAGCTTCGAGCGCGGCCCCTGGCACCTGGGCCGGTGGAGCAAGCCGATCGGGATCATCGCGGTGACCTGGGTCGTCATCATCACGATCCTGTTCATGCTGCCGCAGGTCGGCCCGATCACCTGGTCCACGTTCAACTACGCCGTGATCGCCGTCGCCGTGGTGGTCGGCTTCGCCGGCATCTACTGGCTCGTCTCGGCCCGGAAGTGGTTCACCGGCCCGCGGGTCCAGGGTTCGCCGGACGAGCTGGCGGCGATCGAGCGGGAGTTGTCGGCCTGAGCCCTGTCCACGCCGGGAATGAATAACGCCAGTACCAGGATATCGACACGATCGGAGCCGGATGCCGCTCTACCGGGGCCATGGCCCCTACAGCCAGCAGCGCGGGATGCTGACCCTCGAGCGGCTGCGCGTGGAGGTGGGCGAGCGCGAGATCGACACGGTCGTGCTCGCCTTCACCGACATGCAGGGCCGGCTCCAGGGCAAGCGGCTATCCGCCGAGTTCTTCCTCGACGAGGTCGCGGAGAACTTCTCGGAGGGCTGTAACTACCTGCTGGCCGTGGATGTCGACATGAACACGGTGGACGGGTACGCCATGTCGTCCTGGGACACGGGTTACGGCGACTTCGTGCTGCGGCCGGACCTGGACACCCTGCGGCGGGTTCCGTGGCACCCGGCCACGGCCCTGGTGCTGGCGGACCTGATCTGGCATGACGGATCGCCGGTGGCCGCCTCGCCGCGGCAGATCCTGCAGCGGCAGATCCGCCGCCTGGCCGATCGCGGCTGGATCGCGCTGGCCGGCACGGAGCTGGAGTTCGTCGTCTACACCGACACCTATGAGGAGGCGGCCGCCAAGGACTACCGCGACCTGTCCCCGGCCAACCAGTACAACGTGGACTACTCGATCCTGGGCACGTCCAGGGTCGAGCCGCTGCTGCGCAGGATCCGGCTGGGGATGGCCGACGCGGGCATGTACGTGGAGTCGGCCAAGGGCGAGTGCAACCTCGGCCAGCACGAGATCGCCTTCCGGTACGCCGAGGCGGTGACCACCTGCGATAACCATTCGATTTATAAGACGGGGGCCAAGGAGATCGCCGCTCAGGAGGGCATGAGCATCACGTTCATGGCCAAGCCGAACGCCCGCGAGGGCAACTCGTGCCACATCCACCTGTCGGTGCGCGATGAGGACGGCGGGCCCGTGCTGGCCGGAGACGGCCCGCACGGGCTGTCGAAGACCGGCGAGCATTTCCTGGCGGGCCAGCTGGCCGCGCTGCGCGAGCTGACCCTGTGCTACGCGCCCAACATCAACTCCTATAAGCGGTTCGCGGCGGGCAGCTTCGCGCCCACGGCCGTCCGGTGGGGCGTCGACAACCGGACCTGCGCACTGCGGCTGGTCGGGCACGGGCCCTCGCTCCGGCCGGAGAACCGCACGCCCGGCGGTGATGTCAACCCCTACCTCGCGGTCGCCGCGATGATCGCCGCGGGCCTGCACGGGATCGATAACGAGCTGCCCCTGGAGCCCGCCTACCCGGGCAACGCCTACGCCGACGACAGCGTCCGGGTGCCGCAGACGCTCCGCGACGCGCTGGCGCTCTGGGAAGGCAGCGACCTCGCGGCCGCGGCGTTCGGGCCCGAGGTGATCAGCCACTACGCGAACTACGCCCGCGTCGAGCTGGCCGCCTACGACGCGGCGGTGACCGACTGGGAGCTGCGGCGCTGCTTCGAGCGCATCTAGCGCGCCGGGTGTCCGGCTGCGCCGGGCGGGAAACTGATGTGCGGGATGAGCGGGATGAGCGGGACGAGCGGGAGAGCAGTCATGTCTGAAAGCACGCAGTACACCGTGGTGAACCCGGCCACCGAGGACCCGGTCACGACGGTGACGCTGACGTCGGCGCGGCAGGCCGACGCCGCCATCGAGCGGGCGGCCGCCGCGCAGGCCGCCTGGCGCGCGGTCGCGCCGGGCGACCGGGCCCGGCTGCTGCGCCGGTTCGCAGCCGAGGTGGACGCCCACGCCGCCGAGCTGGCCGCGCTCGAGGTCGCGGGCTCGGGGCACCCGATCGGGCAGGCGACGTGGGAGGCCGAGCATGTCCGGGATGTGCTGCTGTACTACTCGGCCGGGCCGGAGCGGCTGATCGGAAAGCAGATCCCGGTGGCCGGCGGCCTGAACGTCACCTTCGCGGAGCCGCTGGGCGTGGTCGGCCTGATCGTGCCGTGGAACTTCCCGATGCCGATCCTGGCCTGGGGCATGGCGCCGGCGCTGGCGGCCGGCAACACGGTGATCGCCAAGCCCGCCGAGGTCACCCCGCTGACCGCGATGCGGATCGGCGAGCTGGCCCTGGCGGCGGGGCTGCCCGAGCACGTCTTCCAGGTCCTGCCGGGCCAGGGCAGCGTGGTCGGCCAGCGCCTGGTCGACCACCCGGCCGTCCGCAAGATCGTCTTCACCGGATCGACGGCGGTCGGCCGCGAGATCATGGCGGGCTGCGCCCGCCAGGTGAAGCGCGTGACGCTGGAGCTGGGCGGCAAGAGCGCCAACATCGTGTTCGCCGACGCCGACATCGAGCGCGCGGCGGCCGCGGCGCCGCAGGCGGTCTTCGACAACGCCGGGCAGGACTGCTGCGCGCGGTCCCGGATCCTCGTGGAGCGCTCGGTCTATGACCGTTTCATGGAGCTGCTCGAGCCCGCGGTGCGGAGCGTCCGGGTCGGCGACCCGGCCGACGAGGCCACCCAGATGGGGCCCTTGATCTCGGCCGCGCACCGCGAGCGGGTCGCGGCCTACGTGCCCGACGACGCGCCGGTCGCGTTCCGCGGCAGCGCGCCGCGGGGAGCGGGGTACTGGTTCCCGCCGACCGTGCTCGCGCCGGCCGGCCCCGACTGCCCCGCCTTTGTCGACGAGGTATTCGGGCCGGTGGTCACGGTCACGCCGTTCACCGACGAGGCCGACGCGGTGGCGATCGCCAACGACACCCC
>Ga0307372_10002625_pt1 | contig 29437 bp, 25 predicted proteins | sample OX1MG_FD_202533 | JGI IMG/M metagenome (GOLD analysis project Ga0307372, IMG submission 202533) | Soil microbial communities from Risofladan, Vaasa, Finland - OX-1 | ecosystem: Environmental > Terrestrial > Soil > Coastal area > Acid sulfate soil | place: Finland: Risofladan, Vaasa | collected... | reverse complement strand
ACGCCGTCAACCTCGAGGTCGACCTGATCGCCCGCTATCTCGAGCGCCTCACGAGCCGGAAACCGGAGTGACACCGCCAATGACCGGATTGAACACGATCGACGATATTTTGCAGGAGCTGCGCGCCGGACGGATGGCCGTCATCATGGACGACGAGGATCGGGAGAACGAAGGCGATCTGGTGATGGCGGCCGCCTGCGTGCGCCCCGAGGACGTCAATTTCATGGCGCGCTACGGGCGCGGCCTGATATGCCTGACCCTGACGCGCGAACGCTGCCGGCAACTGCGCCTGCCCTTGATGGTGAGCGACACCGACAGCGAGCACAAGACGAATTTCACGCTGTCGATCGAAGCCGCCGAGGGCGTGACCACCGGCATCTCGGCGCACGATCGGGCGCAGACGATCCGCGCCGCCGTCGCCGCGGACGCCGAGCCGGAGGATCTGCGCCAGCCGGGGCACGTCTTTCCGCTGATGGCCCAGCCGGGCGGTGTGCTCACCCGCGCCGGCCACACCGAGGCGGGCTGCGACCTCGCACGGCTCGCCGGCTTCACGCCGGCCGCGGCGATCGTCGAGATCCTGAACGAGGACGGCTCGATGGCGCGCAGGCCGGATCTCGAGGCCTTCGCGAGGACCCACGGGCTGAAGATCGGCACCATTGCCGACCTGATCCGCTACCGTCTGCAGAAGGAGCGCTCGGTCGAGCGCATCTTCGACGGCCCCGTCGAGACCGAGTACGGCGCGTTCCGGCTGTGCTGCTACGAGGATCACGTGCACAAGAACGTGCACATCGCGCTGGTCAAGGGCGACCTCGGCTCGGCGCTGCCGCCGCTCGTGCGCGTGCACATCAACGACACGCTGCGCGACGTGATCGGCGTGCGCAGCGAACGGCTCGGCTGGCCGCTGCGGGCCGCGATCCGTCGCGTCGCGGGCGAACCGTCGGGCGTGATCGTGATCCTGCGCGCCGAGCAGAGCGCGCGCGAATTCATGCAGAACGTGCATGACCTCGATGCGAAGCCCGCGGCGGCGCACGGCGGCCATGGCGCGACCGTGATCCGTACCTACGGCATCGGCGCGCAGATCCTGACCGATCTCGGCCTGAAGCGCATGCGCGTGCTGAGCGCGCCAAAGCAGCTGCAGGGGCTCGCCGCGTTCGACCTCGAGATCACCGGCTACGTGGACGGCGGCGAATGAGCGGCTCCCGGGCTTATAATCCGGCGAGCGCTTGCGACGGGAATTAAGCGGTGCCCAGCGAACACATCAAGCTCATCGAAGGCGATCTGTCGGTCCGCGATCTGCGCATCGCCTGCGTGGCGGCGCGCTTCAACGACTTCGTGGTTGAGCCGCTGCTGCGCGGCGCACTCGATGCCCTCGGCCGCCACGGCGTCGGCGAGGACCGGATCGAGGTGATCCGGGTGCCGGGCGCGTTCGAGATCCCGCTCGTCGTGCGCAAGCTCGCCTCGTCGGGGCGGTACGATGCGCTGATCGCGCTCGGTGCCGTGATTCGCGGCGATACGCCGCATTTCGACTACGTCGCCGGCGAATGCGCCTCCGGCCTCGCGCGGGTGGCCCTCGAGACCGGCGTGCCGGTCGCGTTCGGCGTTCTGACCACCGACACGATCGAGCAGGCGACCGACCGCGCGGGCGGCAAGGCCGGCAACAAGGGCGCGGACGCGGCGCTCGCGGCGATCGAGATGGTCGCCCTGCTGCGCAAGCTGCAACCGTGACCGCGCCCGGCGAGCCGGGTGCCGGGCGCGGCCGCCGCGCGCGCAGCCTCGCGCGGCGCCTCGCGCTGCAGGCGCTGTACCGGATCCAGATCAATCCGGGCCCCTGGCAGGACACGCACGCCGAATTCGCCCGCGACCCGGAGGCGGCACGCGTCGACCGCGACTATTTCCGCGAGCTGCTGATGGCGGTCGCCGAGCGCCGGGCGGAGTTCGACGGTGCGATCGAGCGCTTCGGCGAGATTGCGCCGCGGGATCTCGACCCGGTGGAGCATGCGGTCCTGTGGCTCGGCCTCTATGAGTTGCAGAGCCGGCCGGAGCTGCCGTACCGGGTCGCGCTCGCCGAGGCGGTGGAATTGACCAAGCACTTCGGCGCGACCGACGCCCACAAGTATGTCAACGCCGTTCTCGACCGCGCCGCGCGCGAACTGCGGCCGCTCGAATACGGCCAGGCCCGGGACTGAGCGCCGATGGCCGGGGCTCCGACGGCGCGTGACGGCGAGATACCCGGAGAGTTCGCGCTGATCGACCGGTATTTCACGCGGCCGGCGGCCGCGTCCGGCGCCGGCGGCGTGGTCGCCGGGATCGGCGATGACGCGGCCGTGCTGCGGCTGCCGGCGGGCATGGACCTGATCGCGGCGGTCGATACGCTCGTCGAGGGCCGGCACTTTCCGGCCGGCAGCGAACCGCGCTCGATCGGTCATCGGGCGCTCGCGGTGAACCTGAGCGATGTCGCGGCGATGGGCGCGACGCCCGCCTGGGCGACGCTCGCATTGACCCTGCCGCAGGCCGACCCGGCCTGGCTCGAGGGCTTCTCGGCGGGATTGTTCGAACTGGCGCAACGCCACGGCGTCGCGCTGGTCGGCGGCGACACGACCGCCGGTCCGCTCGCCGTCAGCGTGCAGATCCTCGGATTCGTGCCGCGCGGTGCGGCACTGCTGCGCCGGGGCGCGAGGAGCGGCGATTTGATCGCGGTGACCGGCACCCTGGGCGATGCCGCGGCGGGTCTCGCGCTGCTGCAGGCGCCCCCGGCATCGATCGGCGCGCAGGCGCGCGAGCTGCGGGCCCGCTTCGAATATCCAAGCCCGCGCGTCGAGTTCGGGCTCGCCGCCCGGGGCATCGCCACGGCGGCGATCGACCTGTCCGACGGTCTCGCCGGCGATCTGGCGAAGTTCGCCGGCGCGAGCGCCCTGGCCGCGCACGTCGAACTCGACCGCCTGCCGATCTCGGCGGCGCTGCACGCGTACGCGGCGCCGGCGCAGGTGCTCGACTGGGCGCTCTCGGGCGGCGACGATTACGAACTGCTGCTCGCGGTGGCGCCGGAGCGCGTCGCCGACCTCGCCGCCGCCGCGGCCGGTTGCGCCACGCCATTCGCCGTGATCGGCGAGTTCGGCGGCGGCGGCGGCGTCGCCTGGACCTCGGGCGGGCGGCCGTTCGAGCCGGCGCGGGGCGGATTCGACCACTTTGCCCGACCCTCGACCCAATTCACAGTATGAGGCGGCACGGCTCGGTATCCTGGATTCAACGGACATCGACCCGCCCGAACCCATGCAAATCGCGCCCTTGAGCAACATTCGTTCCAAAACGGTCTCCTTGTCGCCGGCCGGACAGCCGGGCTTGCCGGAGAAGATCGGCAAGTACGCGATCATCAACGAGGTGGGCCGCGGCAGCACGGGCGTCGTCTACCTGTCGCACGACCCCTACTACGGCCGCGACGTCGCGATCAAGGTCTACAACAGCGACGCGAGCGGCGAAGAGAACCGCAAGCGCGTCGCGCGCAAGATGTTCCTCTCCGAGGCGCACATGGTCGGCATGTTGCAGCATCCGAACATCCTGCCGATCTACGACGCGGGCGAGGAAGACGGCCACTGTTACATCGTGACCGAGCACGTGCACGGCGCGCGCACACTCGCCGCGTATTGCCGGCCGGACAACCTGCTGCGCATCGACGACGTGGTGGAAATCGTCTACAAGGCGGCGCGGGCCCTGCATTATGCGCACAGTCGCGGCGTGATTCATCGCGACATCAAGCCGAGCAACGTCATGCTGACGCAGGACTCGGACGTGCGAATCATCGATTTCGGCATCGCGCTGGTCGCCGACTCGGACATCTCGCGCATCGAGGGTATCGCCGGGAGTCCCTCGTACATGTCCCCGGAACAGGTGCAGTCGATCGAGCTCACGAACCGCTCCGACCTGTATTCGCTCGGCGCCGTGATGTACGAGCTGCTGACCGGGATTCGGCCGTTCCGCGCGGGCAACCTGCAGAAGCTCCTGCACCAGATCGTCTTCGCGACGCCGCCGCCGATCCACACGCTGCGGCCGGAGGTTCCGGAGGAGCTCGAGACCGTGACGGCGATCGCGCTCATGAAGGACCCGCAGAAGCGCTACCGCACGGGCCTCGATTTCGCCGCGGAACTCACCCGCGTCCACCAGAAGCTGCGTGCGCAGTACAACCGCATCGATCAGCAGGAACAATTCAGCTTGCTGCGCAAGCTGAAGTTCTTCCATGAATTCTCGCACGGCGAGATCTGGGAGGTGCTGCGGGCGAGCAGCTGGCAGGACTACGGCGACGGCGAGGAGATCGTCAAGGAAGGCGAGATGGACGATCGCTTCTACATCATCGTGCAAGGTGCCGTGGCCGTGCAGCGCAACGGCCGGGCTCTCGGGCGCCTGGATGGCGGCGAATGCTTCGGCGAAACGAGCTATGTGCGCGGCGCCAAGCGCACCGCGACGATCACCGCCGACGGCGCGGTGACCGTGATGAAGGTGAGCTCCACCCTCCTCGAGCAGGTGTCCGCCGAGTGCCAGCTGCGCTTCAACCAGGTGTTCCTGCGCAGCATGATCGGCCGGCTGCAGCGGGCCGAAGCGCGCGCCTGAGCCGCCTCGGTCGCGTGCGCCTCAGCGGCCGCCGTCGTCCGCCTTGTCGTGCTCGATCATGGCGTAGGCGGAATGATTGTGGATCGATTCGAAGTTCTCCGCCTCGACCAGGTAGGCGGCGACCCGCGGCTCGCGATTGAGGACCACCGCCACGTCGCGCACGATGTCCTCGACGAACTTCGGGTTGTCGTAGGCGCGCTCGGTCACGTATTTCTCGTCGACCCGCTTCAACATGCCGTACAGCTCGCAGGAGGCCTGTGCCTCGGCGAGGTCGATCAGTTCCTCGAGCCACATGTGCTCGCTGATCTTCGCCGTGATGGTGATGTGCGAGCGCTGATTGTGGGCGCCGTAGCTCGATATCGTCTTGGAGCACGGACAGAGGCTGGTCGCGGCGACGACGACCTTGAGCCACACCTCGGTCCGGCCGTCGCGGTGCTCGCCGAAGATCGCCGCCTTGTAGTCCATCAGGCTCTCGACGCCCGAGACCGGCGCCTTCTTCATGACGAAATACGGAAACGCCATCTCGATGTGGCCGGCGCTCGCGTCCAGGTACTCGGTCATCTCGGCGAGCATCAGGCTGAACGATTCGACCGACAATTCGCGCTCGTGGCGGTTGAGGATGTCGACGAAGCGCGACATGTGCGTGCCCTTGAAATCGTGCGGCAGGTTCACGTACATGTTGAAGTTCGCGACGGTGCGCTGCTCACCGCCCGAGCGGTCCTTGACCCGGATCGGGTGGAAGATGTCCTTGATGCCGACCTTGTTGATCGGGATGCGCCGCGTGTCGGCGTGCCCCTGGACGTCCTCGACCGCGGCGCCGGGCGACGGCTTTTTCATGGGCAGGCCGGCACTCATGGATGTGGGACGCGTCGGCGGTGCGGATTCAACGGGCGGCGTCCACGACGCGGCGCACGCGCGGCCGTGCCCAGGCGCCGATGCGGCTGCGCAAGGCGCCGAAGTCGAGTCCCGCCTCGGCGAGATTGTCGTTGCGCGAGCCGTGCGCGATGAGGCGATCCGGGATGCCGATCTGCAGCACCGCGCAGCGGTGGCCGCGGCCGTTGAGCACTTCGGTGACCGCGCTGCCGGCGCCGCCGGCGACCACGTTCTCCTCGAGCGTGACGATCTGATCGTGGGTCGCCGCGATGCGGTTGATCAGCTCCTCGTCGATCGGCTTGACGAAGCGCATGTTGACGACGGTCGCGTCGAGCTCCTCGCCGATCCGCAGCGCATTCGCGAGCATGCTGCCGAAGGCGAGCAGCGCGAGGCCGCCGCGGCCCTCGCGCAACACGACGCCGCGGCCGACCGGTAGCGCGCGCATTTCCGTCTGCACCGCCGTGCCCGGGCCGGCGCCCCGCGGGTAGCGCACCGCGGCCGGCGAGTCGATCGTCGTCGCCGTGAACAGCATCTGCCGGCACTCGTCCTCGTTCGCCGGCGTCATCACGACCATGTTCGGCAGGCAGCGCATGATGCTGAGGTCGTAGCTGCCCTGGTGCGTCGCGCCGTCGCCGCCGACGAGGCCCGCGCGGTCGATCGCGAACACCACCGGCAGGTTTTGCAGCGCGACGTCGTGCACCAGCTGGTCGTAGCCGCGCTGCAGGAAGCTCGAGTAGATTGCGACCACCGGCCGCAGCCCTTCGCAGGCGAGGCCCGCGGCGAACGTGATCGCGTGCTGCTCGGCGATGCCGACGTCGTAATAGCGGTCCGGGAATTGCTTCGCGTATTCGACCATGCCGGAGCCTTCGCGCATCGCGGGCGTGATCGCCACGATCCGCGGATCGCGCGCCGCGACGTCGCAGAGCCACTGGCCGAAGATCTGCGAGTACGTCGGGCCGCTGCTCTTTTCCTTGAAGATGGTCGCGCTCGCCGGATCGAACGGGCCGGGACCGTGCCACTTGATCGGGTCGGCCTCGGCCGGCGCGTAACCCTTGCCCTTGCGCGTGACGACGTGCAGCAGCTGCGGCCCCTTCAGGTCGCGCATGTTCTCGAGCGTCGCGACCAGCGCGTGCAGGTCGTGGCCGTCGATCGGGCCGATGTAGTTGAGGCCGAGCTCCTCGAATACGGTGCCGGGCAGGATCATGCCCTTGAAGTGCTCCTCGGAGCGGCGGGCGAGTTCCCAGACCGTCGGCATCTGCCTGAGCACTTTCTTGCCGCCTTCGCGCAGGCTCGCGTAGAGCTTGCCGGAGAGCACGCGTGCGAGGTAGTTCGACATTGCGCCGACGTTGTTCGAGATCGACATGTCGTTGTCGTTGAGCACCACGAGCAGGTCGACGTTCATGCCGCCGGCGTGGTTCAGGGCTTCGAAGGCCATGCCGGCGGTCATTGCGCCGTCGCCGATCACCGCGACGACACGGCGCTTCTCGCCCCGTGCGGCGGCGCCGACCGCCATGCCGAGCGCGGCGCTGATCGAGGTGCTCGAATGGCCGACGCCGAACGTGTCGTACTCGCTCTCGGAGCGCGTCGGGAACGGCGCGAGGCCGTGGTGCTGCTTGATCGTGCGCAGCGAGTCGCGGCGGCCCGTCAGCACCTTGTGCGGATAGGCCTGGTGGCCCACGTCCCACACCAGGCGGTCCTGCGGCGTCTGGAAGATGTAGTGCAGTGCGACGGTGAGTTCGACCGTGCCGAGGCCGGCGGCGAAATGCCCGCCCATCCGGCTCACGGTCTGGATCAGGTAGCGGCGCAGCTCGTCGGCAACCGCCGTCAGTTCGGCGCGCGGCAGCGCCCGCAGGTCGGCCGGCGAGTCGATCTTGGACAGCAGGGGAAAGTCGTCGTCGATGCTCATGTTGCCTTAGTTTACATGGCCGCCCTGCCAAACTCGATCTTCGCGGGGTCAGGCACGCCGCTCGACCACGAAAGCGGCCAGCGCGGCGAGTATTTGGGCTTTTTCGCCCAAAGAGCTGAGACGCCCGCAGGCCCTCGTCTTGATCTGCTGCGCGCGTTGTTTCGCGGCCGCAACGCCCAGCAGGCTGGCGTAGGTCGGCTTTGACCGGGCTGCATCGGCGCCCGCCTGCTTGCCGAGATCCTCGGTGAGGCCCTCCACGTCGAGGATGTCATCCTGGATCTGGAACGCGAGACCGACGTCCTGCGCGAACGCATCGAGGGCCGCATGCTGGTCGCGCGACAAGCCGGGCGCGGCCGCCGCGGCCAGCAGGACGCTGGCGCGGATCAGCGCCCCGGTTTTGCGGCGGTGCATCTGCTCGAGATCGGCCAGATCGATCCGGCGGCCGACCGCGTCCAGGTCGAGCGCCTGGCCGCCGGCCATGCCGGCCGTGCCGCTCGCCTCGGCGAGGATCCGGATCATCGCCAGACGGGCGGTGGCGGGCGGCGCGTGCGCCGACTCGCGCGCGAGCAGCTCGAAGGCGAGCACCTGCAGCGCGTCGCCGGTCAGGATCGCGGTCGCCTCGTCGAACGCGCGGTGCGTCGTCGGCCGGCCGCGGCGCAGATCGTCGTCGTCCATCGCCGGCAGGTCGTCGTGGACCAGCGAGTAGGCGTGAATCAATTCGACCGCCGTGGCCGGCGCATCGAGCGGCGCCGCCTCGAGGCCGAGCGCTTCGCCGGTGAAATACACGAGCAGCGGGCGCAGGCGCTTGCCGCCGCCGAGCACCGAATAGCGCAGGGCCGCGTGCAGCCGGCGCGGCCGCGCATCGGCCGGCGGCAGGCAGCCGTCGAGCACGGTTTCGATGCGCGCCTGGTATTCACGCATCCGCGCGTCGATCGTGCCCGCGGTCATGCTGTCGCTCAGTCGGCGGCCGACGCCTCGGGATCGAAGCTCTCGATCACCGGCTCGCCCGCCTTTTTCAGCAGGATCTGCACCTTCTGCTCGGCCTCCTTCAACGCCGTCTGGCAGGTGCGCGTCAGCAGCACGCCGCGCTCGAACGCAGCGATCGACTCCTCGAGAGGCAGATCGCCGCGCTCCAGGCGTTCGACGATTTCCTCCAGGTCACGCATCGCGGCCTCGAAGTCGACGGCTGCGGGTTCCTTGTCGGCTTTGCGGCTTGCCATGGTGGCCAACGGTACACAGCGCTCGGATCTCGGTCAAACCGGCGCTTGCCAGGGGCGGTGCGTCGCGAGAGACTTTGCAACCATGAGCTGGTTGCAGAAATCGGCGGCGATGCCGCGGCGCGAAGCGGCGCTGCCGGGCCGTGATCGCGCCATGACCGTGGGCGAATTGCACCATGTTTCCGGCCATCGGCTGGTGCCGCCGTTTCCGGAGGGCATACAGCTCGCGCTGTTCGGGTTGGGCTGTTTCTGGGGCGCCGAGCGCAAGTTCTGGCAGCTGCCCGGCGTTTACTCGACCGCGGCCGGCTACGCCGGCGGCTTCACCCCGAACCCGAGCTACGACGAGGTGTGCAGCGGCAAGACCGGGCATGCCGAGGTGGTGCGAGTCGTCTTCGATCCGGCCGCCGTGGATTATCGCGGCTTGCTCGGGGTGTTCTGGGAATCGCACGACCCGACACAGGGTATGCGCCAGGGAAACGACGTCGGCACGCAGTACCGCTCCGCGATCTACACGCTCGACGCGCGTCAGCGCGAGCTCGCCTGCGAAACCCGCGACCTGTACGCCCGCGCGCTCGCCGCGGCCGGCCGCGGCGCCATCACGACCGAGATCGCCGACGCGCCGCCCTTCTACTACGCCGAAGACCATCACCAGCAGTACCTGGCGAAGAATCCCAATGGCTACTGCGGGATCGGCGGGTGTGGCGTTCCCTTCAAACCCGCGCAGTTACCGCCGGGCGAGAAGGCATAGCGGTTCACCCGTCGGACGCAGCGTGCGCGCTCACGGGGGCGGCGCGGACGAAGCCGATTGATCTTGGAGCGGGTAGCTGCGCGGCACTTGCGCGGGCGGCTGAGGCGCGGGCGCCGAACCCGCGGCCGTCCCGGCCTGCGGCGCGGCGGCCCCGCGCACGCTGCTGCCGGTCACCTGGGCGAGGTGCACGAGGAAACGCTGTGCCGCCGGCGGCGCGGTCGGCGCGGTGCCGGCGAAGATGTCCGAGGCGCTGACGTCGCTGCGGCCGTAGAAGCGCGCATTGTCGCCGCTGTCGATGCGGATCACGCTGCCGTCGAGCGCGATGCCGGCGAACAGGCCGCGCGTGCGCGCATAGCTGTAGATCTCGGCACCGAAATTGATGTCGGTCGCGGCCGATCCCTGGCGCCCGACCGGTCCGGCCGCCACCGACGCGTCCGCGCCGAGCGTCAGTTTGCCGCCGGTGATCCCCTCGATCCCTTCCTTGGTGGTGAACACGAGGACGATGTCGGAACTTTGCGCGCCGATCTGCAGGCCCCAGCTGCCGCCCGCGAGGGTGATGAACGCGGGGTTGCTCCACGGCGAGTTCAGGGTCTTGCGCACGACCAGCACGCCGCGGCCATAGCGCCCGCCGAAGATGAAGGCGACCTTGGTCACGTTGGGAAGCACCGCGATGCCGTAGGCGCGCGCCAGCAGGTAATCCGGAATGCGCTGGTCGGGCATCCCCTGGATCTGCTCGAGGACCTGGGTCGCAAGCAGCAGGCGCCCTTCGTCCCCGGCGTCGGCGCGCGCGGTGCCGACCGTTGCGAGCGAGAGCAGGCCGGAGGCGGCAAGCGCCGTCACGGCGAGGAGGGCTTTTCTAATGTTCATCGAGACTCCTTGGGGGACGGCGTACTTGTCATCCCTACCGGCTGCGGACCACCGCCGCATGGCTTAGTTCCGCAGCATGCTGGACGTAGAGCATAGCAAGTCCCGGGTCCGCGGGCGCGCCGCCGCGCGGGGGCGGGCGCGCCGCGAAGCGTGTGCAGCGTGTGCAGCGGGTGCAGCGGGTGGAGCGGGTGCAGCGGGTGGAGCGGGTGGAGCGGGTGGCGCGAGCGGCGCATGTAGAGCGGGTAGACTGGCGGCCGATTCAAAACGGAGGGAAACGATGAATCAGTGCATCGTGATCGCGCACCGCGGGGCGAGCGGCGAACGCCCGGAGCATACGCTCGCCTCCTACCGGCTGGCGATCGAGCAGGGCGCCGACTACATCGAACCGGACCTGGTGATGACGCGCGACGGCGTGCTGATCGCCCGGCATGAAAACGAGATCGGCGGGACCACCGACGTCGCCGCACATCCGCGCTTCGCCGCGAGACGGCGCAGTCAGCTCATCGACGGGGAGACGACGACCGGCTGGTTCACCGAGGATTTCACGCTGGCGGAGATCAAGACGCTGCGCGCCCGCGAGCGGCTGCCGGAACTGCGTCCGCAGAACAGCGCTTACGACGGCCGGCTCGAGGTGCCGACCTTCGACGAGATCCTCGAACTCGCGGCCGTCGCGAACCGCGGCCGCGGCACGGGGCCCCGGGTCGGCGTGTATCCGGAGACGAAACACCCCGCGCACTTCCGCGCGCTCGGTCTGCCGCTCGAGCGGCCGCTGCTCGAGGCGCTCGGGCGCCACGGGCTCGGTGATCGCGGCTCGCCGGTGTTCATCCAGTCCTTCGATCCTGCGAACCTGCGGATGTTGCGCGGCATGACCGCTCTGCCGCTGGTGCAGTTGCTCGAGCGTGCGCTCGGCGATCTCGCCGAGGTCGCGGGCTACGCCGACGCGATCGGCATCGCCAAGGCGCTCGCGACACCGCAAGGGGTGCGCGAGGCGCACCGTTGCCGGCTCGCCGTGCACGCCTGGACGTTCCGCGCGGAGAACGAGTTCCTGCCGGAGGATTTGCGGGTCGGCAGCTCGCCCGCCGGCCACGGCCGCCTCGCCGAGGAGATCGGCCGCTACCTCGCGATCGGCATCGACGGCTTCTTCACCGACTTTCCGGCGATCGGCGTGCAGGTCCGCGATCAGAAGAACATCGACAGGTAGATCTGCCACACGTTCGCGTCGAAGTGATAGAGCGGCTCGCTGCCGGGCTGATAGGCGGGCAAGCCGTAATTCTTGATGTTGCGAAAGTCGCCGTACTTGAAGCTGATGCGGCTGTATTCGAGCGTGGCGGTGCCGCGCTTGAAGATCTTCCACCCATCGGGCAGGAATGCATAGGTCGCCTTGGCGTCCAACATCAGGTTCGTCGATGCCGCCAGGGTCTGGTCGCGCGCCATGAAATTCTGCGAGCCGGCGAACGGGAACAAGTCGCTGTAGAAGCTCGCGTGGCCCTGTTGGTAGTAGCGCACGCGCCCTTCGACGATCCAGCGCCGGCCGATGGGCTGCGTGTAGCCGAGTTCGGCGGTGTTCGCGCGCACCGCCCAGGTGTCGGCGTAGTACCGGTAGGAGACCGCGAGCGCCGCGCGGTTGGGCAGGTAATACTTCGCGCGGGCGGCGATCGCGTCGCTCGTGTGGGTGCCCGGATAGACCTGTGCGCCGAGCGAGTAGCCTTTCGCGTTCGACGGATCGAGGAAGCGGATGCTGCGGTAGGGATTCGCAAGATAACCCTGGTCGGTGACGACCTCGAAGGTGACGCCGGCGATCAGGTTCTTGGTCAGGATCTGCGAGACGCCGGCCTCGTAGCCGAGGCTGTAGGCGTGGGCGAGCCAGGTCGTGACGGAGCCGTTGTGCTCGCCGACGAGGTTGCGGGTGTTGGTGAAACCCAGGGTCACCGTCGTCAAGTCGCCGAACATGTCCTGGCTCAGGCCGAAATGCGTGGTGTTCGAGACGTAATCGTCCTCGACGCTGTTCGTGTAGGACAGCGTGTATTCGGTCTTGTCGCGGATGTAGTTGAGCGCCAGGCTCTTCTGCGTGCGCTGGTCGTGGATCGTGCTCGCGCTGCTCAGCACGTCGATCGACGCGCCGGTCACCGTGTCGATGAAATAGTCGGCCTCGACGCCGAGCTGCTCGGAGAACTTCTTGCGCACCGACACGGATTTGCCGGTGATGTCCATGCCGCCGCCGCTGTAGTTGCTGTAGAAGATGTCGGCGCGGTCGTCCGGCAGCACGGCGGCACCGGCGGTGCGCGCGAGCAGCAGCGCGGTGATCGCGGACCAGCGGCCGAGTTTTTTGTCCGCCTGCGCCATCGCCGTCAGTTGCAGCCGCAGCCGCCGCCGGCGATGCCGGTCGCGCCGCGCGCGCCTTCGCGGGTTTCGAAGATGTGGTTCATGTAGGCGGCCGAGATCGCATCGCGGTTCCAGGACATGATCGGTTCGGCGAGGTGATTGCGCTCGTACGGCTTGACCCACGGCTGCAGGGTCGTGCAGCCGCCGAGCGCGAGCGCCGCGCCGATCAAGGCGAGTCTCAGGCGTGGCACGGCTATTCCTGGATCAGCTGGCGGATGCGGTCCTGATAGCCGTTCTCGTCGCCGGGCTTGTAGCCCCGATGGACGTAGCGGATGTTGCCCTGGCGATCGATGATGATCGTGCTCGGCATCTCCTCGACGTGGTACTTGCCGGCGACGCTGTTGTGCGGATCGAGCAGCACGGTGAAGCTGACCGGTTTGTGCGCGAGCAGCGCCTTGACCTTGGCCTCGTTGGTGTCGACGTTGATGCCGAGCAGGGTGAATCCGGCGGGTGCGTATTGCTTGTAGATCTGGTCGAGCAGCGGCATCTCCTGCTGGCAGGGTCCGCACCAGGTGGCCCAGAAGTTCAGCATGACGACCTGGCCCTTGAACTGGCTGAGCGAGTCCTGCCGGCCGCCGGGCGTGCTCAGGGTGAACGGCGGCGCCGGACCGCCGTCGACCGAGGCCGCGATCGCGGTCGAGGCCGCGGCGATCGCCGCGAGGACGCAGGCGCGGAAGATTTTGCCGGGGGCGGTACGCATCGATCGATCCTCCTCTTCAATAGAACACGGTGAAGCCGAGCGTCGCTTCGATGTTGTCGACGTTCTTCGTCCGGCCGGTCAGGTCGGTCTCGAAGATGTGATCCCGCACGTCCATGTGCATCGCGAGCCAGTCGGTGATCAGGATCCGCTCGCCGACGCCGAAGTTCAGCGCGAACTGGTCCTTGTCGGCGAATTTCACGTCGCCCATGCCGAGCGTCGTGTACAGCGCGGTGTTGAACGCGCGGCCGCGGCCGAGGTACACCTCGCCCGGCAGCACGTCGTAGCCGACGTCCAGATCGTAATACGTGAACTGCTTGCCGGAGTTGCTGAGGATGGTGATGTTCGGGAAGACGTCCTGCAGGCTCGTCGTGCCGGCGGTCGAGCGGCCGAGGTAGCCCTCCATGAACACGTCGTTGGTGACGTGATAGGCGAGGCGTGCGCCGTACACCGGGTTGGTGCCGAAGTCCTGGATGCTGAGCGCGCCGAAGTACGGCCCGAGCTCGAAGTCGCTCGATTTGATCTTCGGCGTCTTGACGACGCGGCGCGTGACCTGCGGCTCGATGATCTCGCCGTTGCGCGCCCCGCCCGCGGTGCGCCCCTCGGCGCCGGCAGGCGCGGAGGCGGCGCCGAGCAGCACCGGACGGTGCGAGCCGCGATGGAACCAGGCGCAGCCCGACAGCAGCGGCGTCGCCAAGAGAGCGGCGGCTAGAAAAAGGCCGCCAAGGCGAATTTCCATTCTTCCGGTTCCTCGTTGGAATTTTGATGGGTGAAGACGACGTAGCTGCGCCAGTCGATGCGCCACATGAAGCGGCGCGTGATGAAGCCGCGTGCGCCGACCGAGACGTAGGCGAGCCGATTGCTGGTCTCGAGCGGCTTCGGCGGCACCTTGGCCTGAGTGTACTGGTAGCCGGTGCCGAGCCCGGCGGTCGGCGAGAAGCGGCGCCACTCGGGGATGAACGTGTGGCGCAGGCCGATCGTCGCGATGTAGCGATTGTCGAGCGTGCCGAACGCCTGCTGCAGGACGAGCTCGGCGTCGAGGCTGCGCGTCAGCGCCCGGTCCACGTAGGCGGTCACGAGGTTCTGCCGGTTGTAGACGCCGTAGCCGGCGCCGATCTCCCAGCGATGGCTCGCGAAATCCGGGTACGGTGGAATCGGCGCGGGCGCGCCGGAAGGCAGCTTCGTTTGCGCGAGCGCACCGCGCCGCACCCAGCCCTCGGCGCCGCGTGGCGCACGCACTTTGTACCAGTCGGTGCGGCTGAACAGCACGGTGAGCGTCTCGCCGCGGGCGACGACGTAGAACACGGGATAATCGCGCCCCGGTCCGAGGCGCATGTTCAGGTATGGCCGGGTCACGACCAGCCGGACATGGCGAGCCGCCGCGTGCGCCGCGCCGGTCGATGCAAGCAGGAGCAGGACGAGCGTCCACCGCCGCGCCATCCGGTCAGTTCGCCGCAGGCGCGACGAAGGGGTCGTCATAGTATTGGGCACCGATGTCCAGCCATTCCGAGATCAACCGCATTTCCGCCGCGGACAGGAAGCCCGTGTGGTCGACGACGCTGTCATGCACCCGGCCGTCGAAGATCGCCAGGAAGGACGACGAGGCGGTCGCGCTGCCGGCGGTCATCGGCGCCGGTACGGACACCGTCTGGCCGGTGACCGGATCCACGACCGGCACCAACACGCCCATATTAAGCTCGAGCTCGGCGTGGGGGAACAGGAGATCCTCATACGAGGTCACGACCGTCGGGTCGACGGTCGACGTGCTCGCGGTGAGATCGAGCTGGCCGGCCGGGACCTGCGGCTGGCTCTGCGCATTGACCGGGTTGTGGCAGGACACGCAGGTGTGGTCGATGACCTGCCCGGTCGTCGGGTTCGTGCTCTGGCGCACCAGGTCCCAGAGGGGCTGGATATGCTGCAAATACTCGATCGTGATCCGGCATAGAGCGCTCCACGGGATGCAATTGCCGTTGATCGGCGCGCTGGTCAGCAGGTCCGTGTAGAGCAGTGAGATCGGCGGATTCGGCGCCGACACCGCGGGGTCCGTCCAGAGGTCGGTGTAGACGAGGTTGGCGCTCAGCACCTGGGAACAGGTGGCGAGGATCGCGCAGCTCGATCGGGCGAGGGTCTCGGCCATCGTCTCGCCTGGATCGGCGGCGAGCGCCGGAGTCGTGTTCGGGAAACCGCCGGCGGGCGCGCCGGCGTAGGCGGGCGCGGTCAAGCCGCCGCGCCCGTGCGAGGGCGTCGGCGATTGCGGGCCGGCCGGCTCGTGGCAGCCGTTGCAGGTGTGCGTCTCGCCCGGCATCACCTGCAGCCAGCTCGGGTGTTCGGGGCCGACGCGCCGGCCGTTCGCGTCGAGCAGTTCGAGGGTGAGCGGCACGTTCGCCGGCACCTGCACGTCGACCGAACCGTCGGGTTGTACCGGCGCATAGCCCAAGATCTCGCGCATGCCCTTGTCGGTCGGCCCGTAGGCGGAGGGGTTGATCTTGCGCAGCGTCTGCGGCGGGATCTCCACCGGCTTCTCGATGCGGACGAAGCGGATCGGGTGGGCGGCGGCGGTGGTCTTGCTCGGATCGGCGAGCGCGGCGATGTCGACCGGCGTGCCGTCGACGGGGTTCTCGGCGTTGCCGTCGACGTCGTAGACGCTGCGGATGTCGAGCACGCCGACCCCGTCGTTCGCGAGGTTGGCCGCGGCGCCCGAGGGCACGCTGTCCGGGACGAAGACCGGCGCCGGCGAGCGCGGCTGCATGATCACCGGGTCGACGATCATGGTGCCGGCGGCGGCGCTCAACACCGGAGTCATGGTGCTCGTGTCCAGGTCGTACAGCCAGAGCGTGTACTGTGGCGGCGCCATCTGCGCGTTCGCGGCCGCGGCGCTCGCGGCGCTGCAGATCGTCGTCGCGGGCGGCGTCACCGAGTCGTCGAGCAACAGGCACGGCGACCAGCTGATCAACATCCGGTTGGTGCCGTCGTAGAGCGGGTATGCCGAGGCGATGCGTCCGCCGAGGGAGGGGAGGTTCGCATCGGTCGTCACGCCGAGCGCGGTCGCGCTCAGCTGGGCGGGGCCCCTGGCTCCCGCCAGCGCGGCCGCGAGCGTCGCCTGGTCGTATTCGACGAACTGATCGGCGTCGATCAGCAGGGCGTCGCCGCCCTGTTGCGTGCCGAGGAAGGGCCGGTCGATCACCAGCAGTTTGCCGTCGGGCCGCTGCCGCGCATCGAGGAACTGCACGACGTTGTCGTTGCTGCCGGCGAGGTTCGCGCCGGTCGCGTGGCTGTTCGCGCCGTAGTACAGCTCGAGTCCGGTGCCGTCGGGGTTGACCCGGTAGAGATTGATCTCGTCGGTGCCGCCGACGTATTCCCAGCGCGAGAAGACGAGCTGGCCGTCGTTCAGCACCGAGAGAGCGAAATCGTGGCCGGTGTTGAAGGTGATCTGGTGGATGCCGCTGCCGTCGGCGTTCATCACGTGCAGGGCGAGGATCGACTGCTGCGGACTGAAGCCGCGCTCGGTCTGCGCCGGGTATTGCGGGCGGTTCTCGTCGAGCAGCACCGCCTGGGTGGTCGTCTGGCGCGTCGAAGCGAAGGCGATGCGCCCGTCCGGGAGGAAATGCGGACTGATGTCGTCGCCGGTCGTGATGTCGTCGTTGGTCAGTTGCACGACCGTCTTGGTGGTCGCGTCGTACTCGTAGATGTTCCAGGTCGGCTGCTGGCTCGCCATCGCGTTGGCGATCATCGGCAGGTGCAGCGCGAACACGAGCTTCGTGCCGTCCGGCGAGACGTCGAGATCGCGAACGTCGCCTTTGCCTTGGGTGATCGATCCGGTGACGTTCGTCTCCGGCGCGCCGGCGCTCGCCTGGTCGCGCACGTACAGGTCCCCGCCCGGCGTCATCGCGAGCGGGTCGCGCACGTCGATGTCGGTCTTCGGCACCGGCCGCTTGACGTAGGCGAGCGGGAAGCTGAGCTCGCCGGGGCTCAGGGTCTCGCCGCCGGCGACGCCGGGCGCATGGCCGCTCACGGCGCTGCTGCAGCCGATCAGGGCGGCAAGCGGCGCGAGCAGCGCAGCCCAGCGCAGGGGACGATGGAACCGGCCGTGCCGGCGGGTCGCGTTCATGGTTGGGGCATCTTGTGGGGCCGCAGCTTCGCGTTCTGTTAACACACTCACAGAAGAACCGTGCGGCATTCACCCATCCTGTGCACGAGGATTCGAGGGACTCCCATCGGCAACGCAGAATATAGGCGCGCACGCCGCGGCCGGTACTGTCGCGAAAAGCCGACGTCGCCGCGCCGAGACAACTGGCGGGGCATTTTTCGCTGCGTATATTGCGAACCGCGACCTGCAATCAACACTCTCGCGAGCGGATGAGCCCATGAAGAACGAGACTGCCGAGATGGCCCCTGATCGCCGCGCCGTGGGGCACGCCGGCCGGCCGCAGCGGCCGTGGAACGGCCGGGCGGCGCTCGCGCTGCTCGCGCTCGTCTGCGCGGCGCGGCCGTTGCCGGCCGCCAACACGACGCCGACCCAGGCGGAGCGGATCTATAGCCGCATCGCCGGCATTCCCGCGCCCGCCACGATCCTGCAGCAGATGACGCAGACCGACCCCTTGAGCGCGGCGCTGCTCGCGACGCAGGACCCGGCGTTCTACGACGACACGATCCGCGACCTCGCGACGCCCTGGACCAACACCGCGCAGACCGAGTTCGCGCCGCTCAACGACTACACGGCGACCGTCATCGGCATGGTGCGCGATAATGTGCCGTTCAACACCCTGTTGTCGGCAGATCTCGTCTACGTCGCCGACCCGAGCCTCGGGCTGCCGGCGTATTCGCTGTCGAACAACGACATGTATCAGGCGCTCGACGACAACGGCGCCGACCTGAAGGCGCATCTGGTCGCCGTGACCCAGTCGTCCGTGACCGGGCTGCCGCCGGCGGCGACGGCCGGCGTGATCACGACGCGCGCGGCGGCCGCCGCCTTCTTCGACAAGGGCACCAACCGGCGGATGTTCCGCTTCACCATGATGAATCACCTCTGCTCCGACCTGCAGACGATCATGGACACGACGCGCCCGCCGGACCGCATCCGCCAGGACGTCACGCGCAGTCCCGGCGGCGACAGCCGGCTGTTCCTCAACAACTGCATCGGCTGCCACAGCGGCATGGATCCCATGGCGCAGGCGTTCGCCTACTACAACTTCGACGACGCGACGCAGTCGCTCGTCTACACGCCCGGCCAGGTGCAGCCGAAGTACCTGATCAACGCGACCAATTTCCCCGACGGCTACGTCACCACCAACGACGATTGGAGCAACCGCTGGCGCAGCGGCCCGAACGCCGTGCTCGGCTGGGATCCGCAGCTGCCCGGCGGCGGCGAGGGGGCGAAATCGCTCGGCCAGGAACTCGAGAACAGCCAGGCGTTCGCCAACTGCCAGGTCACGCGGGTGTTCAAGGACGTGTGTTTTCGCGCGCCGAGCAACGCCGCGGATCGCAACCAGGTCGCGCAGATGATCGCCTCGTTCCAGTCGCACAATTATTCGCTGCGCGAGGTGTTCGCCGAGTCGGCCGTCTACTGCATGGGGAATTGACCATGAACGCGACGACCGTGAACCCGAAGTGCAAGCTGCTGATCCTCTGGCTGGCTGCCGCGGTCGGCCTCGGCGCCTGCAGCAGCGGCGGCGCGCCGACCACGCCGTCGGCGACGGTTGCGCCGATGGGCACCGCCAACGCCTACACCGGGCCGCCGCCCGCCACCGCCGACGTCCAGGCCTTCGCGGTCAGCTTCTGGAACAACGTGCGCGGCCAGGACCGCTGCGGCCAGTGCCACAACGCGACGACACCGGGCCAGATGCCGAATTTCGCGCGCAGCGACGACGTGAACCTCGCCTACGCCCAGGCGAACACCGTGATCAACCTGCAGGATCCGGCCGCCTCGCAGCTCGTGCAGCACGTCGCGGGCGGCCACAACTGCTGGCTACCGGACAACAACGCCTGCGCACAGATCCTCACGACCTGGATCAGCAACTGGGCCGGGGCCTCCGCGGGCGGCGGCACCAAGGTCAAGCTCACCGCGCCGGCGATCCACACCGTCGGCGAGAGCCTGAATTTCCCCGCCGACCCGACCGACTTCGCGAACACCGTCTATCCCTTGCTGACCAAGTACTGTTCGCGCTGCCATTCGCCGACCGCGGCGGTGCCACAGGCGCCGTATTTCGCGTCGAGCGACCTCAACCAGGCGTATCAACAGGCGCTCTCGAAGATCGATCTGAACACGCCGGCGAACTCGCGCTTCTACCTGAAGCTCGCGACCGAATCGCATAATTGCTGGGACGTGTGCGCGAACGACGCGGCGCAGATGCTCGCCGCGATCCAGACGTTCGCCGGCATGCTGACGCCGACCAGCATCGACCCGGCCTTGGTCGTCAGCAAGGCCCTGACGCTCGCCGACGGCATCGTCGCGAGCGGCAACAACCGCTTCGACCAGAACGTGATCGCGAAATACGAGTTCCAGACCGGATCGGGCAACATCGCCTACGACACGAGCGGCGTCGATCCCGCGGCCGACCTGACCCTGAGCGGTCCGGTCACTTGGGCGGGCGGCTGGGGAATCCAGATTGCGCCCGGCGGCAAGGCGCAGGCCTCGACCGCGGCGAGCAAGAAGATCTTCGACCTGATCCAGTCGACCGGCGAGTTCACGATCGAGGCCTGGGTCGCGCCGGCGAGCCTCGCCGCCGACAATTCCTACATGGTGAGCTATTCGGGCGGCGACGCGGCGCGCAACTTCACGCTCGGCCAGACCAATCAGAACTACGATTTTCTGCTGCGCAGTACCGGCTCCGACCTGAACGGCATGCCGCAGCTGTCGACGCCGGACGGCACGAACGTGCTGCAGGCGGCACTGCAGCACGTCGTATTGACCTACGACCCGGTCAACGGCCGGCGGATCTACGTCAACGGCGTGCAGATCCCGCTCGCCGACCCGCAGAAGGGCGATGCGATCTCCAACTGGAACGCGAGCTTCGCGCTCGTGCTCGGCAACGAGGTCTCCGGCGACCGGCCTTGGTCGGGGCTCATCAAGTTCGTCGCGATCCACGATCGCGCGTTGACGCCGGCGCAGGTCCTGCAGAACTTCCAGGCGGGCGTCGGCCAGCGCTACTTCATGCTGTTCAACGTCGCCGACGTGACCGGAGTGCCGCAGTCCTACGTCATGTTCACGGTGAGCCAGTACGACAGCTACAGCTATCTGTTCGCCCAGCCGACCTTCATCTCGCTCGACCCGACCGTGACACCGGACGGCATCGTGGTCAAGGGCATCCGCATCGGCATCGACGGCACCATCCCGAACGTCGGCCAGGCGTTCATTCCGCTCGACACGACCGTGACCGCGGCCAACTACACCGCGCAGGGCGAGGTGCTGTCGCCGGTCGGTACCGTGATCGCGCTGCAGAATCCGGCGACCGACCAGTTCTTCCTCACCTTCGATCAGCTCGGCACGCAGACCCACGTCGTCGTCGAACCGGCGCCGCCGCCGCCGCCGACTCCGGGCGATCTGCCGCCGTCCTCGGCCGTCGGCCTGCGCACCTTCGCGCAGATCAACGCGACGATGTCGCAGATCACCGGCGTGCCGACCACGCAGGCGGCGGTCAACCAGACCTACCTCGCCGTGCAACAGCAGTTGCCGGCCTTGCCGAACGTCCAGGGGTTCGTCGCAGCCGATCAGGTCGGCATCGCCCAGCTCGCGATCCAGTACTGCAGCGTGATGGTCAACACGCCCTCGCTCGCGGCGCAGATGTTTCCGGGCGTGAACTTCAACGCTTCGCTGTTCTCGACGCCGGCGGGCGTCGACTCGGTGACCGGTCCGATCGCCGCGCGGGTGCTCGGCAGTGCGCCGAACGGCGCGCCGCTCGCGAGCCAGCCGGCCGCCTCGACGGTCAGCAACGAGCTCGATTCATTGGTCGGCACGCTGTGCGGCGCGACGAGTCCGTGCAACAACACGCCGCGGGTGCTCGCCGTGGCGAGTGCCGCCTGCGCAGCCGCGCTCGGCAGCGCCGACATGTTGATCGATTGATCCGCAAGCTTGCCACCCAAGGGCCGAACCATGCGTAAGAAACCCCGCACACGCAACCCGCACGAGCCGCTGCGCCATCCGGACCACCCGCGGCCACGCACGCGCCGGGAATTCCTCGCGCAGGGCTTCCTGTCGGGCGCCGCGACCGTGATCGCGCCTTCGCTGCTCGGCCTGCTCGCGGCACCCCGGCGGGCCCGCGCAACCCTGGCACCGGACCTGCAGGCGCTGCTCGGCCCATGCGGCATCTCGCTCGGCGCGGGACTCGTGCCGTTCATCGCCTTCGACCTCACCGGCGGCGGCAACATCGCCGGCTCGAACGTGCTGGTCGGCGGACCGGGCGGGCAGCTCGACTTCCTGAGCACCGCCGGCTACAGCAAGCTCGGGCTGCCCGGGACCATGATCCCGGGCGCGAGCACGTCGGGCACCACCGTCGATGCGACGTTCGGGCTGCGATACCATGCCGACAGCGCCCACCTGCGGGGCATGAAGACGCGCACCGGTGCGCTCGCGATGAGCAACACCAACGGCACGGTGATCCCGGCGCTGTCGCAGAACGATACCAACATCAACCCGCTGAACCCGATCTACGGCATCTACCAGGTCGGCGCGCGCGGCGCCCTGCTCGACCTGATCGGCACCGACAGCACCGTGTCGGGCGGCAATTCGCTGGCGCCGGCGACGATGATCAACATCGCGGCGCAGCCGACGCGCGTCGCGAGCTCCGCCGACGTGGTCGGGCTGGTCAACACCGGGCAGCTCTCCACGCTGCTGCCGAATCCGGCGGACGTGACCGCGGTCATGGAATCGACCAAGCGCATCAGCGACGCGAAGTACGCGCAGGTCCAGGCCTTCACCGATCCGACCGCCGACGCCGCCGCCAAGCAGCTGCTCGCCTGCGGCTACACGAAGGCCGCGTACGTGACCGACAAGTACGGCAGCCCGTCGGCCGTCAATCCGGACCTCGACCCGGACGTGGTCGGCCCGAGCGGGATCTTCAACCCGGCCGAGTACGCGGCGAACTCCGACTTCCAGGCGACCGCCGCGGTCATGAAGCTCGTGGTCGAGGGCAACGCGGCCGCCGGCACGATCCAGCTCGGCGGCTTCGACTACCACACCGGCGATCGCGCGACCGGCGAGACGCGCGATTTCACCGCCGGCGAGTGCATCGGCGCCTGTCTCGAATTCGCCGCGCGGCGCAAGAAGCCGCTGATGGTCTACGTCTTCACCGACGGCTCGATCGTGAGCAACGGCATGATCGACACTTCGGCCGCCGGCCGCGGCAAGGGCGTCTGGACCGCGGACAATTCGAACACCGCGGCGAATTATTTTCTCGTCTTCAACCCCTACGGCAAGCCACTGCCGGCGCAGAACGATCCGGAGGCGAGCCTGCAGATGGGCTCCTTCACCTCGGACGGATCGGTCAACACCACGGGCAGCCCGGGCGCGAACAACGTGTTCAATCTGGTGCAGATGGTGGTGCTGAATTACATGGCTCTGCACGGCACGCAGGGCAACTTCCCGACCCTGTATCCGGCGCCGAACGTCAACGACACGCTCGGCACCGGCGCCGCACTCGATCCGCTGATCGCCTTTGCGCCGCTCGCGGGCCTGGTCAACGGCAAGATCGTCGGCTGATGCGCCGATCGCCGGCCGGGCGTCCTGTCGCGTTCCGGAGACAGGGCCGGACGATGGTTGCGCTGCATTATGATTGAGGCCGCCGTTGGCCGACCAAGCGGCCGGTCCTCGGGGTGTTCCTACGACAGCGGAGTCGCCAGCGTGTCTCGTGTCTGAACCATCGCCGCGCGCTCGCGGCCCATCCCGGCTGGCCGCCCTGGTCCTCGTCGGCCTGGCGGCGACGGCGGCCGCAGCGGCGGCAACCTCGCCATTGATCGGCATGCGCGCGCCGGATTTCGCGCTGAAGGGCACCGACGGCACCAACCGACGGCTGTCCGAATACCGCGGCCGGGTGGTGCTGCTCGACTTCTACGCGCGCTGGGCCGGGGACTCGCGCGTCGAGATGCCGGCGCTCGATCGCATCGAGACCACCTATCGGCGCGCGGGCCTCGTCGTGCTCGCAGTCTCGGTCGATCCGGATCTCGCGCGCGCCGCGCAATTCGCCGCGGCGATGCACGTCAACTACCCGGTTCTGCTCGGCGCCGGCTCGCGGATCGGCCGCGCCTATGCGCTCGAGCGGCTGCCCGAGACGGTGCTGGTCGACCGCTCCGGAATCGTACGTTTCGTCAAAACGGGATACGATCGCGGCGACGATCGGCAATTCGTCGGCGAAATCCGCGCGTTGCTGCGCGAATAAACATCAAGGTCAGCCATGAACTGCAACTGCCGACGAGTGCCGAAGATCCTGCGCGCGGGCCTGCTCGCCGGCGCCTGGGCCCTGCTGCCGCTCGCACGCGCTGCGAGCCCGCCGGCCGCGCCGTCGCCGGCCGCGCCGCAGAGCTTTGCGACACTCGACCAGCAGGTGCAGAGCGTCAAGCAGCAGGTCATCGACTTGAACCGGGATCTGTTCGTGCTGCAGGAGAAGCTGCTGTTCCCGGCGAACACGCAGGTCGCGGTGTACCTGTCGATGGACGTCGGCACGTTCTTCGCGCTCGACTCGGTCACGCTGAAGATCGACGACAAGCAGGTTGCCAATTACCTGTACACGCCGCGCGAGGTCAAGGCGCTCGAGAAGGGCGGCGTGCAGCGCCTGTACATCGGCAACCAGAAGATCGGCAAGCATCGGCTGGTCGCGTTCTTCATCGGCAAGGGACCGCATGGGCTCGACTATCGGCGCGGTGCGACGATCAGTTTCGACAAGGGCATCGGCGCGAAGTACCTGGAGCTGAAGATCTCCGATCGGGCGCGCAGCCAGCAACCCGAGTTCCTGATCAAAGATTGGGAGTGACCGGTGCCGCGGGAGGCCGATCTGCTGCGGGCGCTCAAGGGCGGGGGATGGGCGCTGCTCGCCGCCTGCATCCTCGCCTGCCCTTGGCGGGCGGCCGGGGCGAAGAACGTGAAACCGGATCCAAACGGCCTCGCGCCGCAGCCCGTGCGCGACCTCGCGTACGGCAACGTCCTGTTCTATGACTTCCAGGGCGAGGATTTCGCCGCGATCACCCGCCTGCTCGCGGCCAAAAAACTGCATCAGCTGCCGCGCACCGGCGTCGACGCCGAGCTGCTGCTCGGCGGGCTCTACCTGTCGCTCGGCGAGCACGTGGAGGCGGGCCGGATCTTCGAGGAGCTGCTCGCCGGCAACGCGCCGCGCGCGGTGCAGAACCGGGCTTGGTACTACCTGGGAAAGATCTGGTTCGACCGCGGCTATTTCGCGCAGTCGCAGGGCGCGCTCGAACGGATCACGGGCACGGTCGCACCCCGGGTCGAGGACGAGCGGACCATGCTGCTCGGCGAGATCTTGCTGCGCGAGGGACGATTCGCTGACGCGGTCGCGCTGCTGCGCGCGTGGCGCGGACCGCCGCAGTGGGCCGCGTACGTCGACTTCAACCTCGGCATCGCGCTGATCCGCGAAGGACACCTCGAGGCGGCGGTGCCGTTTCTCGACCGCGTCGGCACGCTGCGCGCCGGCAGCGAGGAGTTCTTCGCGCTCAAGGACCGGGCGAATCTCGCGCTGGGCTATGCTTTCCTGCAAGCCAAACGGCCGGCCGACGCGACCGCCTATCTCGAGCGCGTGCGCCTCGCCGGGCCGTATTCGAGCAAGGCCCTGCTCGGCTTCGGCTGGGCCGAGGCGATGACCGGCCATTACCGGCGCGCGCTGGTGCCGTGGCTCGCGCTGCGCAAGCGCGATCTGCGCGATGCCGCGGTCCAGGAATCCTTCCTCGCGGTGCCCTATGCGTTCGCCAAGCTGCACGCCGACGGCCAGGCGGCGCGCTACAACAGTGAAGCCATCGCCTCGTTCGATGCCGAGAGCAAGGCGATCGACGCGTCGATCGCGACGATCCGCTCCGGCAAGTTCGTCGCGCGCCTGCTCGCCGGCGACAAGAGCGAGCACGCCACCTGGGACTGGCAGCTGCGGCACCTGCCGAACGCACCCGAGTCGCGCTATCTGTACGACCTGCTCGCGAGCAACGACTTCCAGGAGGGACTGCGCAACACTCGCGACCTCGAGTACATGCGGCGCAACCTCGGCGCCTGGCGCGCGAGCATCGGCGCGTTCGACGACATGATCGCGACCAAGCGGGCCGCGTACGCCGAGCGCGTGCCGCAGGCCGATGCGGCGCTCGCGGCGACCCACCTCGATGCGCTGCTCGCGCAGCGCGACGAATTCGAGTCGCGCCTGGACGAGATCGACAAGACGCACGACGTCGTCGCGCTGGCGACGCCGGCGCAAAGGCGGACCTGGGACGAACTCGCGCGGATCGGCGCGTTTCTCGCGGCCCATCCGCACGATCCGCGCCTCGCCGACATGCGCGGCCGGTACCGGCTGATGAGGGGCGTGATGTACTGGCGGCTCACGCAGAGCTTCCAGGCCCGCTTGTGGAACGAGCGGCGTGCGGTGCACGAACTCGACGCGAGCCTGAAGCAGACGGAGCGGCGGGTCGTGCTGGTGCGCGCGGCGCGGCGCGACATCCCGAGCGACACGGGCGCGGATGCCGTCCGCGTCGCCGCGCTCGGTGCGCGCATCGACGCGCTGCGCCGGGCGGTTGCGGCCGTCGCCGCGCGGCAGGAGCGCTACCTGGGGACGCTCGCGATCGACGCGCTCGAGCGGCAGCAGCGGCGCATCGGCACCTACGAGGTGCAGGCGCGCTTTGCGCTCGCGGCGATCTACGATCGCACCGTCAACGGCGCGCGGCGGCCCGCGGGCAAGCCACCATGAGCCGTGCACCGAACGGGCTGCTCCCGGCGCTGCTCGCCGGCGCCGCGTTGCTCGGCGCCTGCGCGCGCGGCGGCGCCGCCGCGCGCGAGGCGCAAACGATCGGCGATCTCGCCGGCGAGCACGTCGCGGTCAGCCCCCGGCCGCCGCGCGGCGTGGATCTCGCGACCGCGATGGCCGGCTACCGGCGCTTTCTCGACCTCAATGCCGGCGACGCGCAGCTGCGCGCCGAGGCTCTGCGGCGGCTCGGCGATCTGCACCTGGAGAGCTCGGCCTCGGCGCGGATCCAGCGCGAGCTCGAGACCAACGAGGTGCTGCAGGCGCACGACGCGATCGTGCTCTATCACGCGCTGCTCGCGAAGTATCCGCACTACGCCCTCGCCGATGCGGTGCTCTACCAGCTCGCGCGGGCCTACGAGACGATCGGCGACTCGGCCCGCTCGCTCGCGACGCTCGACCGGCTGGTGGGCGGTTATCCGCAGAGCCGCTACGTCGACGAGGCGCAGTTCCGCCGGGGCGAGCTGCTGTTCTCGGCCGGGCGCTACGCCGAGGCGCAGCAAGCCTACCGGGCGGCGATCCGCTTCGGACCGCAATCGGAGTTCTATAGCCAGAGCGAGTACATGCTCGGCTGGTCGCTGTTCAAGCAGGGCGGCTACCAGTCCTGTCTCGCGCCGTTCGCTGCGGTGCTCGACGGCGTGCTGATTGCCAAGCGGCCGCCCGGCGCGCTCATCGCCATGCGCTCCTTGAGCCGGCCGAACCGCGAGCTGGTCGACGACAGCCTGCGCGCGATGTCGATCGCCTTCTCCTACACCGACGGCGCGCAATCGATCGACGCGTTCCTGCAGGGCATGAGCGCGAGGCCGTATGCCTACCTGTTGTATGCGCGCCTCGGCGACCTGTACGTCAAGAAGCAGCGCTACACCGATGCGGCCGGCGCCTACCGCGCGTTCGTCGTCCGCGATCCGCGCAGCGAACATGCGCCGCTCCTGCAGATGCAGGCGATCGGCGCCTACGCCCGCGGCGGCTTTGCGCCGCTCGTGCTCAAGGCGAAGCGCGAGTTCGTCGACGATTATGCGTTCGGCAGCGCGTACTGGCAGGGCCGCGAGCCGGGCGCGGAGCCCCAGGTCGTCGGCGAACTGCAGACCAACCTGCGCGATCTGGCGCAGTACTATCACGCCGAGGCGCAGCGAACCCACGATGCGGCGGATTACCAGGCCGCCGCCGGCTGGTATCGCCGCATCCTGGAGGACTTCCCGCACGATCCCGCTGTCGCGGCGACGAATTTTCTGCTCGCCGACACGCTGTTCGAGAGCAAGATGTATCTTGCGGCGGCGAAGCAGTACGAGCGCACCGCCTACGGCTACGGTGCGAACCCGCAGGCGGCCGCGGCCGGCTACGCCGCGATCGTCGCCTACGACGACGAGGCGCGGACCGCGACCGGCGCGGCGAGCGCGGCGGCGCGGCGCCTGAACATCGCGAGCTCGCTGCGCTTCGCCGACGCCTTTCCCCGGGACCCGCGGACCGCGCAGGTGCTGGCGCATGCGGTGGCGGCGCTGTTCAAGGAGAAGCGCAACGGCCGCGCCGCGGCGGCGGCGCGCGAGCTGCTCGCGCTGCGCCCGGCGGTCGACGCGGCGGATCAGCGGCTCGCCTGGGCGGTCATCGGCGATGCCGCGTTCGCGCGCGGGGCGTTCGCGCAGGCCGAGGGCGCCTACCGCAACGACGAGGCGCTGATGGCCGCAGACGATCCGCAGCGGCCGGCGATCGTCGAGCGTCTCGCCGCATCGATCTACCGTCAAGCCCAGCAGCAGGACGCGGCGGGCCACCGCCGCGCCGCGGTCGCCGATTTCCTGCGCGTCTCGCAGCTCGCGCCGACTTCGAAGATTCGCGCCAATGCGGACTTCGACGCCACGGCGCTCCTGATCCGCGGCAAGCACTGGCGGCGCGCGATCGCGGTGCTCGAGGATTTCCGCCACAACTTCCCGCAGAGCTCGCTGCAGGAGGACGTGACCCGCAAGCTCGCGGTGGCCTATGCGAAGGCGAACCAGCCGGCGCAGGCGGCGGCCGAGTTCGCAGGCATCGCCGCCTCGCCGAGCGAATCGACCAAGGTGCGACGCGAGGCAACGCTCGAGGCGGCTGAGCTGTACGGCAAGGCGGGCAACGCCGCTGCGCAACGGTCGATGCTCGAGGCATTCGTCGAGCGCTACCCCGAGCCGCTGGATCCGGCGATGGAGGCGCGCAACGAGCTGCGCCGGCTCGCCGCACAGAGCGGCGAGCACGCCGCCGAGACTCATTGGTTGCGGGCGATCGTCGCCGCGGATCGCAGCGCGGGGCCTGCCCGCACCGACCGCAGCCGTGCGCTCGCAGCCGAGGCGACGCTCGCACTCGCCGCGCCGCTGCGCGACGAATTCGACGCCATCCGGCTCGTCGCACCGTTGAAGCGAACGCTGTTGCGCAAGCGCAATGCGATGGAGGCGGCGCTGCACGCCTACACCGAGGCGGCGGCCTACGGCGTCGTCGGCGTCACGACCGCCGCGACCTTCGAGAGCGCCGAACTGTACCGCCGGCTCAGCGAGGATCTACTGCAAGCGCAACGGCCGAAGAACCTGTCCAAGGACGAACTGGCCGAGTATGGCGTGCTGCTCGAGGAGCAGGCGATTCCGTTCGAGGACCAGGCGATCAAGCTCGACGAGATCAACGCGGCGCGGACCCGCCAGGGCATCTACGATCAATGGGTGCAGAAGAGCTTCGCCGCGCTCGCGAAGCTCGACCCGGCGCGCTTCGACAAGGTTGAAATCAGTGAACCGCTGGCCGATACGATTCGCTAGCGCCACGGCGCTCGGCCTGCTCGCAGCCTGCTCGGGGGCGCCGCGCCGTTCGCCTGCGCCGGGCAGGGCCGCGATCGCGGCCGCCGCCCTCGCGCCGGTGGCGGCCAAGTCCGGCGGCGCGCCACCGGGCGGTGCCACGGCGACGCCGATCCCGGTGCAGGCTGCGGCCGGGTACGCCGCGGCGCTCGGTGCGATGCGCGCCGGCCGGACGGCGCAGGCGAGAAGTGCGCTGCAGACGCTCGCGAGCCGCTATCCGCAGTTCAACGGACCGCTGCTGAGTCTCGGGATGCTCGAGCTCGCCGCCGCGCGTCTGCCGCAGGCCGAGGCGGCTTTGCGGCGGGTGCTCGCGCGCGAGCCGGAAAATCCGGCCGCGAACGACGAGCTCGGGATGGTGCTGCGCCGGCTCGGCCGGTTCCGGGCGGCCGAGAGCGCCTAC
>Ga0307372_10002623_pt1 | contig 29470 bp, 18 predicted proteins | sample OX1MG_FD_202533 | JGI IMG/M metagenome (GOLD analysis project Ga0307372, IMG submission 202533) | Soil microbial communities from Risofladan, Vaasa, Finland - OX-1 | ecosystem: Environmental > Terrestrial > Soil > Coastal area > Acid sulfate soil | place: Finland: Risofladan, Vaasa | collected... | reverse complement strand
GCGGCTCGCTACGCTCGCCTGCGCTCCGTTCCGCACCAGCCAAACCCCCAGAAGAAAGAACCACACCAGAAGAATTCCCGTTCATCTCTATCCTTTTCCTTCTCGTCCTGCTCATTAATTAAGGGTACTAGACTTGTCTCACCGATGTTGGCACGGAGGGCATTGTTTTCGGCAGACGAGGTGCCGGAAAGTCTAGTCTGCTTCAAAAGGCCGCTGCAGATCTCACGATTGATCGTAGACCTATCGCTTACGTCGATTTGGAAATCTTCAAGGGGCACACATATCCAGACGTTCTTATCAGTATCTTGATTTCTACATTGAAGGAATTTGAGAATTGGCTCCGCACTGCAGCGATAAATCCGGCAACCAAGACCTCGTTTTGGCAAAAGCTGTTTGGAACCAAACCAGCTCGACCGGCTTACAAGCGAACTGAAGTTGAGGCCCTCGCCGCCGAGCTCCGCACGAAGATTGCAGAGCTGCAGGGACAATTATATTCGTCCGATGCCGTTCCCACGAAAACTGTGACAATAAACACTCAAGAGCACTCAGACAAACGCGGAGTTCATGGCCAAGTTGGCTCAGCGGTCGCCAACGTCGGCGGTGAAATTGGTGCAACAAATAAGACTCAAGAACAACGGGAAGTTCAGCAAGAATACCAACATTCAAAAATTGAGTTTCTCCATCAACATATTCTCGAATATCAACAGCTCTTTCGTCGCTTACAAGAAATTTGTGGTGGAGATTCATACCTCTTTCTCGATGACCTCTATCACATTCGGACGGCCGACCAACCCAACGTAATCGATTACTTCCACAGAATTGCAAAGGGTAGCGGTTTGTGGCTTAAGGTCGGCACAATTCGCCATCGAAGCAAGTGGTACATTCATGGAGATCCACCCATCGGCGTCAAATTAGGCGATGATGCTGACAGCATAGATCTTAATTTGACGCTTGAGAAATATTCGTTGACGAAGGAATTCTTGAGCAAGCTTCTTCTGCGTTTCGGTCAAGAGTGCAATATTGACATTTCAGAGATCCTCAACGAGGGTGCCATCGACCGTCTAGTGCTCGCGTCTGGGGGAGTAGCTCGTGATTTTCTTGTGATTTTTCGCAAAGCAGTCACAGTGGCTCGTGAGCGCGGCGATGATAGCAGAGGGCCCAAGATCGGCTCTGAGGATGTTAATCGCGCAGCCGGGGAGCATGAAGAATCAAAACGGGAAGAACTAAAACGCGACGTCATCGAAGATCAAGCTGACATCGAAGATCAATTCAGGAGGATCGTAAATTTCTGCATTGAAGATGCCCAAGCGAATTTATTCCTCATCGATAAGGCATCGAGTGGCAAGGAAGTTGCGTTGATTCAGCAACTCGTCGATCTCCGTCTAATACACCTTGTGAGCTCTAGAATCACGGTGAGCAAACAGCCAGGAAAGATTTACGAAGCTTATATGCTCGACGTGAGCCAGTATGCGGGATCGAGGGCGCGCCGGAATTTCGAGATAGTCCCGTTCTGGAAACCAGGAGCGGCAAATCTGCGCAGAGTGAAATTGATTTATGAAATTCGGTAGGTGACGCCTAGCAGGAACTGCCACGGACCAGCCACGCAAGCTTTTGCCAGTGCCTCGGATGCGGCACGCGCTTCCCCGCACGAATATTCGTCGCATAAGGCTTCGAGATTCCCAGTGCCGACGCTATGGCCGAAACCACGAACGTGGCCAACTTCGGCTGAATTTGTTCGCGATAAGCCATTTCGTTCAGCCACCCGGGCAAATCAGACGGCTTCCACTCTCGTTTGGCGGCCTCTTGTCGCCGCATCGTCGCGGCGCGAAGGGCTTCGGCCTTTGGGCTATGTGTCGCGATGCGCCCCAGCTTCGCCGCGTTGATGAAGTTGTCCCGCCGTGACATCGGGGAACATGCTCCGCAGTATTCAGCGCCGCGAGTGCGTTTCCCGCAATTTCGGCACAAAGTATCGGGCCGGGGCGGAGCTTCAATGGACAGATCGGGCGAAATCCCTCTGCCCTCCCGGCGGCTATTTTGCGTCAGTCGCGTGCTCGGAAATATTCGCTTACTCCGCTTCGGTACTGACGCTGAGAATATGTGAGAAATTCCCTCGGCAAGTGGCGCTACGGCTCGGGCCCAGGTCGAAGCGGTCTCCGAGAGTCGCTGCGCAAACGAAGCCATCAACCGGCAGTTGCCCTCGCGTTGCTCAAAAAACCATTCGCGACGAAGCGGGCCGCTCTTGATCCAATCGAGCACGTACGCATCAACGCGCGGGCGAATCGGTTCCATAAGATCAGAAGCCAAGCTATCGCGCGTCGGGCTGTCAAAGTGCATGACACCCAGCCCAGGGTCAAGCCCAAGCGTGGCTATAGCTAGCCGAGCCTCAGATTCCAGCACCGCATAGAGATAATTCAGCATTGCATTGGGTGGATTGACAGCAAGTCGAGGCGACGCGGTAAGAGGCGATTCTCGACCCCCGAAAGTCCGCCAATGATCGGGCACGCGTGGAAGGTCTCTGGTCGGAAAATCGACCACGATATTTCGCCACGCAGCCCAATATCCTTTGGCTGCAAGTGCCTCAAGTGGACGTAAGGCATCGGTTGACTGACAAATTCGGAGTCCACGGCGAATCTCCGCGATCCTGTCTGCGGCCGCCGAGCTTTGGAGCTTCTCGCGAACTAATTCTTCCTGTGCAATGAGTTTCTTGCCGAGCAGGTCCTTTGCAATTTGCAGCGCAATACCAGATTGGTGAGCGAGGGCTTGGGCGCGTCTCAGTCGAGCATCGGACGAGCGAACAGGGCCAGTTGTCGCGAGAACAGAACCGTCGCGGTCTAGCATCACGAAAGCTGCGTCTTGGTCGGCCAGCCAGCGAAGCGCAGCGAGCGAAATAAATCCGTCGGCCCCAATCACAACGAGACGCCGGAGCCCATGCCCAATACGCGGCAGTCGCGCTTGCCGCTGGACAGGACCAATGCCGTCCTGAATCGTGAGGTGTCCGCGATCAACGTGAACTTTAATGCCGTAGCCGAAGAGAGTCACGACTCCGCGTTGCGGCACAATTGGGATGAAATTGCAGTGTTGCGAATCTTGAGGTACGGTTTTGGCAGCTGTCATCGGAGCTTACTCTCCCTTGGTGGTTAGGGCTTGTCGTCTGCTCGTAACAGGCGGCAGGCCCGCTTTCTTTTTGAAACTAATTTAAGTTCACAATTTTGGTCATTTTATCATGTTTTTCTGTGGGCGTTTCTTGGCCTCCGAAAGCGTCAGCTGGGCTTGTTCCGCTACCACCATCTCTACATAAGAATGTGACTTGTTGACCTGCCTGAAGAACAGCTTTGTGATTTCGAATGGGAGTGCCTTCGGATGAGGCTTGCTTCGATATGCCCTCCGAAGTGCCCGTTCTAAATAGAACCACTTTTCTGCTAGCTCAGTCTTCGCAAGCCGGTACCGACTTGGGATGCTGGGGATAGAATCCTCAAACGATATAACCAATCCGTGCTCGGTCTTCTTGTTTGCGCTTGCCGCCAGGTATCGTATTGCCTTAAAGACTTGATATGCTGGTCCCTCTGCAATCACACACGGGGCCTTGACGCTACGTCGCATCGACTGACGCCAACCCATGTACGGAAGACCGGCTGCAGCATTGGCAAGGGCTAGCGGCCTCAATGAGTATCGTTTGCTCTTCAGAAAACGAAGGAGTTCTTGACGAGCGAAGGCTGCTCTCAGGTCTCGCAATCGTGTTTCCAAGGAGCGGTGACGGTTGGATAGGGTTCGATATGGTTGTGCTGCTTTGCAGAATTCCTTCCTCCGTTTCTTTCGCGCCCGCTTAACGATCCGACGGCTACGACCGTGTGCCTGAGTCAGAGCCGAAACCACTTTTTGCAGTTGTTCTGTGGCGTGACGGTTCGACTCGTCTGCGACGCGCATTGGCTCTGCTAGCGTCTTCAGCTCAGCCTCGACCTTACGCAGAGAAGACGCGGCCTCGGAGCTGGGATGCCAAAACAGCTCCGTAGCATCTCGAAACCAGCTTCCGGGCACCGCGACGGGAGTAAGGATGCGAATCAAATCGTCGGCCTTCTTGCACTTTGAAAGCTCCCCACCGATCTCACCCCATGTAGCTTCGAAAATGTGCACTAGCTGATCTCTTCGACTATGCAGTTGAGGATCGCTCAATTCGGTGGGTCGTCCTCGCGGTCGCGAGGGTCGCACCCCCTGGAAATCCGTCAAGTCCCCTTGTGATTTCAATCGCCGCATAAATCGTGATTGCACTATAGCTATTGCATCCTAATTATCACAGATTAACCATCAATTGCCACATATATAGATTTTAACTTTTCGTGTCTCTCATATGTACGTGAAAACAGGGTGTATGCTGCACGCGTTTTCAGGCGGTCTGTTACCCTAGAAACGCGGATGGTGGGTCGATGAGCCACAAGAAGCGCAAAACAGTAAGGAAATTTAGGGTCAAACGCAAGAAAACACTCCGCATCAACCATAGAAGGGAAAGCTCTCGCAAACAGCGCCCAGTGCGGCGAAAGAAAGTAATCCGCGTAGTCCGTCGGAAAGCGATCACAGATCCGCGAGTTGCTAGCGGATTGGGCTTCATGCGAAGAGATGGGATCTCGGCGTCGGAAGCAGCGCACCGAGAAAAGATGAAGCTGGAGACTTTCCGAAAAGGCGCGGGAAGGAACCTCTACCGGTCGGGCCCCGGCAAACCTTGGAAGGCGCGAAGCGAAGATCAGCTTCGCTTTTCCATGACGGTCTTGACTAGTCGCGGTCCAATCGAGGTAATCGTTCGCAATTCACGTGAAAGGAAGCTACTTCACCGATATGAATTTGCTTTGAGGATGTTCCGAGCTGGTGAAGATGGGGCGGAAGCCGCACTCAAAGAATTTGAAGGCAAGAGGGTGGGCGGTCAGACGCTCGTCACCGATATCAAGCTGCTTATCGAACTGGAGGAGGCCGGACAGCTCGACTACGAAGGCTTCTACACGGCAATCGGATCTCGGCCATGAAATCTCAGGCCTGGTTCGATCATCTGTGCTTTATTTGTGGCGCTGACAAATACATGGAACAGAACCATGCTGCTGGCCGAAAGCACATACCGTGGCTCAAGTTTCCCTTTTGTGAACGGCACCACGCCCAATTTCATCGTCTGCTCGAAAGCGTGGGAATTAACCTTCGCTACACACCCAACAAGTCGAAGCGCTTGGTAATTGCGGCTCTCGCACTCACTATAGCGTTATGGATGGTGCTGCAGGCGCTCTTGGAGGCAAATTCGGCTCTTCCCGACGAGGACGATTCGCCGAAGAGGAATCCTTAGGGCGCAAGAGTCACGACATCTTCGTGCGGGCACACACCAGCGTCCGCACGAAGACCGCGTCGGATCGAAGAGGGCCTCCCCAATGGCCTAGGCATTGCATCATCTTTGATACGGAAACCAGCCTCGATCCTGCTCAGAAGCTTAACCTCGGTGCGTTCCGGCGGTGCAAACTCGTCGGTTCCAAATATGTGTGCGTGGCGGAAGGAATTTTCCACCGCGATGATGTCTCCGCTGCGGAATTAAGGCTTCTTCAGAAATACAAAAGCGATCCTCCAACGCTTGCTGCCGTCGAATACTTCCCAGCGGAAACGCAGTTGAGCCTGCAGAATCGTGCCTCGTTCGTCCGAAGCGTCTTCTGGAAATCCGTGCGAAAGGGCGAACTGATCATCGGTTTCAATCTGCCGTTCGATTTATCACGATTAGCGGTCAAATCGACAGAGGGAAAGAAGGGTGATTGGTCCCTAGCTCTGTCGCACCTCTGGAAAAACCCCAAGACCGGACTAGTCGTGCCCAACCCAAAGCGGCCTCGAATTATTGTCGACGCTCAAAACAGCAAGATGGCTTTTATCAAGCTTGGCAGCATTCTCCACAAAGAGGAATGGCCAAAGGAAGGTCGATTTCTTGATTTGCGAACGCTGGGTTGGGCGCTACGCAATCGTTCCTTCAATTTGAAAGGCGCTTGTAGGGCATTTGGCGTGGAGGGGAAGAAGGATTATCAGCCCTCGGGGAAGATAAGCCCCGAAGAAATTGAGTACTGCCGAGAGGATGTCGCTTCCACGCATCGAGTCCTTAACGCCATGATTGCCGAATTCAATCGCAATCCAATCGATTTGCGCCCCGACAGATCGTACTCACCCGCCTCGATTGCGAAAGCATATTTGCAGGAAATGGGGATCAAGCATCCCAAGCAAAAGTTGAAAGTTTCCAACAAGACCCTCGGTATTGCGATGCAGAGCTATTTCGGAGGCCGAGCAGAATGTCGCATCCGACGAATTTCTGTGCCGGTGATCCATACGGACATTACGAGTCAATATCCCACCGTCAACGCACTGTTGGGAAACTGGAACGTGCTGATATCTGGCTCAATCCGATTTGTGGACTATACGGCAAACGCAAAAAGGCTACTTTCGGAGACGCAATTAAAGGAAACATTCAATAAGGATTTGTGGAGACAGCTTTCTTTCTTCGCTCTTGTGAAGCCGCAAGGGGACATTCTGCCAATCAGAACGGTCTATGACACCGGGCATAACAAAAGAACGCAAAACATTGGTCTAAATTATCTGCATTCCAAAACGCCAATCTGGTATGCCGGTCCAGATCTGATTGCGAGCAGAATTCTAAATGGAAAGGCTCCCCGCATTCTCAGGGCCATTCAGATGGTTCCTGGCAATCCGCAAAAGGGTCTAAAACCGACAAATCTCGGAGGAATGGTAGAAATAAACCCTGCAAAAGACGATTTCTACAAGACAGTGATCGAACAAAGAATCTCGCACAAAAAGACGAGCAAGGCCCTGGCTGACTTTCTTAAAGTGCTTGCAAACTCCGGCAGTTACGGTTTGTTTGTGGAAGTAAATACGGAGACAAAGAAAAAGGAAACAAAAGTTGGTTACTTCTCCGGTGAGAAAAAAGGAAGAATTCCTTCCACGTACATAGAAAAGCCGGGGGCGTGGTATTTTCCTCCGCTCGCTTCTCTCATCACATCAGGTGGCAGGCTATTGCTCGCCATGCTGGAAAAGAGTGTCGATGAAAAAGAGGGGAGTTACCTGTTCTGCGATACCGATTCGCTTTGCATCGTGGGAACAAAGCGAGGTTTCTTCGTTCCTTGCCCAGGAGGGAAGACCCGTTTCAAAGGAAAACCCGGATTCAAAGCTCTTTCCCTGCAGGAAGTAAAAGAAATTGCTAGCAAGTTCAGAAAATTAAATCCATACGATCCCGAACTCGTGCACGAAATCCTTAAAATCGAAGATGTAAACCATGTCGATTCCGACCCTGAGAAGCCATTGCGCCAGCTCTTTGGTTACGCGATCTCCGCAAAACGGTATGCGCTCTACTCGAAATCGGGTGAAAACATTCAAATCGAAAAAGCGAGCGGGCACGGACTCGGTTATTTGTTTGCGCCAAAAGAAAGAAAAGACGATGAAAACAACGAGGAAGAAGAAACGCCACAGTGGGTAATGGAGGCCTGGAACTTTCTGCTAAGAAAAGAATTTAAGCTGCGGCTCGAAGAACCGCCTTGGTTGGATTTACCGACAATGATGCGGATGGTTGTTACGGCGCCAAACGTATTTAAGCAACAGAGACCGGAATGGCTGGGACCATTCAATTTCTTTTTGTTTCCACTGCTTTCTGAACTTGGTGGATATCCTTCAGGGTTTAGCAAATCTAATTTTCTGTTCATAACGCCCTACGAATCAGATCGCAGAAAATGGGAATCGTTGGAAGGAATCAATCTCTTCGATGGACAGAGTTATCAAATGGCGCACCGCCAAACTGTAAGACAAGACAAAGTGGTACCAGATTCATTTCGAATCGTCCTGAACCAGTATTTGAAAAAGCCTGAGGTGAAATCGCTTTCACCTGATGGAAGTCCGTGCACCGGAGCAACTCAGGGACTTTTACGTAGAGCAAGAATTGTTGCGGATAATCTAATTCCAGTCGGCAAAGAGACTGATCGTCGATGGGAACAGGGCGAAGACCCGAGCATGTTGGATTTCGGTATCCAGGTCGATGAAAAACAGAGAAAAATGGTCGTTGCTAATGTCTCGGAGAGAAAAGAATGGTCCCTCATCGGCCTTAGACGCTTGATGAGAGAATCAAAACTAAGCCAAGACCCGGTTTCCAAGGTCATTAAGGGTAAACCAGTTCGTCGTCAAACCCTATCGATCATCAGACAAGCGGCAGCGAGAATTACGGCGTGAGTATTGCTAAACAGCAGTGCGAGGGACTATGAGCAACGAGCCCGAAGAGCATTTTGATGACGGGTACACCGCTTTTGAGAAATGGGAATACCAACGACTAATTTACGTGGGGGAATACCCCAAGGCATGGATAAGTTTTCGTGAGAGTTTTTACCGGGCGAGCGAGATCATCATCAAGGATCTGGCCGTTGGCAAAGGCTTTCCTGATCTTGAAGGGCCCGCAGCCGTATTTCTGTTCCGGCACTATCTTGAATTGGCCCTGAAAGCCCTCGTGATACATGGCCAGATGTTAGAAGGACCAGATAAGAACGCCGCGCTTGACAGCGTGAAAAAGGTAAAGCGGATTCACATCCTTGCAGACCTGTGGGAGCTTGTCATCGCCGATGCCAAATCCAAGATTGATCCGAAGGATTGGGAAAACTACGACATTCCGTTCGTCGAAAAGTGCATCGCCGAATTTCATGATCGGGACCAGAAGGGGCTTGCATTTCGCTATCACGGCGAAGGGGGAGAGCATTTTGACTATAACTTCACCTATTTAGGAAAGGCGATGGAACATGTGTATCAAGTTCTTGAAGGCCTAATCGTGTATTTAGTCGAAACTCATGGACAGAATGAGGAGTGGGAAGACATTCTGAACAGCTACTAGCGGTTTTGGCTTTCTTAGCGCATGACGGGGTATGATTGCACATCATAATGCCACGGGGGACAGAATCTGCACTGAGTAGGTTCACACTCGCTCGAATTTTCATAAAGGATGGGAAATGATTCAAACAACTGTCGGACGATACGTCATTAGCCTAGTCCTGTTCGCAATGTGCTGCTCTGGTCTCGCCGCTCAATCTGCGATGCCCACGACCAACATCCTATTCGATACGCGAGAGGTAAAGTTCAACGGTGAAACGGGAACGATTTTCCCTGTCGACGTTGACAATCGCGAATATTGGCTGACCGCGAAGCACCTCCTTACAGGACGCACGTCGGAGCCCGCTGGCCAAGTGACCGAAAAGAGCGTGTCACTAGACGTGCTCGATCCAATCGGCGAAACCATAAAGTGGGACCCAGCTGATTTCACCGTCATCGATCCCGGCAAAGATATCGATATAGTTGTGCTGGTGCCGAAAACGCATCTTCCCCAGCTACCCATTCCGCCACTGAAGGTGGCAACGGGCTCTTCTTTCTTCTTTGGAGGAGAATGCTCGTTCTTGGGATTTCCGTACGCGACCAATTGGACGGTGAATTTCGGATCGAAGTCCTACAGGATGCCATTCATAAAGCACTGCTACATTTCAGGAATGACCACTGTGGGATCGGTCAAGGAGCTTGTCCTCGACGGAATCAATAACCCCGGATTCTCCGGCGGACCGGTCCTTTATAACACTGGACCAAATCAAGTGGTAATCGGGGTGATTGCCGCTTTTTATAGGGAACCCGCGCAGGTTCATTCAATTGAGATCCCCGAAACACCGACGGCCACGAACCCACCAAACAAACAAAAGGCAAATCGAAAGAAAAAGGAAAATGTGGTTGACCTCAACACGGGCATTATTATCGCATTTCCGTTAGATGCCACGATTGAGGCGATCAGGAAAAATCCGATAGGTCAGCCTCTCCCGAAATGAAGGCGTTCCGTCTTGCGCTGTCACCATTCCCCGCGCCACTCATTATTGGAGTTGACCGAAGGGAGGTATAATCGCCAGCCGCCAGAATGCAGGTGTATCACTTTTCCCCGCTCTGTAACCTAACCCATCAAGTGATTGCCGGGTTAGGATATAGAGACGCGCGAAACCGGCCCTCCCATATATTGTGGTCCGCGAATGAGCATACAAGGGGTGGGAACGGGCGCGGAGCCGTGGGCCTCGTCGGCGAAAACGCGCGAAACCGGCCCTTAATGGGTATCCAAAAATGATGGCCAGAATCTTACCGCCTCACTATTTCTTCAAGACTCCCAATATTCACAGATTCGTGGCCATCCATTCGCAACAGAGCCAGGCCTTTTGCCACAGCGCACAGAGCCGTGTGGACTTTTTGGGGATCACGGGCGTCGGGCACTACAAACTTATCGGGCGGCAAGTGCTTGAACATTGCGAGCACGCTTGTCTGGACGACTTTGCTCAGACATGCGCCTCCGCTCATAACCACGAAATCCACTTTATCAATTGAGCCGAGAGTCTCTATTATGGTTTGCATCACTTTTGAAACCATCCGCGTCATAATCGGTTGCAAGGCATAAGAAATATCCAGAATCGTCAGCTGAAACGGATCGAGACCGCTGTCGGACAAGTCAACAGTACTGTCTTGTTCTGTTGACAATTTAACTTTGGCTTTCTCGATTGATCGCTTGAAGCGAAGTTGAACTTTCAACGGCTGCGCGTTAAACCACGTTTCGATTTTTGGGTCTTTTGATCGACAGTAATCAACGATTGCTTCGTCCATGCTTGCGCCCGCTTCAGGGAACCCGTTAATGTGGATGCTGTTTTTTGCGAACTTCTCGGGGTCGTTTATTTTCAGGACCGATATATCTAATGTCCCGCCCCCATAATCTAGAACCAGGATGTTTCCTTCGGCAATCTTCATATATGCTCTTGCTGCGGCTACCGGCTCTAGATACATGAATACTTTCTCATAGCCTGCATTTTCTCCGAATGCGCCTAGTTTTGCCGCCTCGCGGAGGTGACGCACACCCTTAGCGTGGAAGCTGGCGGGAAAGCCGATAACTAACTCGCGCTTATCGTTGGGCCTTGCGTCACTGCGACGAATGATTTCCCGAAATAACTTCGCGGTCCCAGGGACAAAGTCCGACGGCTTAAGGGGAACGTCACCTCGGTAGCATGCAAATCTCTGTATCTTCGTTACTGGGTTGAGTATTCCGCCTTCCTCTCGAAGGGCAGTTATTATCCTGGTTTCAATCAAAGTAGGTCGGTCAATCGTACTTCGATCAAAGTACAGCTTCATTTCCTGAAGGAGTTTGCTGTCATGCTGCTGTTCGAATCCGTGGCGCAATGCCTCGTGTCCATATCTATCCTTAAGACAGGAGTGTGTTAAGCATTCGCACACCACTGACGGTAGGACGTTTGCTTCATAACTCTCGGAATCACCATATTCCAAAGGACGAACTCGTGGCTCTGTATCCCCTTCGGACCAGACGACAACAGATGAGTTCGTTGTTCCAAAGTCAATTGCGATCATCTTCATCTCCGGACTTCATTACCCTCGCGCTCCCAATAACTCTGTCTCCCACCTTTAACCCAAACCCAAAAAGCCGGTGGCGTCCTCGTTCAGACGGATCGCGGATTAGTTTATGCTCCTCGCTTGAAAGCTTCTCCTGCGGGATTACCCCGCCGAGGTTGGGATCCACCGCTTTCAGGCCGAGATCAGCAAGAATCTGTCGAAATGCCAAATACCCAGCAACTGTTTCGTCGATTTCGGCCAACCCGTCTCGCAAAGTTATTGCAAGCTCAATTCTAATCGCCTCGTCAAGCTCATCCCAGAGCGTGACGCAGCGGTCTTTAAGTGCCGTAAAATAAATCAAGCTGCTAATTATTTGCGGCACCAGCAATGTAAGACTTGGCCAAGAACTGTTGGTGTGGTTCGCCAGGTACACATCGACAGCCCAAGAATTGACACCAAAAAAGTAAGCAACCTCGTGGGGAGTTCTCGTCGGAGAGGAAAAAAAACTAGCCAAAGAGTCCACGCCTTCGGCTTTTGGCAAAGACAACTCGATGGTGGATACAGACAAAAGTGAAGCATCGATCGGGGGCGAATCCGCGTGCTCCCATTGTTTAAGACAATCCAGAAGCAGCGTCAGCCTCTTGCTGAGAACCGGATCTTGTTGTGCAGCTCGAATAGCTATTCGCAAACCGACAGAAGCGCGTGAGCAGATCGTTCCTTTAGTCTTATCACGGCGCAGTGGCCATTCCCGCGCTAGCTTTTGCAAGAATTTCACGGATTCAACTACCTGTAAGCTTAACGTCTTAATCAAGGACGCCTGCAATGACGGGTCCGTGATTTGAAGTAAAAAATTTGTCGATAGTAGCTGCTGTGCCAAAAGTCTTGGAATAAGTACGGACTGAACCCAATTCCTGAACTCAGGCTCCGACGTAACCGATTCTCGCAGCCAAGCAAGCACGGACGTTTCGCTAATCTTCTGAGCAACGAGGTTGAAGACTAAATCCAAAATCCTTTTATTCTTTGCTCGGTTGGATAATCTCCAAATATTTCGCCATAAGAGCGAAAGAGCAGGCTCATGAGCCAGCACAGTGTTAGCGAAATCTGGATTTTCATTAATCAGTTCCATAACCAAAGCCATAAACAATTCGTCGGCATGTTCAGATTCGATTCGTGCGAGCACCGTGAACATCACATCCCAAAAGCGGAGATCCGTTCTACGCTTTGGTTGCACTACCGCCTTTCGCAATAGACTGATTGTGGTCATCGGGGACGCGGCGGCCAGAGACTCTATTGCAGATTTCCATCCTTGATACGGAATCTTATCTATGCGCACAGTATCTATGTACTGAGCATTTCTGGTGAGCCACGAGATGGATTGTCCTGTTTTATCAGTCTTAGCCCTTTTTTCAAAACACTCCAGAAACTCGGGTTCGGTAATTCTTCCTATGAGCACGGCCGCTGCGTGTGCCGACAATGCTAGCTGTGTATTTGTTGAGGTAAGCAGCTCAACAATTTGCTCCGATGGTACCGCCTCAAGAATCTCCGGGTACTGCAATCGAACAAGATCTAGCACTACTGCGGAAGCTAGCGCATTTTGATTACTTATCTTTCCTGAAAGTAGACCAACGAGTATTTCTCTGGCACGTCGTTTTCCTACGGCGGTCAGTAACTCAGCATCGACGACGCTGCTTCCATTTTGCAGCGGCCCAATTACTCCGTCCCCGATGGGATTCTCGGGGTCGGCGACACAGAGGAACACTGCTAGTTGATAACGTACCGATTCGCCGTACCCATCCTTGGGAGCGAGGTTGAAAACCCGCGTCGTTAAATCGATTAATCGGCCAAGCATCTCCGCTGGTATGCGCGAGAGCTGATTCCGAATTTGTGTCGAACGAACCGATGCGAGATTAAAAAGAAAATCTAATTCATCGGACGCCCTATCTCTGTTTTGGTCCGTTCTTGGATGAATGCTGGGTAGTGCTATTCCCTTGCTTTGCAGGTATTCGCAAAAATTTGTCACAACTGAAGAAGGCGGAATATCTAAAACCGCATAAATTACATCGCGACTTTCCAGCGAGAGAAGAGAAAATACAAGTATCAAGAATTCGTCTTGATAATTCGAGAGCGCCTGTCGAAATGCTATTTCTCTGAGTTCAGCGGAACAAGTTCGGATCCCATAAAAGAATTGCGTGATACTTGACCCTGATGACGCAATGCCTCGAACGAGTTCAATGGTCTTACCGCGCAGGGTTGCACGATATTGCTCAAAATTGCTCTTTTCCTGAGATACCTGATCTTTATGGAGAGCTTCTAATCTGAGGCCCCTGTCTAAGAGCCAGAGTCCGAGTGCACGCGGATCCGCAGAATTGACGGCCCATTCTTTACGAAGAAGACCGAGCACTCGCGTAATATCGGAGCCGGATGCACTCCCCGATTGAACACGATCCCAGGATTTCCGGACATCCTCAGGAATACCAAATGTATGTGAACTTCTACTTTCCAGATAAGCCTCCTGATTCAGACGCTCACAAAATATCACAGTCTTGGTTAGGAGTTTCGCAGTCCCTGGGCGCGTCACTATCCAGTCTGAGCGACGATTCAGATTAAACTAAATTGTCGAAGTATAGGGAAGAGAAGCTTTTCGTTCTTTCGATGTGGCCTGCTCCGTCCCGCCCGCAATTCTTTAAGAGCGCTGGGTGACATCCCACTTAATTCTACGAGTCGGTTGAACGGTATTTGTTTTAACGCAGGCAATATTTTTGTTTGCCACTCATCACGCTTCGGATCAATATATTCCGTGTAAATATCCACCGGGCAACGGCGCTTCTACGTGAAGGCTGTGGACTAGACGAGATTTCCGCTCGTTTGGGCCTGTCTATGGACAAGGTGATTCAAGACCTTAGACTTCAAGCCGGTGAGGGCGAACTAAAGCTCTCGGAGATTTTTTTCGCGATCTTGCCAGAGAAGCGCGCTCGAATCGAATCAGTCATCCGTGAAGCCGGCACATCGTCACCGACCGAGCTGCAAAAGCTGCCGGCGTTGAAGCGTTTCGCATGGCATGAAATTGATCTGTATTGCCGATTGCGCGATCCAAGGGTTTTTAGAGGGGATCTGTACGAGTACCTTGCGGACACAGAATTGGCGCTTCACAGGATAGTGAAAACGGTGCTGGTTGAGGCATTTGGTCCTGAAGAAAACCAGTGGTGGCGCCAAGGGGTTCCCGGCGAGATAAGAAAGGCATGCGTGCAAATCCGCGAGGACGATCCCGAACCGGTCGATGATAACTTTGCGTACACCACGCTGATACAGCTTGGAAAAATCATCGATCAAAGCTGGAACTTGTTTCGGACCCGACTGCCATCCGAATTAGCGCAAGACAAGAAGCGACTCCTTCGCGAGTTCGCTCGACTGAATTCGTTGCGCAATGGCGTCATGCATCCCGTAAAGGGCAAGACGTGGGGGCGGGAAGATTTCGAATTCGTGTGGAAGTGGCACCGGTACTTCGTCGGGGCCCGGCCTACTTGACGTCTCGCAGTTTCACCCAAATCACCGCGCCGGACGAGCAGCCAGATTTCACGGATGTTGGGGAGCTGTTTCAAAAGCTCTGCGAGCAAGCGCCGACACAGAAATAACGGGCGCATCAAGGACTGCGCGCTTTCTTGCAGACGCCCGCGCTTTTGGGGAGGGGAGAGACCTTTGGTTAAGCCCACGCTCAAGCAGGTTCTGGACGCATTGAAAAATCAAGTGCTTGTGGGGAAGTCTTATCTGGAACTCGCAAAAGGGCTGTTGCAGGCAGATGCTGTAATTCTCCAGACTGCACCGACTTTCTTTGGTTTAACGGCAGACGGAAGTCTCGAACTGGCTCAAATGGCTATTGCAAGGCTCTACGATAAAACGAGCGGCGCCGTGACTGTGCAAGCGATGTTATCTCAAGCTGTTTTAGAGGTCAGTTCGTTCCGGCGAGGTAGTGAGCAGGACGCCAGGCAGGCAATCGTCGAATCCAAGAAGTTGGTAGATGGGCTTATGCCGGTGCTGAAATCGATTCGTCGCCGCCGGAACGAATGGTTCGCGCATCTCGATCCGCGAACTGTGATCGACCCAAAGGCTCTCGCAGCGAAGGCAAAACTGACGATCCCGGATATTGAGCGAGCCTTCAAAGAAACCGAGGAACTACTCCTCAAGCTCGCATGCCTCTACGACGGAACATTTGGCGATTTGCGATTCATCGGTGGCGATGATTACAAAGAAGCGCTGAACTGGATACGCCTCGCAAAATGCGCCTCTATCGAAGCATACGAAAAGAAATTTGGTCCTTGGAGCGGACCGCGACCTAAAGACTGTTCTCGCCAACCATACGATCTGCTCTAGTATGCGCGCGAAAATCATGTGTTTGTGGGCAAACTAAACTGTGAATTTCGGGCACCCCGAATCAGGCACTTACGGGGACTGTGGAAGGGAGGTTTCTGGGCAAAGCTGAGTTCTAGCGTTTCATTTTTCTGCGTTTGGCGCAGGCTTGGTGCGCCAGGACGATTTTGCGCCCTCCATTCACGCGCCTGATTGGGGATTTTCTGTCCTCCCGTTCCCATTTTCTATTTTCTGAACACCTAACCTTTGTTTTTCGCCGTCGCTCGGCTAACATCAAAGGTTACAAACGACTCCGTAAATCTGAAAGTGGTGGAGAGCTCACAAAGCCGCCATTCCGGTGTAACATTGATGATCGGTGAGGCCACTATTAAGTACCGGGCAGATATCTCCGCGGGAGCATTGAAAGTTCCCGAAACCCGAGTTATCGCGGATCTTCTCCTGCGTGGCGTCGATGAAGCGGGATGGAAGCGAGCCGTAACCAGCGAAAACGTTCTACAAACCCGTAACCCGGCCACAGCGATCCGACTTGCCCGGCTGATCAAGGCTCGACTAACTCTGATGGACTCCGAACTCTGGAAGACGATCTACGAAGGCACCGGCATCGTGGCTGTACACGCTGTGCTGGCGGCGGCAATCAAGCATTCGTTCCTCCTTGGAGATTTCCTCGATCTAGTTGTGCGTGAACAGTACCACGTATTTAACCCCACCCTGTCAAACAAGCTGTGGGACGACTACCTGAGCGACTGCCGAGGCCGTGATCCTGAGATGCCGGAGTGGAACGAGTCCACGCGCCGCCGCCTTAGGTCATCGGTTTTTCAAACGCTCGCGCAGGCCGGTTTCATCGAAAGCACGAAGACGCTGAAGCTGCAACCAGTCCACATCGCCCCTCAGGTGCTGAGCTACCTAAACAACCGAAACGAAGAGTATGTGCTCCGTTGCATTCAGGTGTCGCCATGAGCGACCTGTTGACCGAACGACTGAACAAGATTCTCCCAAGGGTCGTTTCCAACGACTTCCTCAAGGGGAGTGGCATCGGTAACGAGATCGCTTTCTATATCTTTGACTATTCTCCTGAGGATGAATTGAGGGTAAGAGAGCACATTCGCTTCCTGTTGGAACATATTCCGAAACAAAGGCCTGGGATTCGAGTCAAGCACATCAACCTGTTCGATTTTGTGCTCGATTATCTAAAAAGCCGGAACCTGCTCGACAAGGTGACTATAATGCAGCGAGAAAAGGGCGACGCGGCCGTTATCAAGGCCCTGTCTGGGCCGTTAGACGAGAACAAGATTGCCGCTCAGTTCGCCGAAGTGGCCGAGCCGGAGCAGCACGATCTGGTCATCTTATCCGGTGTCGGCAGCGTCTGGCCGCTCCTTCGATCGCACACACTTCTCAACAACCTCCACCCGATTATGGGGCGCACTCCGTTGGTCATGTTTTATCCAGGCCGCTATGACGGGCAGTCTCTACGTTTATTCGGCAAACTAAAAAACGCGAACTACTATCGAGCCTTTAAGTTAGTTCCGTAAAGAGGCCTAAATCATGCAGATTCAAAACCTTTTTGAACGCGACATCTTCCGACCGATCAATGGTGTCGTGAAGGCTGACCAGCTAGATGACTCGTCGGTGTGGCAAGAGTTGGATGAATTCGTCATCACTAAGGAATTGGATCAGCATCTTCGAAAGTTCTTTTCGAACTATTGCGATGCAATCAAACTCAAAAACGACCCCGATGTGTCCGGCAAGATTGGAGTCTGGATCTCCGGCTTTTTCGGTTCCGGCAAATCCCACTTCATCAAAGTACTTTCCTATCTACTTCGCAATCGGACGCACACGCACAACGGCCAGAGCAAGAAGGCTGTCGAGTTTTTCGAGAGCAAGATCAAGGATCCAATGCTCTTCGGTGACATCAAGAGGGCAGTCGCCTCTGATACCGATGTCATTCTTTTTAACATAGACAGCAAGGCCGGTCCGATGTCTGGCCGCGACGCGATTCTAGCAGTCTTCTTGAGAGTCTTGAACGAAATGCAGGGCTACAGTGGAGATTACCCGCATATCGCCCACCTGGAACGCTACTTGGAAAGCAAAGGAAAGCTCGAGAAATTCAAGGCCGCTTTTCGTGAGGCGACGGGGTCTGATTGGACTAAAGAACGAGATGCCTACCATTTCCATCGAGATGATGTCGTCAAGGCGCTTACTGCAACCCTCACCCTCAGTGCAGATTCCGCAGAGAAGTGGATTGACGGAGCGGAAGGCAGTTTTGCCCTGACCATCGAGAATTTCTGCAAATGGGTTAAGGAGTATCTCGATTCAAAGGGACCGGATCACCGTCTTATCTTTCTAGTTGATGAGGTGGGTCAGTTTATCGGCGCGGATTCGCATTTAATGCTCAACTTGCAAACGATCACCGAAGAACTCGGCATAATCTGCGGAGGCCGGGCATGGATCGTCGTGACTTCCCAAGAGGATATCGACTCTGTTCTCGGCGAAATGAAGCAGAGTAAGGCAAACGACTTCTCCAAAATTCAGGGGCGTTTCAGAACCCGTCTTTCACTCTCCAGTGCAAACGTAGATGAAGTGATCCAAGAACGTTTGCTTTCCAAACGTTCCGAAGTGGTGGGTGAACTTCAAATTCTCTTCAAGGAAAAGGGCGATATTCTCAAGAGCCAACTTACGTTTACCAACTGCGGCATGACGCTGAAGCCTTACAAGGACGCTGAGGACTTTTCCAAGGCATACCCATTTGCGCCATATCAATTCCAGCTTGTGCAGAAAATCTTCGAAGCGATTCGCAGGGTCGGGGCCACAGGTTTGCATTTGTCTCGGGGCGAGCGGTCCACCCTCGATGCCTTCCAATCGGCAGCCAAAGAGGTCGCCTTGCAAGAGGTTGGAGTTCTCGTTCCGCTGTATCGCTTCTACCTGTCGATTGAAAGTTTTCTTGACACAGCAATTAAGAAGACCATTGACCAGGCCCAAGAAAACACAAGTCTAGAACCTTTCGATACCGAGCTGCTTAAAGTGCTCTTCCTCATCCGATATGTGGAAGAGGTCAAAAGCAACGTCGATAACCTAGTCACGTTGTGTATGGACGAGATTGACGCAGACCGTCTTGCTTTGCGCGTGAAGATTGAAGCAAGCCTCGCTCGGTTAGAGAAAGAGACCCTCATTAAACGCAGCGGCGATGTCTTCTTTTTCTTGACCAATGAAGAACGGGACATCAATAAAGAAATCAAAGCTGTGGAAATCTCCGGCGGCGAGGAAGTCAAACTGCTTGGTGAGATCATTTTCAACGATGTGCTCAAGGAACAACGGAAGTTTCGCTATCCCACAAATAAGATGGACTTCACTTTCAATCGTCTCTGTGACCTGAATCCGATTGGAAACCGGGTTGATGGGGGACTGCTTGTCTCCGTTGTCACACCGCTCAACGACGATTACGAGTCCTACCAGAATGCCCGATGCATCCTAGAAAGCAGTGGTGAGGGTGGGCACATCCTCATCAAGCTCGGCAACGATGAGTCTCTGGGCCGCGAGATGCGCACTTACATTCAGACCGACAAATATGTCCGTCACAAAAACGATGGAACGCTTCCCGAATCAGCCAAGCGAATCTTGCGAAATTTCTCAGAGGACAATCAAGAGCGCCGCAAGAATCTGGCCACACTGACCAGCAAGATGCTTGCTGAGGCCGAATACTATGGTGCAGGCCAGAAGTTGAAGCTGAAGTCGACAACTGCGATGTTGGCTCTGAATGAAGCGCTTGACTATCTTGTGCAGAACACCTTTACCAAGATGGGCTACTTGAAGGTGGTCTGTCAGGAACCACTCAAAGAGGTCCAGGCGATCCTTCGCAGCAATGACATTGGTGCACAGACGCTCGCACTCAAGTCGGAAGAGGATAACAAGCAAGCGATGGACGACGTCCGCAACTATGTCGTGCTAATGGCTGCGTCGAGCAGGCAGGTCGTACTAAGCGAAATGATCGAGAAGCGTTATTCGTTGAGACCGTATGGCTGGCCAGATGATGAAGTACTGCTGTTGATCGCTCGCCTGATTGTGCTTGGCGAAATTAGCTTAATGATGGACGGTGGTCTTCTGCCCCTCGATAAAATATATGAGGCGATCACGACTCCGGCGAAGCGCCGCAGAATCGTGGTCATCAAGCGTCAAACCACCGACCCAGCGGCAGTCCAAGATGCGCGGAGCCTTGCAAAAGAACTATTCCACGAGATGGGACCAGACGGTGAGGACGCCGTTTATTTTTTCTCACAGAACAAGCTAAAGAATTGGCAGACTTCACTGATCAGCTACAAGTCGCTGGCCGACACCGGTAGTTATCCGGGAAAAGAAGAGATTGCCGATGGCCTTGTCCTGGTTAGGAAGCTGTTGGCCTACGATAGCAGCTACAAGTTTATTGAGCTGTTCAACAGCCAGAAGGTCGATCTCCTCAGACTGGCGGACAGTTTTAGTAATCTGGAACAGTTTTATGAGCACCAGAAGCCAACTTGGGAACGACTGCGCAAAGCATTTGATCGATTCCAACTTAACAGGCTAGAGCTTGAGCGTGAACCCCAAGCGGCGCAAGCTCTGGCACGTATGCAAGAAATTCTTGCGGCTCCCAGTCCCTACAGTCTGATCAAAGAAGCTGAGGGGCTGATTTCGACGGTTAGCACGGCCAATACGGCGCTCGTAGTAGCTCGACGTACGGAAGCCATCCAGAGAATCGACGGCCTTTTGGTTAAGCTAACCGCGGAGGTGGACGCAACAACGAGCGATGCCGGACTGCGTGTCGGATGCCTCAAGCCTCTCGAAACACTAAAGAGCTGCGTGCAGACAGGGGAGAGCCTTGCTCACATCACTCAAGCAGAGTCGGAAGCTCTCAAGGAGTACGACGCCGCCTCCGTCCGGATCGAGGAATTTGTAAAGAAGTTTGCGGAAAACCGCCCGATAGCAGGCACGGATCCGCAGCCAAAACCCGTACTCAAGAAAAAGCGGGTTGTCGAACCCTCCAAGTTGGTCACGACGACGTACTTGGAAAGTAAGGCGGACGTGAATCGTTTTCTGGACACTCTAAGAACAGAGCTTGAGCAAGCCATAGACAGCGGCGAACGGATCGAAATTCGCTGAGAAAGCTCATCTCCGATGAACCACACCGTACTCAAGAACTACGCGCCACAGGCACGCCGTGACTTTATTCAGGCGGTAACGGATCGGGCTGCATATTTCGGGATTACGGCGGCCAAGATCGAGCCAGCTACAGAAAAGGGAGATGTCGCAATTGTCGGAGGGCGCGCCTTCCTCGGTTCAGCAGTTGCCAAGCGAAAAAAGCTGGTCGAACGCATCAATCGTGACGGGTTCAGCCAAACGATGGAAGCATTGGCTTACACCTGGTTTAACCGCCTCGTCGCCATCCGTTTCATGGAGCTCCACGGCTATCTCGAACACGGTTACCGGGTGCTGAGTCATCCCGATTCGAGGAAGACAATCCCCGAGATTCTCGAATTCGCCGAACATGTCGACTTGCCGGGCCTGAACAAGGAAAAAGTTATCGACCTTAAACTCGATGGCAATAAGGAATCCGAGCTTTACCAGATGCTACTTCTCGCGCAGTGTCATGCTCTTCATTCGGCAATGCCTTTTCTGTTCGAGGGGATTGACGACGAGACAGAACTAGTTCTCCCCGATAATTTGCTCCACTCTGACTCGATTATTAGGAAATTGGTTGCCGCTAGCGACCCCGAGGATTGGAAAGAGGTTGAAGTCCTCGGCTGGTTGTATCAATTCTACATTTCTGAGCGGAAAGATGAGGTCATTGCTCGCAAGAGCGCCGTGCCGACAGAAGACATACCGGCCGCCACCCAGCTCTTCACACCGCACTGGATTGTCCGCTATCTGGTGGAGAACTCTCTCGGTCGCCTTTGGTTGCTGAATCGTCCTAGCTCAAAGCTGCGCGAGTATATGCCCTATTACATCGAGGGAGAATCTCAGGCCGAGTTCCTCAAGATCGCCAAGCCCGAGGACATCCGCTTGCTTGATCCTGCGTGTGGAAGCGGGCATATGCTGACCTATGCGTTTGACCTTCTCTCCCTCATGTACCAGGAGGAAGGTTATGTCGCCCACGAAATTCCTGCGCTTATCCTCAGGCACAATCTCCGCGGTCTTGAAATTTGCCCTCGCGCCGCCCAGCTTGCTGCACTGGCTCTAGTCCTGAAGGCTAGGGAAAAATCCAGCCGCTTTCTGCAGTGCGGGAATCTCGTTACACCCCGTGTCCTTGCTCTGCAAAATATTCGATTCAATGAAGGTGAGCTGCGCCATTATATTGCCGCACTCGACCTCGGCGACCTCTTCAATGAACCTATGATTCGGCTTCTTCATCAATTTGAGGAGGCAACGACCTTCGGCTCGCTTATCCAGCCGAGCCTTGAAGACTCGGGCATAACTTATGCGCGAAACGCTATTGCGGCCAGGGAGCTCGGAGGCCAGCTCTTCCTTCGTGATACTCACCTCAGAGTGCTCCGTGTACTCGAACAGGCTGAATACCTGTCCGTGCGATACCACGTGATCGTCGCCAATCCTCCATATATGGGCACGAAGGGAATGAACGGCCAGATTAAGATCTTCATTAAGCGACATTTTGAGGACTACAAAACAGACTTGTTTGCCGCTTTCGTCGTCCGGTGCCTACATTCCGTGCTTCCCGATGGCCAGCTGGGCTTCATGACTCCGTTCGTTTGGATGTTCCTATCCTCGTTCGAACAACTGAGGCGAACCCTACTGACCACCTGTTCGATCTCTAGCTTGGTACAGCCCGAATACCATGCATTTTTTGAATCAGCCTATGTACCGGTTTGTGCGTTTACATTTGCCAGAAGCAGCTTGGCGAGAAAGGCGATTTTTATACGGCTATGCGATTTTTACGGAGAGTCCATTCAGGCACCGAAAACGCTTGAGGCGATAGCAAACCCAACTGCCCCCTGGCGCTATCAGGTGGACCCCAGATTGTTTCTTAGCATCCCTGGTGCACCGCTCGCGTACTGGATTTCGGACGACCTGAGGAATTCTTTTTCAGCCAACACTCTAATTGGGCAAGTTGCTTCTCCACGACAGGGCCTGGCTACGGGTGAAAACGGACGTTTCGTCCGTCTCTGGCATGAAGTTGCGAAGGACAAAATCGCCTTCGGTATTCGAAGTCGGCGGGAGGCTCTAGACTCTTCAGCAAGATGGTTTCCTTATAATAAAGGCGGCGAATTCCGCCGGTGGTACGGCAATCAAGAATACGTAGTTGATTGGGCAAACGACGGTGCTCTGATCCGGAACTTCTTCGACGCCGACGGGAAACTGCGATCGGTTATACGAAACCCTGGGTACTACTTTAAGCCTTCCGTCTCGTGGTCCAAAATAAGCAGTGCCTTACCTGCGTTTCGTTATTTTCCAGAGGGGTTCATATTTGATGTCGCGGGGACATCTATTTTCGCAGCTACTTCTGAACAATTGTTACATTTACTGGCTTTCACAAATTGCATCGTTGCACAGAAGTTATTGCAGGTGCTCTCACCTACTCTGAACTTTGAAGTCGGCCACATTAAAGCTCTTCCGTTTAAAGGCGTCACCGCAACAAAGCTTCCCGAAGAGCTTATTGCTCTAGCGCGTTGCGACTGGGACAACTTCGAAACGTCCTGGGACTTCACTGGCCAGCCCCTACTACGATCCGGGCTGAGGGGGGTGACACTTGCAGCGAGCTGGCAGAATTGGGAAGCAGGGTGCGATACAGCCGTTCGGCGGATGCAAGAGCTGGAGACCGAGAATAATCGACTCTTCATAGATGCCTATGGCCTTGCGGATGAGTTCATGCCCGGAGTGCCCGACGATCAAATTACCTTAACCCGAGCTGATCGTAGGAAGGATATGGCCGCGTTCGTGTCTTATGCCGTCGGATGCATGATGGGACGCTATTCGCCAGACAAGCCAGGACTTATCCTCGCAGATGCGGGAGAGTCTCTATCCGATTATCTGGCGAAGATTGGCAAGCAGCTCGATAGCTTGGCATTCTCGCCCGACAAAGACGGGATCATCCCCGTACTCGATGGCGAATGGTTTACAGACGACATTGTTGCCCGCACCCTCGAATTCCTTCGTGCCTCCTTTGGCGAGGCCACACTTGACGCCAACCGTCGCTTCATTGAGGAGTCGCTCGGAAAGGATTTGCGCAAGTACTTCACTTCTGACTTCTATAAAGATCAACTTCAAGTTTACCAGAAGCGCCCTATCTACTGGCTCTTCTCCAGTGGCAAAGAGCGCGCCTTCCAAGCTCTGGTCTATCTGCACCGCTACCGGGAGGGCACTCTGTCCCGCATGCGAACAGAATACGTCATCCCATTACTAGGCAAATTTAATTCGCGTCTCGATCAGTTGGCGGGCGACATTCAGAAAGCGACCTCGACCTCCCATCGCAAGAAAATGGAGAAGGAACGGGATACGCTGCTTAGACAGCGCGCTGAACTCCAAGCGTTCGACGAGAAGCTGCGCCATTATGCCGACCAGAGAATCCAACTAGATCTCGACGACGGAGTGAAAGTGAATTATGGCAAATTCGGCGACCTCCTGGCCGAAGTGAAGGCGGTAACCGGAGGGGGCGCCGAGTGACTGATATTAAGAAAATCAACGACGCTCTGGATCGCGTTTTTAACGAAGAGAAACAACGGATTGTGTTTTGGAACGATGCGGATTGCGAATTCAAGAATGTCCTGCCATTTCTCCTACTCGAAAATGTAACCGTTCTGCGACTAGACGAAACACCCGCATTGGAAGTTAAGCTCCGCGTCGAGCGAGATGATCCGACTGGCCGATATCTGCTCTACTCCCCCACAGAAGAGCCTGACTATGAGCGCGACTGGCTCCTCGATATCCGCCTCTACAGTCGAGGCTTCCGGGCGGATCGCGCCTCAATTCTGCTCGACGAGCTTGGCTTGGCCAATCAGTACCTGCGCCAACATATTGCAGACCGGAGAAAATTCTTCGACAACCGTGAACGATTCCAAAAGCTCAAGACACTTGCGCGACCAGGCGACATCGGCCCTGACCTTGACTGCAAGATGATTGCGGTTGTAGCGAAGGCTGACCAGCCGGAACTGTTCAATATCGTCTGCACTCTTTTCCACTCGTACACTGAGTCTGGGGAAGAAATCGACCTTGATGCATCGCCATCTACCTGGTTACAGCTCGAGAGGTTCGAGCTGGACGTGGCGTTTTGGGAGATGGTCAAGACAACCTTTTGGTATGCCGACGAAGCTCCAAGCCTCAAAAAATTGTTGATCCGCCTTCTCGTTACCGACTATGCGCATCATCTGAGGGCAAGTTTACCGAGGGCACTTGAACATCTTGTGCTACCACCTGCCGGCGGCCGGAACGCAGTTGTCTGTCTTGCTCAATGGCGGGACAGCAGCAGTAAAGGAAGCAGTTACGACAAACTCTCCGCCGAGGTCGCCACGCTCATCAAGCTTGAGGAGCACCTTATCGGCCTGGAAATCGACGACCAAATCGACGTTATGACATTCCTTGCAGTTGAGAAGAGGATCGCTAGCGACTTGCGCGAGCGAGTGCAAAGCACAGCCGAGATGATTAACACTGACGATGTGCGAGCAATTGTCACTCGAAGACAGGCCGGTCACTGGGCCTCGCTGAATGCTATTGGTGCTCCAGAAGTCCCCCGAAGGGCCCTTCACGCGGTTTATGACGCATTGGTGGCAGCAGCGGATTTTTTCTCACTCCGCAACCAGTACCAGCAAGGATTCGCTTTTGAAGACCCAGCCGCGATGTATCGCGGCTATGAGCACGAACTCTATCGGTTCGACCAGTTGTACCGGCACTTCTGCGAGGCTGCCGATCAGGCTGAGACACAAGGGTGGAACATTCTGAAGCCGCTACGAGAATCGATCGAAGCCTGCTACACCAACTGGTTTGTGCCCAACCTGGCATTAGTTTGGGGCAAATTCGTAGAACCACAAGGACCGACCCACTTGCTTACCCACTGGGAGATCGACAAGACACCAAAACAGGAAGGGTTCTTTAAATCGCATGTGAGGCCGCGGTTGGAAGAGGCCGGCAATCGCAGAGTGTACATCATCATTAGCGACGCTTTTCGCTACGAAGCCGCGCAAGAACTTGCCGAAGAACTTAATGGCAAATACCGCTTCGAGGCGATCTTAACTTCACAGTTAGGCGTGCTGCCGTCATACACCGCGCTGGGAATGGCTAGCTTGCTGCCGCACATCGTTTTGACTTACAAATCGAATGGCGACGTGCTAGTGGATGGACAGCCGACTTCTTTAACTGAGCAGCGTGACGAGATCCTAAAAGGGGTCGAGGGAATAGCATGCAAAGCCAGTGACCTACTGGCGCTCAGGAAGGAGCATGGGCGGGATTTCGTTAAGGATAAGCGGGTTGTTTACGTCTACCACAACACCATCGATGCTGTTGGTGAATCAACTGACGAAAAGACCTTCGGAGCAGTTCGCACAGCAATTGATGAACTCGCCGCGCTGGTCACGTACATTATCAACAATCTGAACGGCAATTACATCCTCATTACCTCGGATCATGGATTTCTGTTCACGGAGTCAGCTCCGGGCGATGCGGAGAGGAGCAAGCTCGATCAGAAACCCGAGGGAACTGTAACAGCGAAAAAGCGTTACCTGATTGGCTATCACCTGCCAGACCATGAGGCGGCATGGCACGGCCACACCCAGGTCACGGCCGGGGCAGAAGGGGGAATGGAATTTTTGATACCGAAGGCTGCGAATCTGTTTCATTTCGGAAGCGGAGCCAGGTTTCTCCATGGCGGAGCCATGCTACAGGAGATCGTAGTGCCGGTAGTCACCGTCAGGCACGTCAAAGGGAAGTCTGCCGAGGAAACGAAGGTTAAACCGGTGACGGTGCATGTTCTTGGCACTAGTCACAAGATCACGACTGGTCGCCACCGTTTCGAGTTAATCCAGATGGAACCGGTGAGTGATAGGCTGAAGCCCATTACCTTAAAGATTGCGGTTTATGAACGCGAAGAGCCCGTTACGAATATCGAGAGCATGACTTTCGAAAGTACCTCTGACAAGATGGAAGAACGTAAGAAGTGGATTTCTCTGGTGCTGCAAGACCGCGAGTACGACAAGAAATTCCCGTACCGGTTGATCCTGCGGGACGCCGAAACGGGTATTGAACAACAGAGCGTGCCGGTGACAATCGACAGGGCGTTTACTGATGACTTCTGAGATAAAACCGATCGACGCCAGTCTCGACAACCTGCTAAACCAGCACTTTGCTGGGAAGGTTGTACGCAAAGACCTGACTAAGCTGCTCAAGGAGGGCGCAAACGTTCCTGTGTACGTTCTTGAGTACCTCTTGGGAACATATTGCGCCTCGAACGATGAGATCGTCATTCAGGACGGGCTGAAAACCGTTAAACGGATTCTGGCTGAGAACTACGTTCGCCCCGACGAAGCCGAGAAGGTCAAATCGACAGTTCGCGAGCGCGGCAGCCTCAAGGTGATCGACAAAGTCACGGTAGCGCTCAATGAAAAGCGAGACGTGTACGAGGCCTTTTTGGCCAACCTCAGCGTTAAAGGGGTCGAGGTCAGTAATACTTATGTAAAAAAGTTCGAGAAGCTTCTTGTCGGAGGGATCTGGTGCATTGTGACGTTGGAATATTTTTATGAGGAAGAACAACGCGGGTCCCCTTTCATCCTTCGGGATTTAAAGCCAATTCAGATGCCGAACATGGAGCTCGAAGAATTATTCGGCGGTAGGCGGGCTTTCACCGAGGAGCAGTGGATTGACGTGCTCCTACGCTCAACCGGCATGGAGCCAACCAACTTCACGGAGCGGGTAAAGTGGCATTTGTTGGCTCGAATGATTCCACTGGTTGAGAACAACTTCAACGTCTGTGAGCTCGGCCCTCGTGGAACAGGGAAGAGTCACATCTATAAGGAAATCAGCCCCAACAGCATTCTCATTTCTGGCGGGCAGACCACGGTCGCCAATTTGTTTTACAACATGGCCCGAAATACGGTCGGCCTTGTCGGCCACTGGGATGTGGTTGCTTTCGACGAAGTGGCTGGCATTTCGTTCAAGGACAAGGACGGCGTCCAGATTATGAAGGACTACATGGCCTCGGGATCATTTGCTCGCGGTCGCGACGCCATCAACGCCTACGCCTCAATGGTATTTGTAGGCAACATCAACCAGTCCGTGGACACCCTGGTCAAAACGAGCCACCTGTTCGCCCCGTTTCCGGAACCGATGGTCGATGCGGCCTTCTTCGACAGATTCCATGCGTATATCCCTGGATGGGAAATCCCGAAGATGCGGCCCGAGTTTTTCACAAACCAATACGGGCTCATCGTAGACTATCTCGCCGAATGGATGCGCGAGATGCGAAAGCGCACCTTCGGTGATTCCATAAACAAGTTTTTCAAGTTGGGTCGGGATTTGAACCAGCGGGACACGATTGCCGTGAAGAGGACTGTGTCAGGACTCCTCAAACTGCTCTATCCCCATGAAGATTACCCCAAAGAAGCTGTGCGCCGATGCGTGGAATACGCCCTCGAATCGCGACGCCGGGTCAAGGAACAATTGAAAAAGATCGGCGGTATGGAGTTTTTCGATGTGCATTTTAGTTTTATCGACATAGAGACATTGGAGGAGAAGTTCATTACCGTACCTGAGCAGGGGGGCGGTACGCTCATTCCCGCCGGTCCTCTCAGCCCTGGCATTATGCACACAGTTGCGACGGGTAGCGGCGGGCATCTCGGCCTCTACCGTCTCGAAACTCAAATCACTTCGGGAACCGGTTCCCTGAAAACTTCGGGCCTCGGCTCAAACAGCTTGGCAAGGGAGGCCATCAAAGTCGGTTTCGATTTCTTTAAAGCGAACGCCTCGCGTATCAGTGCCTCAATTAAGGTTGGCGAGCACGACTACCACCTGCACGTCGTAGAGTTGCACAATTCGGGCCCAACTGCTGCACTTACGCTTTCGACTTTCGTTACTCTCTGCTCCGGAGTCATGGGCAAACCGATCCAGCAGCAAATGGTTGTCCTCGGAAGCATGAGCCTAGGCGGCAACATCGTTCCGGTCGAGAACCTCGCTGAGTCGCTTCAGGTGGCGCTTGATTCGGGTGCGCGGCGAATTCTCCTCCCGATGGCCAGTGTGCGCGATATCCCCACAATTCCGGGAGAGCTATTTGCAAAGTTTCAAACGAGTTTTTACTCGGATCCGACCGACGCCGTGTTTAAAGCGCTTGGTGTGGAATAATCTCGAATCCACTCTACCCTGTTTGAACGCGGGACTTAAATTTCGAATCCAGAAAGCCACCTCGGTGGAAATTAAGATAAATTGTGAGCGATCGTCCAATGCTGTTCGCTAGGCTGTATCAAATCACCTGGTTTGATACAGGCAGAATAGCTGGAAATCGACCTAGTCTTTTCTATGCGTTGCCGGGGCCATCGGGCGAACCCTTTGATACATCTACGGACAGAGGGAGATTTGGCCAACCTTTCAGACGTTGCCCAATAATCCCATTACTGTCGGCGCTCTCGGAAAGTGACCCACTACTGCTCGCCAGGAACGGACCGCATCGAGAACACGTTTGGGGAACCGTCACCTGAGGATTCCCACTCCGCTGATATGAGTGATCTTTCCTCTAAAG
>Ga0307372_10002622_pt1 | contig 29473 bp, 16 predicted proteins | sample OX1MG_FD_202533 | JGI IMG/M metagenome (GOLD analysis project Ga0307372, IMG submission 202533) | Soil microbial communities from Risofladan, Vaasa, Finland - OX-1 | ecosystem: Environmental > Terrestrial > Soil > Coastal area > Acid sulfate soil | place: Finland: Risofladan, Vaasa | collected... | reverse complement strand
CAGCGTGCTGTTGGCCATGATCCGCGAGTTGTACGGCATCGAGGATCGCGGCAAGCCGCTGGCCGCCGACGAACGCCGTGCGTTGCGCGAGCGCGAGTCGCGGCCGGCGCTCCAACGCATCCGCGCGTTTCTCGACCACGCCGCTACGGCGCGAGTGCTGCCCAAGAGCGTGTTTGGCGAGGCGCTCTCGTACCTGCGCAATCACTGGGACGCGTTGCAAACGTTCGTGTCCGACGGCCGGATGCCGATCGACAACAACGACGTCGAGCAGTTGATGAAGCAGGTGGCCCTCGGGAGGAAGAACTGGCTGTTTGTCGGCAGCCTGGAGGCTGGTGCGCGAGCCGCAACGCTGATGACGATCGTCAGCACGGCGGCGAGGAACGACCTGGACGTGTACGTCTACCTGAAGGACGTGCTGGACCAATTGCTGGCCGGCTCGACCGACTACCGCTCGTTGCACGCCGACCTCTGGAAGCAATCGCACCCCGAAGCGGTTCGCAATTACCGAACCGACGAGCGCCGCGACGCCGCCGACCGGCGCCGGCGCCGTCGTGCCCAGCGACGGCTGGCCCAGAATTCTCCCGACCCCCGCCCCTAGCCCCGCCCGCCCCAGAGCCACCTGGCGCCGGTGTACGGTTACCCATTCGCAGCAATTCGCTCGCCGTATAGAGATGGTCTTGGATCATCTTTCTGCTGGCGAGGTCGATCGGACCGATTTGCGTCGTCCCTTGTTGCGATTGCACCGCAAGAATCGCATCGGTCCGTAGATCGGCCTGTTCCAAGAGGTCGGGGCTATGGCTCGTGACAACGATTTGCGTGTGCGACGCCGCTTCGCGTAACGCGTCCATCAGGGCTCCCGCCGCCGCGGGATGCAGCGCGGTCTCGGGCTCTTCGATGCCGATCAGCCGAACCGGCCTTTTACGTTCGGCAAGCTGCGTCACGGCGACGAGCGTCCCCAGCGCCCGCAGCGTACCGTCGGACATGCTGGCGGCGTAGAACTTCCAAGGATGCGCGGAGCCCACGACTTCTTGCCGGAATTCGAGCGTTTCCCGCGGGCCAAGACCGATGCGATGCAGATCCAAGATTCCGGGAACGATCGTCTTCAAGTATGATTTGATCCGCGCCAGGGCCTTGGGCTGGTCGTTGCTCAAACGCCCGATCACACTGGCGATATTGCTGCCGTCGCGGTGCAGAAGCTCGCCCGCGTCGGGGCTTTGCAGTTCCTTGATCGCCTCGGGGTTCAGGTTATAGAAGCCCATCGCCGAAAGTTCGTCGTAAACGCCGCGAAACTCCGGAAGGCCCGCAGCATTGACGAGGTACAGCCGATCGCGCGACGCGGGCGGCATCTTCTCGGCCGACGCCTTTTCCAGCTTCGCCTCAACCACGCGGTATTCAGCGGTAATCTGATTTCGTGCGTTGAGGATTCTCAAGCGTTCTTGCTTGACGAAGAAGCCGCCTTCAGGCTGCGATCCGATTTCAAAGCCGTAAACGGCGGTTTTGCCTTCGCGGAGGTTGATTTCCAGTTCCACCGAGAAGTTTCTCGGATGGCCCGTGCTGCGGCGCCGAACCGCATCGACCCCGCCCCGCATTTTCATGGCGTGATCGAGCGAGGTTTGCAGTCCATCTACGACGAATCGAAGGGCATCGAGAAAGTTGCTTTTGCCCGACCCGTTGCGGCCGACCAGGATCGTCAGCGGCCCGAGCGCAACAACGCACTTGTCAATGCTCTTGTAATTGCGTATTTGAACGCGCCTGAGAAACGGCGCTTCGACGAGCGCCAGGCCTGCCGCCGCCTCGCCCGAGCCGTTCGTTCGTGGATTTTCCGCGGGCGAACTCATAAGGCGTCACACATCCAAATTCCGCACTTCCAGCGCGTGCTTCTCGATGAACTCGCGCCGCGGTTCGACCTTGTCGCCCATCAGGATGCGGAATAGGTCGTCGGCGGCGCTGGCGTCTTCCATGCGGACTTGAGACATGGTGCGGTGGGCGGGGTGCAGGGTGGTGTCGCGAAGCTCTTCGGCGTCCATTTCGCCCAGGCCCTTGAAACGGGTGATCTGCAGGCCCTTCTCGCCGGCCGAACGGACGGCGGCCAACAGCCCGCGGAGATCTTCCAGGCCGATCTCGTTCTCGCCGCGGCGGAGCGTGTAGCGCGCGGTTTGCAGGCCGGTGCGCTGCTGACGAATGAGCGACTGGATGTCGAAGTTCATCTTGGCCAGCTCGGATAACTGGTTGTTGAGCGAGCGGACCTCGTGCAATTCGACGATGTGCAACCGCGAAGCCGCGTGGCCGTTCGTGCCGTCGGCCGCGGGCTTGTCGCTGACGGCGAACTCGCCGCCCGCTTCTTCCTGCTGCTGGGCCACGAAGGCATCCAGTTCTTCGCGCGTCGCGAACCAACGTTCGTGGGCGCCGAGAAAGACGTGATAGATCGGCAGCTTGCCGCTGGCTGGGTCTTGCCGCTGGGCATGCTCGCGGAGACTGATGCCGCGGCGCTCCAGCGCGATGATCGATTCTTCCATCGCGGCCAGCGTGCTGCACAGCCGCTTCATCTCGTCGCCTTCGATCGAGCGGCCGTCGCCGGGGTCGAAGACGCCTTCAGACAAGCCCAAGTCCAAAAGCTGGGCCTTCATTTCCTCTTCGGTCTGCACGTAGTACGAGCGCTTCTTGTTCTTCACGCGGAACAGCGGCGGCTGGGCCACGTAGACGTAGCCGCCCGCGATCAGCGGATACATTTGCCGGTAGAAGAACGTGAGCAACAGCGTGCGGATGTGCGAACCGTCGACGTCGGCGTCGGTCATGATCACGATCTTATTGTAGCGCCGCTTGGTCAGGTCGATCTCTTCGCCGATACCCACGCCGATGGCCGAGATCATGCTGCGGACTTCTTCGTTGGCCAGCACTTTGTCTTCGCGGCTTTTGAAGGCGTTGATGATCTTGCCGCGCAAGGGCAGGATGGCCTGGTACTCGCGCAGGCGGCCGTTTTCGGCGGTGCCGCCGGCCGAATCGCCTTCCACCAGGTACAGCTCGCAGCGTTCGACGTCGCGGCTCGTACAGTCGCGCAGCTTGCCGGGCAGCCCGCCGCCCGAGAGGGCGCCCTTGCGCTCGCGGACCATCTGCCGGGCCTTTTTGGCGGCCTCGCGGGCTTCGGCCGCCAGTACGCCGCGCTGCACCATGGTCCGGGCGGTCTTGGGGTTTTCTTCCAGATACTTGCCCAAAAAATCGCCCACGGCCGAGTTGATGATGCCTTCGACCTCGCTGTTGCCCAGTTTGGTCTTGGTCTGGCCTTCGAACTGCGGCTCGGGCACGCGGATCGAGATCACGGCCGTCAGCCCTTCGCGGAAGTCGTCGCCCGAGGGGATCAGATCCTTGAAGATGCTTTCCTTCTTGCCGTAGTTGTTCAGGCTGCGCGTGAGCGCCGCGCGGAAGCCCGAGACGTGCGTGCCGCCTTCGATGGTGTTGATGTTGTTGACGAAGCTGCAGACGTTTTCGGTGTACTCGCTCGAGTACTGCATGGCCACTTCGAGCCCGACGCCGTCGTACTCGCCGGCGACGTAGATCACGTCGGGATGGGCCGGCTCGGTGGCGCGGTTCAGGTACTCGACGAAAGCGATGATGCCGCGTTCGTATTGGAACACGTCGCCTTCGTTCGTGCGCTCGTCCTGGAACGCGATCTTCACGCCGCGGTTGAGGAAGGCCAGTTCCTGCAACCGCTTGTAGAGCGTGTTGTAGTTGAACTTGGTGGAAGGAAAGATCTGCGGGTCCGCCTTGAAGGTGGTTTTGGTGCCGCGCTTGTCGGTGGCGCCGAGGCGGCGGACTTCGGTCGTCGGCACGCCGCGCTCGTAGTCTTGCTGATAGACGTGCCCGTCGCGGCGGACCTCCACCTCGCACCATTCGGACAGGAAATTCACCACCGTCACGCCCACGCCGTGCAAGCCGCCCGAGGTTTGATAGGCGCCCTTGGAGAACTTGCCGCCGAACTTGAGCACGGTCATCACGCCTTGCAGCGTCGAGAAGCCGAGATCGGGATGCACCTCCACCGGGATGCCGCGGCCGTCGTCTTCGACCGTCACCGAGCCGTCGGCGTTGATCGTGACGCGGACGTGCTTGGCGTGGCCCGCCATCGCCTCGTCGATCGAGTTGTCGACCACCTCGTAAACCAGGTGGTGCAAGCCGCGCAACGTCGTATCGCCGATGTACATGCTCGGCCGTTCGCGGACGTGTTCCAGGTCGCTCAAGTGTTCGAGCTGTTCGGCGCCGTAATCGCCTTCGACCTTGCGATATTCGGGCATGTCGGGCGAGGCGCCCGGGGGCGTTTGCGATAGCGGGGACTTCGGCGGATGGGCCAGCTTGTCGGCCTTTTCGGGCGGCAGGGAATTCGGATTCGGTGCAGATTCTTCGGACATGATCGCTCTCGGAAAGGGTCCTACGTTTGATTCGTTTCGCGGCGGAAAGTTCGCCTCGCCGCGCGGTTTATTCGATCGGCCCGACTCGGAACTTCAAATTGCCGATCCGCTCCTGGGGCAACAGGCGGCCGAGCTGACTGAGGATCGATGGTTTCTGAAACGTGAGCTCTTGCAGCAACACCGAATTGGCGACGATCACTTCGAGCGCCCCGCGGCGCACGACGCCGACGCGCGTGTGCTTGGCGATCAAATCGCCGGCGGCTTCGCGCCAGGCGGCCGAGTAATCGGCCGCGGCGCGCTCGCGGGCGTAGCCGCGGCGAGCCATCAGTTCGGCCAGCACGTCGGCCATCGCTTTCGGCCGGGCGGTTTTTTTCGCTTGCGGTCTGGACATAATGCCTTCGCTCGAGTTCTTCTTCGGTTTCAAGTCGGAGGGCGCCTGGGGCTGAGCCTTGGCGAAGCCCCGGTTCGCTGGAGCATCGCTGCGCTCTGCCGCCAGCCACCCGGCGGTTTTGCTAACTCCGGGCCATGGCTAGCGCCGGTCGCGGGCCAGCGGCATGATCACGTATCCATAGCCGTCGTCGGTCGAACAGACCGCGGCGCTCTCCGAGTCCTTGATCTCCAGCGTGAAGTTCTTTTCCGGATCGAGCACCTTCAAAAAGTCGCTGACGTAACGCGGATCGAGCGTGATCGAGATCGAGGCGCCGTCGTAGGCGATCGGCAGCTCGACGCGCGACTGGCCCATCTCGGCCGCCCGGCCCGAGAGCACCGCCTTGCCGTCGCCGAACGTGAAATCGACGCCGCGGCTGTCCTCGTTGGTGACGATCGCCGCCTGCCGCACGGCCGAGTGCATGGGGCCGACGACCATTTCGATCTTCACCGCGTCGCTACGGCGAGGGAACACGTCGCGCCACTTGGGAAACCGCCCTTCGACCAGCCGCGAGTAAACCGTCACGCGGGGGCTGCGGACGAGCACGTCATTCGAGCGGGCGCCAATTTGCACCTCTTCGTCGCCGTCGGCCAAGGCCCGCTCGATGAAGTGCATGGCCCGCGTCGGCACGATGGTCATCGTGTCGCCCGTCTCGTGCCCTTCGACCGCTTTGCCCGGCGCCTCCATCATCGCCAACCGCCGCCCGTCGGTGCCAACGGCGATGATCTTGTCGCCGCTCATTTCCAACAGCACCCCGCCCAAGGCGTAACGGCTGCTTTCCGTGTCGGTGGCGAACACCGTGCGGCGGATCAGCTCTTTGAGCAGCCGGGCCGGCAAAGCGTGATACTTGCTTTCGGTGAATTCGGTGATCGAGGGAAACTCATCGGGGTTGCCGGCGGGCAGCTTGAATTCGCTGCGATCGCCGCGGACGAGCGTCCCTTGTCCGTCGCTTTCGATCCGCAGTTTGGCGTCGGACGATTCCCGCAAGATCGAGCCAAAGCGGTCGATCGGCAGCACCGCGCTGCCCGGCGCTTCGACCTCGACGTCGGCCAGCGACACGCGGACGCCGACTTCCAGGTCGGTGGCCAGCAACGTGCCGCGGCCTTCGGCGACCTCGAACTTCACGTTCCGCAAGATCGGCTTCGGACTGCGAGCGGGGGCGACGACGCTGGCGATTTGAAACGCGGCCAACAACTTTTCACGATCACAGATGACTTTCATGGTTGTCTTCAGACCGGTTTGTCGGTCTGTGCCTGGGTTCTGTTAATAGAATTTTTTATTCAGTAGTAGCAGTAATGCGCCTGCCGCGAATTGTTCGTTCCGCTTATCGGTTCCGTGGAAGTCGTAGTCGCGTCGTCACTTGCCGCCGCGGCGCTGGCGTGGAAAACGCGTTGGTTGGTCGTCGGTTGGATGTCGCACGGTTGTCGGCGCAGATCGACTTTTTTCGTCGGCAGTTCTGCGATGTCGGCAGGCGAGTTTTTCGCGAACCACGCTGACAAGCGGCTGACAAGTTTTGCACCGGAGTTTGCCCCTGTAGGGAACGCCCTCCGTGGCGTTCCGTGGAGCGGCGGGTTGTGGATCCATCGGCAGTTCACGGAACGCCACGGAGGGCGTTCCCTACAGACGGGGCGCGATTCTGCCGGCAAATTCGCTTTGGAACGTTCTACGACGCGGCGTTGAATTTCGAAGTTCATGGCGATTTCATCCGGCGGCCAGCCCGCGGCGAAGTTCGACGACGGCAAGTCGGGTCGTCGGATCGCTCTGGATCAGGTTTTCGGTTTTGCGGCAGCCGTGCAGCACGGTGGTATGATCGCGGCCGCCGAAGTATTCGCCGATCTGTTTCAAGCTCTTCCCGGTCATCTGGCGAGCCAGGTACATCGCCACGTCGCGGGCGGCCACCACCGCCCGACGCCGCGAGGAACTTTTCAACTCGGCGACTCGCAACGTGAAATAGCGCGCCGTCTGCGAAGCGATGCCTGGCAAGCTCGGCGGCTTGGGCCTTTCGCGCGTCGCCAGGTACTGCTCGACGAGCTGTGCGTCGAGCGGCGATCGCTCCGAGTGCGCCAGCAATTCCAACTGCGCCAGCGCGCCGGCCAGTTCGGGCGCCGTGACTTCCAGCGCCTGCGCCAAGGTCCGGGCGAGCGATTCGTCGAGCGGCAGCCGTTTCGTAGCGGCCAGCGCCGACAAGATCGCTTGGCGCGCCGCAGCGCCGGGCGGGGCGAGCGGCACGCACAATCCGCCGGTCAGGCGGCTGCGCAGCGCGGGCGCCAGCGCTGCGGTGTCCTTGGGCGCCAATCGTGAAGTGACCACGACCGTGGCCCGGCGATCGGCGAGGGCGTCGAGCGTGTGCAGCAATTCGCTTTGCACCACCGGCTTGGCGGCGATCTGACCGAGGTCTTCCAGCACCAATAAATCGGCGCAGCGAAGCTCTTCGCGCCAAGCTTCGACCGAGCGCTGCTCGACCGCTTCGGCATATCCGCCGGCGAACTCGGCTGCGGTCAAGCAAACCGCTCGCGACTGCTTCCGCCGCCGCAGCCATTCGGCGGCCAGACCGCGCGCCAGGTGCGACTTGCCGACGCCCGACGGCCCGTAGAGCGCCAAGGGGCTGTACGACATGTCCGGCGTCGCCTCGGCATTGTCGGTTTTCGAGGCGGCTGCCCGGCCGGCGCCGCGAGTGCGACGCAAGCCTTGTTCCAGCAGGCGTTCGATGGCCGTCAAGGCCAGCAAGTTTTCGGGACCGGAGACGAATCGGCGCAACGTCACGACGCGATTTTGGTCTCGCGGGAAACCAACATCGGTCGCAACAGCAGGTCCTGAAGAGAGGGTGCTCAAGACGCCGTTCACTAAACTCGGGTCCGTCCAGATTAGCCGGTTGGATGCGGTGATCCGCAGCCCGAGACCGGCTGGAATTCCGGTCTTGGACGAGCCGCAAAGGTCTCGGCGAAAGGCTTGGCCGAGCCGGGGCGACTGTCCAACGCAATGGGCGAACAAAAGAACCTCGGATAATCCCGCGATTATAGCGAATTCGGGCCGCCGTGGCGAGGCGAAACGGCCGTTTTCCTGCGTGAATTCTTGGCTCGCAAATCCTTGTATACATCTAGGATGCGCCGAGCCGCCTGGGTCGCCTCGGCGGTCGTCGTGCCGCGCCCCAGGCTGAACCGCAAACTGCGCTCGGCGACCGCCTTTTCCACACCCATCGCCAGCAGCGTCGGCGAGGCCTCGCTCGACCCGCTGGCGCACGCCGAACCGCGCGAACAGCACACCCCGGCAAGGTCCAAAGCGAGCAAAAACGCCTGTCCTTCGACGCCGGGAAAGGCAACGCTCGAAGTGTGCGGCAGGCGCTCGGCCGCGGCGCCATGCACGATCAACTCGGGACATTCGCCGAGCAACGCGCGCTCGAATTCGTCGCGCAGGCGTCCGGCGCGCTCGCAGAACTCAGCCTGATCGCGCTCACAAGCTTCGAGCGCCGCGTGCATGCCGGCAGCCAGCGCTACGGACTCGCTGCCCGGCCGCAGTCCCCCTTGCTGAAAGCCGCCGAACATCAGCGGCGCGAGTTCGACGCCGTGTCGGATCAAGAGCGCCCCGATGCCGACCGGGCCATGAAACTTGTGCGCTGCGACCGAGAGCAAGTCAACGCCGATCGCGCGAAAATCGACAGGCCGTTTTCCGACGACTTGCACGGCGTCGGTGTGCACAAAAACCTCCGCGGCCGAGCAATGCGCGGCCAGCCTTTCGACGGGCTGCAGCACGCCCGTCTCGTTGTTGCCGAGCATCACCGAGACGAACCGCGTCTCGGGTCGCAACAGGCCTGGCAAGGCGTCGGCGTCGACGCGGCCCTCGGGCGTGACGCCCAGCCAATCGATCTGCCAGCCGTGCCGCGCGAGCCATCGCGCCGGCCCGACCACCGAGGGATGCTCGATGGCGGAAACCACCGCATGACCGGGCCGATCGCCGGCCAGGCCGAGCAGCGCCAAATGGTTTGATTCGGCGCCGCCGCTGGTGAAAATCACGCGGTCGGCGTGGAACTGATCCAGCTCGGCGCCCAGCCGCCGGCCGATCCACTCGCGCGCCTCTTCCAGTGCGCGCCGTGCGCGGCGGCCAGCCGCGTGCTGACTGGCCGGGTTGCCGAAGATCTCGGCCTGCGAGCGCGCCATGGCCGCGGCGGCTTCGGGCCGCAGAGGCGTCGTGGCGTTGTGGTCGAGATAAATCAGGTCCATGGCCATCGATTATCAGAGCGGCCCGCTTGCGTAGGCACGATTCTTGAGCATAGGCGATAATCAGCCGGACGTTACTGGACTGCTAAGCTCTTTTAATCGTTCGATCCAGTATTTTGGATTTTGGCGGATTTCATCCATAATTCGGCATGCTGCACCGCTTGGAGGCTTTATGCCTTGCTCCCAATCTCTAACGGCATTTGGCGACACGCCCAAAAATCGGGCAAAAATCACCTGACTGGCGCGCAGAAGCCCGCGTGTTTCCTTCACTAGCTCGGGGCTGTACTTCTGCGGCTGCAAATTGAGACGAATAGTCCGGCAGGTAAACTTGTCGGAAATATTCTCTGCACTTTCGAGCTTTTCAGTGAACCCCTTGAGGCGACGAACAAGCTCTTTTCCCAAGCTCATGGCAAACTCCTTGTGACCTGTCGCGTCACTGCCATTTCAATAGTTTCGTTCGTCTAAATACCGCTCGATCCGCCCGAGATATTCAGCGATTCCGTCCTTTTCGTTTTTAGACAGGTTTTCCTTCTTCGACTTTCCATAGGCCATCATCAAGAGCACGGTCCAATGCTTCTTGAAGTACGCATAGCACACCCTCGCCCCTCCCCTCTTGCCGATATTCTGCCCCGCCAATCCAAATCTAAGCTTTCTCAGTCCACCTGTTCCTGGAATGACGGGAGAACCTGCTGGATCGCTCATTATGAACATCTGGAGAGCCCAGAGGTCATTTTCAACGTCAAACCCAAGTTCCTCCCAATCGTCTCGGAACTCGTCCAATTCAACAAAATGAAGAAGATCTTCGGGGTTGAACTGGTGCGACAGAATCCCCATCTTCCGCTCCGCGACCATGAGTAAATCCCTTATCGGCGATTGGTCGAAGGCGACTTTCAAAAATATACTGCTGGGCAGTATAGAAGTCAATGGGTCGAGAGCCTGATTTCCACGCGCTCGGGCGTTTCCGCTCAGTTTGCCATTGCCCGCCGCCATAACCCGCCAGTATGATCTGCGACCTTGGCACAGGGGCGGCCGGCAAGGATGCCGCGAAGAACGGAACCAGGCGCTGAGCATGACGCAGCGAGACACGAGCACGGTCGAACCGGCGGAACCGTCGTCGTCGATGGTGGCGCTGCGCACGATCGTGATGATCGCTTTTCTGGTGGCGATTCCGTTGATGGCCGTGTTCGGCACGGGATTGCCCACTTCCTTGCGCTCGGCCATGCAAGGCGGATCGGCCGAATCGCATTTTGCCCCGGCGGTCGAACGGCAAACCGACCCGGTCCCCAGCGCGACGAGCCTGGCCGAATCGTCTTCGACAACCGAGCACCGCCTGGCGCCGGCGGATCGCGCGGCGACGGTCCGACCCGCCAGCGAATCTTCCGAAGGCCATCAGGCCGCCGACGAGCCAGGCAGGGCATTGCAAGCCGACGCCTCGTCCCCCTTCTCAGACCGAGCCCCCCGCGCGACGATCACGGGCGTCCGCACGCTTGCCGCATCGCCGCGGGCGCGCATTACGCAGGTTCGCACGCTTCACGAAACCGAAGGCTTGCGGGCGCCAACGCCCACCGCGCCGTTGTGGGCGCCGGGCCCGCGCACCGCCGCCAGTCCGCGCGTTGGCAACACAACCGCGCACTTCGAAGCCTCCGATCTTCGGCATCGCCTGGCCCCGCCGCGCGAAAACCCGTCGTCCGCGCCCAATCGCAGCGCCTCGGACGGGAGCTGGCAAGCCACGGCGTACTCGCAGCGCGCGAAAGCCGCCGCGCCAGCTCCCGGCAATGAAGAATCGGCCGTCGATGCGAACGACCCGTTCGCTCGCGGCGAGCGGCGGTTGCGGCAATACGGCGCGACGCACTACCGCTTGGAAAGTTGGGGCGACGGCGGCGAGTTGTTCCGCTGTTCGGCGAACGTCGCGCTGCCGAATCATCGCTACGGCGCCCGGCACTTCGAAGCCACGGCGGCCAGTCCCTCGCAAGCCATCGACCGCCTGCTGGAAAAAGTCGAGGCCTGGCGCGCGGCACAGCGATGAACGCCGCTTACCGCATCGCGCTCCTCACGCCCTCGGGCGTTTGCCGGAATTCCGCGGCGTCCGAATATTTGGCCACTCGGTCCAACGTTTGTTTCAGCGCCGCGTTGGCGGTAGCTCGTTCATCGGACTGCCCGTCGCCGAGCCCGAACGGATCGAAGGGCTTGTAGCAGGCGCGCTTGATCTTGAAGGGCGCCGGCTCGCGTGTCGTACGCGAGGGCGAAGCCGGCCAGGGCCGGGACGCCAGGGCCAACTCGGCGATCGCCAGGTCGTGGCACTGTTTGTCGGACTTGTTCGCGAAGTACGACTCTTGCTGTTCGGCCAGTTGCAATGCGGCCCGTTCGGCCTCGGCGTCGCCGGCCCGATACAAGCCGATGAACGCCTTGGCCTGGCCGCAGGTCTCGACCGACTTGAAGAAGTATCGCTTCACGCGTCCTTTGGCTTCGGCCGACAGCACCACCCAGTCGCCGCGCCAATCGCTCGGCACGACGAAGCGGAACGAGAGCGTCCTCACGCCCTCGAACGGCGTGACGGCCGACCGCTTCAACTTGAAGAATACGCCGTGCTCGTTGTCCTGCGTGCCGCTGGCGATCACGACCTTGCCTTGCGGGATTTTCTTCGACGTCTCTTGCGTCTGGTTGCGGTGCGTGGTGTTGGCGTTCACCGCCGGCATGGCCTGCGTCAGCATCAGGCCGTTGTTCTTGCCATCGCGGGCCGTGACGGCCAGGTTCGTGCCCAGCGAGCCGCCGAGCGAATGGATCGTCTCGGTAGTCTTGGTGACTTCGACGCCGTCTTGGGCGTCGACTTCAAGCTGCGTCTTGGGCAGGAAATCGATCACGCGCAGCCGTTCGGACGGGCTGGAAATCTCGAACAGCAACTGCTCGACGTCGGCCTCTTCGCCGCGCTCGAGCCGCACGGTGAGCCGCAGGTTGGCTTCGATCACCTTCTCGTCGGGGTGCAACATGGCGAAGGCCTGCTGCGTCACGTCGCGGCACTCGACGGCGTAACCCAGGTCGAACCCGACCTTGGGGCCGGCGGCGCAAACTGCCTTGAACGGAGAAGCCCAGGCGGCCAGCGCTAGCGCCATTGCGGCAAGCTGCGAAGCGTGCAGCGGGAAAGTAAGAGCTTTCATCGACGAACCCTTCCTTTCTACCCGAGCCGATGTGTCCGATCTTTCTCTTTACGCCGATTCGAGCGGGCAGGTTCTGTCTTTTAGCGTAATTCGACTTGGCAATGCGACGCTAGCTGTACGCGAATTTCCCAGCTTGCGCCGCTTGGCGAGCCGGAGGCGTCAGCCTCCGGGTTGCTCGGCGTCGTGATGCCGCTCGATCTGACGTCGTTCGACGACACGGAGGCTTACGCCTCCGGCTCGCCGCGTTCTGCACCTCTCGCCGCATCCCGCGTCCAATTCAGCGGCGGCTTCGGCTTGCAGCGCATCGCGGCGACGCAGATTTCCTGGCGGTTGTGTTGCAGTTGCCGTGCGCGAAGATAGGGAAAGCCCCAGGACTTGATGCGCTGGAGATACGCGGGCACGTCGTCTGCCAGTTTCCAATCCAGCAGCTTGAGCGTGACGAGCAGCCCGCGAATGCGGACCTGCTTGTGCGTGACGATCGCTTCCAGCGTGTCGAGCGTGTAAGCCGGCGCCACGTTCATGTCGGCCAACAGCCAACGGACGCTCCGGAAGTCGCGTCGGCGGACGTCGGCGCCGCGCTTGCGGATGTGCAGAAAGTGCGGATCGGCCAGCACGGCCGGATCGACGGCCGCCGGATCGATGCCTGCCACCAGTAGCCCGCGACGCAACAGCGCCTGGCACGAGCCGCCCGGTGCGCAGCCGATCTCCGCCGCCCGGTCGCCCGGCCGGATCGGCAAGTGCGACCAGCGCAGCGTCTCTTCCATTTTCAGGTAGGCCCGCGAAACGGCATTCTCCGGCAACTTCAAGCGGCTCAGGCCGCCGGGCCGCCGCGAAGCCCAGGAGCGAGCGCGATGATAGCCGATCCACCATTCGTCGGGCTGAACCAGCACGCAATCGAGCACGAGCTCGCCGGCCTTGGCCAGCGGCCGCGCGTCGAGCGGCGTCTCTGCCGGCGGCGCTTCGGCTGGCCACGCCGCGCGAATCGCCGCGTCGGCTTCGGCCGCCGCTTCGGTCAGCCCCGGCTCGTAGCCGTGGTCGCCGGGCGCCAGGCGATCGCGCTCGAACACGTGCAGCCGCCGGTATTCGCGATCGCCCGCCAACTGCCGCACTTGTTGCGCTCGCTCTTCGAGTCTGCCGCCAGCGGCCTTGCCCAGCGAGAACGCATAACTGCGAGCGAACACGCTTTCGAGATTGAAATCGTCGGCCAGCTTGTGGTCGGCCGGTAGCTTGAACGTCAAAAAGCCTGGCCGCGAATAGGCGAAGCGAAACTGCGGCCAGCGGCGGGCCAGTTCGCCCTTGACCGCGCGTTCGGCGCCGACCTGGCAGGTAATCATCAAAAACGAACTGGCTTCGGGCATGGCGTTGGCGATTGGGACGATTTTGGAAAGGGGATGTGGGGATGAGGAGGAGATGAGGGGATGCGGATCGCGTTGCGACGAACGACGGGCTCACCACGGAGACACGGAGAGCACGGAGTTTTCGAGCGGCCACGGATTCGCACGGATTTTCACGGATTAAGAAAAAATAATCCGATTCGTGCAAATTCGTGGCTCGATCGACGTCGTTCTCGGTGTCCTCCGTGCCTCCGTGGTGAATTCGCTTCTCGATCCCCACAATCTCGTCCTCATCTCCACATCCCCTTCAAAAAAGCCTCATTTCGGAATCCGCCTCAACGTATAGTACGCTTCGGCCGGGAAGAACGTCAGGCCCTTTGGGGCGAATTGCTTGAGGCGAAATTCGTAGACGAAGCCGGGCCGCAGGCGCGCGAGCTTGAGCGTCGCCCGGCGAGCGTCAGGCGAGACGACAACCTCCTCGACGCGCTCGTTCTCGCGGTCGGCGTCGGGGCCGCCGTAGGCCGGGGTGGGAAGCCGCCGGTAGCTCGAGACGGCGTAGTTCTGCACGTCGGCCGCCGCGGCGGCGTCGAGCGGCTGGGCGAAGTCGATCGTGAAGCCAGTTCGCACCGCATGCACGGCGGCGATGCCGGGCGGCAGTTCGCCGCGCGGCCGCAACCGCACGAGCGAGCCGGTGTTCTGTCCGCCGCCCCAGCCGCTGTCGCGCAGGTTGCCGATATAGACGTCGCCGTCGGGCGCCACGGCCGCGACGATCGGCCCCTCGAACGTTTGGCCGCCCGGCGCCGGTTCGATGCTGAGCGGATAGACGGCGCCCTGGTACGTATCGCCGATGCGCTCCAAGCTCATGCGAATCAACCGCCGCGTGTCGAACTCGCAGCCGATCAAATGCCCTTCGTGGACGCCGAACAAATCGCGGCCCAGCTTCGCTCGCACCGCGGTTGGCGTGTCGAGAAAGCAGATGCCGTTGATGCTCCGCGTCCACGGGTGCGGAATTTCGATCGCCGCCGGCTGAAACGGCGGCTGAAAGCCGGGCGTTCGCTCCAGCTTGTTGATGAACCCGTAGCGCGCGCCGGCGACGACGTGGTTCAGCTCGTTGAACGGCGTGTAGTTGCCCTGGTTGTCGGTGCAGAACAGTTCCCCGAAGCGATCGAGCGCCAGCCCCATCGGAAACCGCAGCCCGGCCGCGATCGGCCGAATGGAGAACCGCCGCGGGTTGTCGGCGGTCGGCTGCCGAGGCCGCAACTGCACGAGATTGCCGCGCAGATAAGCCGCCCGCGAGCTGCGATCGTCTTGCTGGCAAGGCAGGCCGAGATAATAGTTGCCTTCGCGGTCGCGCGGCAGGCCGACGGCCCAATCGTGATAGTCGCTCGTGTAGCCCCAATCGGCCGCGGCGATTTCGCTGCGGTCGGCCCGGCCGTCGCCGTCGCGATCCGTCAGCCGCACGAGGGCGTACTTCGCCGAAACGTCGATCGCACGGCTCGCCGCGGCGATGCCATAGGGCGCCGGCAGGCCGTCGGCGAACAAGGTTTGCTCGTCTTCCAGGCCGTCGCCGTTGGTATCGCGAGCCAGCCAGACGCTCCCTTTGAGCGAGCAAAAGGCGAGCGTGCCGTCGTCGCGCCAGGCCAGGCCGGTCGGCATTTCGCTCATCGGCAGCGGCAGGCGGATGGCCTCGTAGCCCGGCACGACGTCGAGCGGCGCCGAGGCCAACGGTTCGTCGTTGGGCGCCGGCAGAGGGTAGCGATCGACTGGCAGATCGGTCGAGTATTCCAGTTCGCAGACCAGCGGCTTGTCGCCGCTCGGCGAGAGCGCCAGCCACAGCCCTGCTGGATCTTGAACGAACTTGCCGGAGGCTGGGGCGATGAGCGTAATCCGTGCGTCGCCTTGGGCGCCGGCCAGAATCGCCGTTTTGCCGCGGACTTTGGCGATCGTCGCGCTGCCCGGCGCGACGTTCAGCCGCAGCTCATCGCCCGGCGCCGCCCCGCCGATTTCCAGGCGGCGTCGAAAGCCGCTGCGCCGATCGTCCGTGGTTCGCAATTCGGTAATCGTCTGCCGCACGGCCAGCGTCTTGGTCCCCTCTCCCTTTGGGAGAGGGTGAGGGTGCGCTGGTAATGATTGCGACTTTACCTTGGATCTAGAAAAAGCGTCCCTCGCTGCACCGCCCTCACCCCGGCCCTCTCCCAAAGGGAGAGGGAGATACTGCAACCGATACTCGATCCTCACTCCGCCGGGCACGAGCTCGAAGGCGTCGAGTTCGGCGGTGAACTGTCCGAGGCGGCTCGACTCAAGCTGCTTGCCGCCGCGCAGCACGACAAGTTCGTTGTCGCTTGGCGTCGCGCTGGCCGGCACGATCGCCGCGCCGCCCGACTCCCAATACCAGCTTTTGCCGCGAGTCCGCTGGCGGGCGGCGTCGCCGATCCACCACGCGGCCAGGCGATGCGAATCGAGATCGACCAGCACGTTGTGCCGGTTGGGCAGGGCGGCGACCAGCGGCCGGGCGAACGGCCGACCCTCGATCTCCAGCACGTCGCTCAGCGCGACGGCCGGTTCGCTCTGACCCGGCAGGTTGCGGGCGCGGACCACGCGCACCGGGTTGGGCTGCGGCGGATCGAAGCCCGGCGTGTTGAGCGCCTGCCAAACGGCCGCCAGTTGATCGTCGAGCCGCTCGCCGAGCACGCCGCGGACCGGAAGCTGGATCGACGGCATCTCCATCCGCGGCACGATCCGCGCGGGGTTGCGCACCCAGCGATCGTACCAACTGCGGCGAATGCGGCGGCCGACGAGCGACAGGTCCGTGCCGTGCGCCGCCGGCGCGACTTTGACCGGGATCGACTTGCCGATCTGGTGGCAGCTTGTGCAGCCAAAGCCTTCGGAAGTGACCAGACGGGCGCCCACGACCGACATCGCCGCGCTTTCGGGTTCGTTCGTTGTCAGCGATTCGGGCAATTCGGGGATGCGATCGCTGGCGACGAGATGTTCGGTGAGCGCTCGCAACTCATCGTCGGCCAGATCGAACCGCGGCATCCGCACGCTCAGCCAGGGACGCAGCGGCGGCTGCTTGAGCGAAATCGCCGCGGCCAGCGCCTCTTCGTGCAGCTTGTCGCCCACGCCCGAGAGCGCCGGCGGCGCCAACGACGCCAGAATCGGCGCCAGCTCGGGCTGCGCTTCCGCGACACGCTCGGCATGCCCCGCGATGCCCGGCGTAAGGCCCCGAGCGTGGCAGGCCAGGCAGTTGCGCTCGGTCAGGACGAAACGGCCCTCGAGCGGCGCGGGTCGGCGAGCGGCGGGCAGTTCGCGAAAATATTGTTCGACGGCGTCGCGCTGGGCCTGGCTCAGCGTGTACGTCGGTCGATGTTTGGCGCCGTCGGACCGAACGAGACAGCTCTTTCGCCAATTCGCCTGCGCGCCGATCGGCGGCAGACGTTTTGCCCCTTTGTCCAAAGCTTCCGGCAACGCGTGGCAATGGCCGCAGCGAAAAGCTTCGACCAACCGCCGGCCGGTTTTTCGTTTCGCTCCGCCGTCGCCACGGCCGTGCAGTTCGTTCGCGCCGCCGGCCGGCGCGCCGAGCGTCGACAAATAGGCTGTCAAGTCGGCCCGTTCTTCGTCGGCCAGCTTGAACACCGGCATGCGATGGGCCGGGTTGATCCGCGCCGGATCGGCGAGCCAGCGGGCGAAAAAATCGGCCGGCCGCTTGCCGGCGATCGCCGACAAGTCGCCGCCGCCGAACAAGCCCGCGGCGCCAAGCGAGCCTTGCGTGTGGCAGGCCAGGCAGCCGAGCGTGTCGAACAACATTTCGCCGGCCTGAGCATCGGGAAGTTTGGGTTGCTTGGTTTTGGCGTCTTTGGTTGGTTTGCTCGCGGGCGCCGGCAGGCGTGTGTCTGGTTGGGACTTCTCAGAGTGATCGAGTAAATAGTCGGCGATCGATGCGGCTTCATCGGCGGAAACCTTGAAGCGAGGCATACGGCGAGCGAGGGCGCTATTCGGCGCCGCGGGGTCTACCGGGGGGGTGGCGCCCCCCGCTCGCCGAGAGGAGTGAAGCGGATGCTGAAGCCGCTCGATCAGCCAGTCGCGAGAAATGTTGCCGGCCAGTCGCTTAAGCGCGGGCGCCGACAACGGCGGCCGCTCGCCGGGGACCTCGTGGCAGGCGCCGCAGCGCAAAGCCCGGGCCAGCAGTTGCCCCTCGGCGAAGCGCTCGTCGGGCGCCGCTTGCGGCTCGTGGAACAGATGCCGCTTGGGCACGGGCTCCAATTGAAACTGCGGCCCCGACCAGTAGAGCCCGATCCGCGCCGCCGCGCCGGTCTTGCGGTATTCGACTTCCAGCGCGTGGTAGCCGTATTCCAGCGCGATCGGCTCGGCGGCCAGCCAACGCGGCTCGTCGGCCGCGGCATCGAGCAGCGTTTTGCCGGCCAACTTGAGTTTCACCTTGCCGGCGGCGTAAACGTGCAGGCGATACTCGCCCGGTGCGATGGTGAACAACCGGCCGCTCCATGTGGCGGCGAATGGGCCCGGCGCTAGCCGTGCATCGGGCGGCTGCTCGCCCCAGGCGAATTGCAGCGCCTCGTCGCGCCGCACGCGGGCCACGCCGTCGGCGCCGATGTACCTCGCCACCAGCCCGGGGCGAAGATCGGGCAGTTCGTCTTCGTCGTCATCCTCTTCGGCGAAAGCGGCGGCCGCCAGCAAGCAAGCGAGCGAGAGGAGCAACGTTTGCAGGACGGAAAGCCAAAACGGTGGTAGGCGGACAAAAGGCATTGTTTCGGTCGTCTTCGCTTGCTGGTTTGAAGCCGCGTTCTGCATGTCCCCTCTCCCAGAGGGAGAGGGTTAGCCCGGATTATTCACCGGCCTACACCAACCCGAAGCGCAAGCGAGGAATAGGAACGCTTTTACCTCGCTTGCGCTTCGGGTTAGTGTGAACGCGCTGTGTCAACTCATAGCGTGGGCCGGTGAATTATCCGGGTTAGGGTGAGGTCTGCGCCCACCCTTCTTTACCATTCACTTCTTCACTGGCGTCAGCCGCACGGCTTTCAAATCGACAAGCGGTCCGCGCAGCGGGCCGTCGGGCCGCACGACCAAGGCGTGCTGGCCGGCGGGCAACTCGAACTGGCCGATCGATTTCTGGCGGTACGTGTCCCAGTTGCCGGCGCCGGCGACGGTCATCGTGAGCTTGTTGCCCGCGGCTTCGACGGCCAGCGTCTGTCCGGCCGCGCTGTCTTCGCAGGCGTAATCGAGCGAAACCGTATACTTGCCCGGCCGCTCGATTTCAATCCTCCACACGGCATGGTCGTCCGGGCTCGTCCAGTAGCCGAGGTTGCGGTAGGTCGGTTCGAAGACCAGCGTACGGCCGTAAATTTCGGCGTTCGCGGCCAACAACCACAACTCGCCGCGCAGCGCCTCGGGCCGCACGACGGCGGGCTCGTTGCCAGCGAACGCTTTGCGCGGCGGCTTGAAGGCGCCGAGATAGCGCACCAGATCGGCCACGTTCTGCGGCGTGAGGTCTTTTTCCAGCCCCTCGGGCATCAGCGATTTCGACGAGCTCTCCAGGGCTTCGAGATCCTTTCGCAGCAGCGAGATTTCTTTCCCTTCGGAAGCCAGCAGCGTAACGCTGGTCGACGTTTCGGCGCTCAGCATGCCGGTGTGCGTAAGGCCGTCGGACGTGATCGCCGTGTAGCCCATGAACTTGGCTTCGACCGCGCGGTTGGGGTCGAACATGGCGACCAACAGCGACTCGGGCGAACGGTCAGTGAGCGCCGTCAGATCGGGACCGACCGCATGGCCGACCTCGCCCAGCCGGTGGCACTGCGAACAGGTCTTCTTGAACATCGCCGCGCCCGCCGCCTCGTCGCCCGCGAGCGACAGCGCTGGGCGATACTGCTCGACGATTTTCTGGCGGTCGGCGTTGACGGCGCCGGCCAGTAGCTCTTGAGCTCGGGCGCGGATGTTGGCGTCGGCATGCGCCAAGAGCCGCTGCCGCCGCGAGGCGTCGATCTCCGCGGGCGAGATGGCGCCGCCGGCGATCTGGTCGAGCAAGGCCTGCACGCCGGCGCGGCGAGCCAACAGCGTATCGATGATCTGCCCGCGGCGTTCGGGGCCGTAGCCTTTCCAGCCGCCGAGCAACAGGGCCGCCACGCGCGGCTCGTCGAGCCGCCCCAGCGCCTCGATCGCCGCCGACTGCAAGCCGCCGGGCGTTTGCGGCGAGAGCAACTCGGCCAGCGCGTCGATGTCCGAATCGAGATACTGATTCGGCCGGCGGGCGAGCAGCTTGACCGCCGCGATGCGATCGGCCTCGCTCTCCTGCTCGTCGAGCGCCAAGGCCCAGGCGTGGACGAACAGATCGTCGAACCGCGCCAACAGCGACCGCATATCGCGCGGCACACGCAAATTGAAGTTTTTCATCGAGAGCTTGCGGCGGTCGAGGGCCTCCAGCAGGCCGTCGAGCGCCGTCAACTGCCAGGCGGCGTAGCGCTCGTCTTTCCGCCGCGTGATCGCTTGGGCGCCGACCTTGAGCGCCGCGAAGTTATCGGTCGCCACGGCCATGCCGATCAAGGCCGCCGGCAAATGTCGTTTTTCGCTCCGCGAAAAAATGCCCTTTCGCGGAGCGAAAGGCGACAATGGCTCGTCCTTTCCCGGAGCGGAAGGCGGCGAGGGCTCGGCCGGCAGAACCGCGGCGAGCAACTCGGCCAGGTTCTCTTTGTTCGCCGAACTCAGCACGGCGGCCGTAATATAGATGTCGTCGCCGGCCGCCAGCGCCAAGCGGCCGAGCGCCTGGCCGGCCTCGGCGGAGCGCCATTCGCCGAGGCTGTAGGCCAATTGCAAACTCAGTTGAGCGTCTTCGGTCGAGACCACCTTGACGAGCTTTGCGGTCAAAGCCGGCTCGCGATCGAGCAATGGCTCGCACAGCCGCACCGCATGCCGCACGACCCCCGGATGCGGATCGCTCAAAGCGGCCGGCAGCGTTTCGGCATCGAGCGCGCCGAGACCGTCCAGCGTACACAGCGAGTGCAGCCGGGCCAGCGGCCTGGCCTCGCGATTGGCGAGCAACTTTTTCAACAGCGGCGCGGCGGCTCGCTCGCCGCGCTCGATCAAGAGTTGCTGGGCCATGTCGCGCTGCCAGCCGCTTGGGCTGTCGAGCGCGGCGACCAGCCCGGCCGTGTCGAACTGATCGAGCCGCGGCAGCGGGCGGGGCCGTTTGCCGGCCGGAAACACGCGATAAATCCGCCCGCGGTCGTGGCCGGCGCGCAGGTCGAGCTTTTGCTGCCACTCTTTGGGAATCCACTCGGGATGTTCGATCACCTGGCGGTACATGTCGGCGATCCACAGCGCGCCGTCGGGCCCGCAGCGAACCATCACCGGCCGCGACCAGTTATCGGTCGAGGCCAAAAACTCCGACTGCCGCTCGTCCGCCGCTCGCTGACTGTGAAACACGGTCCGGTCGGCGTCGAGCACTTCGCGGTGCACCAGATTGTGGACCGGCTCGCAGACGAACGAATTGCCGTAGAACTCCGGCCCGAACAGATCGTCGCGATAGAGGATCGCGCTGCACGCCGAGGTGAAGCGATTGGCGGCGCTAAAGTCGTTGAATCGCAGCTCGGTGCGGCTGGCGGGAAACACCGGCGCGGCGCCCGGCGCCCGCGAGACCTGCACGCGCGTCGCCGGCGGCGAGACGTGCGGGTTGCGGCGTAGATAGTGCTCGTCGAGCGTGAACTGGTAAAGCGGGTTCGAGTTGTTCGAGCCGAACCAGTTGCCCCAGTCGTCGCGCTCGCGAAGAAATTGCGTTTGGCCGGTCTGGGCCTCGATCGCGCCCGAGTCGGGGCGGATGCGAAAGTCGCGGCCGCCGATCGCCACGCGCTCGCCCGTTTTGACCGACTCGATCTCGCCGCCGCTGTCGCCGTTGGCGCAGTAGATCCAATTGTCGAGTCCCCACCGCAGCCCGTTCACGCGGTGCTGCTGGTTGCCTTCGACGAAGCCCTTGTAAAGCGTGCGCCGCACGTCGGCCCGGCCGTCGCCGTCAGTATCTTCGGCGTAGAAAATCTCCGGGGAGCAGGTCACCAGCACGCCGCGGCGCCAGGGCATGACGCCGTTGGGAAAACCGAGCCCGTCGAGAAACACGGTCGAGCGGTCGTAGCGGCCGTCGCCGTCGGCATCTTCCAGAAACCGCACGCGGCCGCCGAATTTGCCCTGGCCGTCGACGCCGCGCGGATAATCGGCCATCTCGACGACCCACAGCGTGCCGTCGGCGCCCCAGGCGAAGGCCACCGGATCCATCACCAACGGCTCGGCCGCCGCGAGTTCGACTTGAAAGCCCGGCCGCGCTTTCATCGAAGCCAGCCCCGCAGCCGGCGAGCGATCGACTGCTACGACCTTTTGCGGCTGCTTCTCGGAGGCCGGTTTCTCTTCGGCCCGGGCCGAAGAGCCAATCGCGAGCAGCCCTAAGCACACACAATTGGCGAAACGCATCGGCGGGCGGGCTCCTCAAGGCGGGTGCGAACGAGCGGACGGCAGGGGCAAGTTCAGGCTTGCCATTGTAACCCGGCCGCAGACGGCTTGCAGCCTGGCCGCGGGTTTTATCGGCGTGTTGCTCGCCCATACTAACCCGAAGCGCCAGCGAGGAAATGGTCCGAATTTGCCTCGCGGGCGCTTCGGGTTAGCGTCTCCATGCGCACCAGCAACACGCTGTTAGGACGCCAACCGCGCAGCACGCGGCAATTGCCGGCCCCGCCCGTCGGCCCTATCATGGCTGTCGAACGGCCAAACGCGAAAGGAATCGACTTGTGAGCGCACTCCCCGGACTCCGTGGGCAATTCTCTACGATCTTGGCCGATCCGCCCTGGCGATTCCAGAACCGCACCGGCAAGATGGCGCCGGAGCACAAGCGCCTGCGTCGATACCGGACGATGGACCTCGACGAGATTTGCGCGATGCCGGTGGCCGAGCACGCGGCGGAGCAGAGCCATCTCTATCTCTGGGTTCCGAACGCCCTGTTGCCGTGGGGCCTGCGCGTGATGGAGGCTTGGGGCTTTGCCTACAAGACGAACGTCGTGTGGTACAAGGTCCGCAAAGACGGCGGGCCGGACGGGCGCGGCGTCGGCTTCTATTTCCGCAACGTGACGGAGTTGGTGCTGTTCGGCGTTCGCGGGCGCCTGCGAACCCTGCAACCAGGCCGCACGCAAGTCAATCTGCTCTCGACCCGCAAGCAAGAGCACTCGAAAAAGCCGCACGAGCTGTATCGCATCGTCGAGCAGTGCAGCCCGCCGCAATACCTCGAACTCTTCGCGCGCGAGCGCGTGCCGGGCTGGACGCAATGGGGCGACGATCTCGACAGCTACTTAGCCCGCCGCCCGCACATCCCGCAGTACAACGGGCATGCAATGAAAGATCAGATCGGAAGCTCCCAGTCTTCGCGGAGCAGCGTATTTCCCGCGCCATCGAGGATATGACGCATTCGATCATTAGTGACGAGCACGAGTTTATGTTCGATAGCTTGGGCCGCAATCCACAAGTCATTCTCATCAATTCCCAGCTCACGGCCACTGACCTTGTCATAGCAATTCTCAACTTGCCGCGACTTTCGTGGCGGCGGATGGCGGTTAAAAATGGACGCCTTGAGCTGCCCGTAAATTGAAGAAGTATGGCGTGTAATCGGAAGCGGAAACGGAAACGTCTGGCTAACCCACACTTCAAAGCTCTTGCGTCGTGATGGATTCGTTCCAGCACTTCTGTAATGTCCGCATTCTATCTCTCCCAGCGTAACTGCAGAAATGACCAGCGGCAGATTCCCAGGCAATGCGTTCACGTGTGCAACAACATTGGCATGATTCTGGAACCACTTGCACACCGCATTAGTGTCCAGCAAATAGCCATTCACTCGTTATCCTCGTCGCGAGCGGCCATCGAAAGAGCCCTTAAAATATGATCGGGCAGGCGTTCTGATGTTCTTCGGAAGTGTTCAACGGTACTCTTTCGGAACTCATCAGAAAGAAACTGCTTAAGTGAGAAGCACGAGTCGAAATTCGCCGGGAAATAGTTCGTGAACTCAAACGGGACCGCTCTTGGTTGGTCATTGAAATAGTCGAGCACACTTCGTTCCATGCGCGGTGGAAGATCATACGCCTCTAAGACGACCGCGTCTATTCTCTTCAGTAATGTATCGAGCTTTTGAGTCGGGATTTGTTTCAAGAGTTCAGACTCGCACGAGTCGAGTTCTCTTTGATACTCTTCTATTAGCGCCCGCAACTCGCGAGTCTGGTCGCTAGAGAAAGCAGGCAATGGAATGCCATATAACGTTTCTATCGTTATGTGCCGCTTTCCTTCCCTCGTGGCGACAAAAGCATTTGCAATTGGACTATTCAAAGTTGCAGCCAATGCGAAGATGTCATAGCTAACCGGCCATGCCGCGGTAAGATTTTGATAGCAAACAAGTCCCTTTTGATCCGCGAATGCCGCAATTCTCCATCCGCGCCTTGATTTGGTAATCGCATTAAGCATTACTTTTGGCAGATGCCACGGGTATTTCCAGGCGTTGCCCCGTTGGTGATTGGGCTGCACGTCCAAATACTTAAGTTCAGGAACACAAAAACAGAAAACGTTGCTTTCCGGCGGGACTCCCAACATAAATCCCGATTTGGGCGTCGAACTTGTAAGCAGTCGTCGATTCCCAGTTTCCTCTCGCCCTATTGTGAGTGGTAAACTCCACTCGATTCCACGATGCAGCTCGGCCGAGTCCATGAGCTTTGGAAGATTTCCGAGATATTGCCACACCTCCGACAGTTCAGGAACAGCAATCGATTTGGCGCATTCATTTACGCTTTTTGCAGCCTCTTCTGCTGACGTAACTTCATGCCGTGTTTCGAAAGTGTGCCAAGCCGCACGGGTGTCTGCGACCTTTCGATGCCGCACGGCAACGGACAGGTGTGGTATGGGGCGCTGGGCAACTAGCAGGGATACTTCGTGGTCTGCCTCAAATGCTTGGTCTGGCAATGATGTGATTTCTATTGAAGCGAACCTCTGGGCGAGGAGCTGCCTAATGTGTTTGTATTCGCGGCCATCGAGAATGTTCTGTGGGAGGACGAAACCAAGCACGCCATGCGGGTGCAAATTGTCCAAAACTTGCTGCAAAAGTTGAACGGGTTTTCTTTTGGCGGACGGGTTGTAAGACGCACGTTCCTCGGCAGTGAACGCCTCAAACGGCGGATTGCAAAGCACGACGCCAGCGGACTGGAGAGACTTGGCGAACATCTCGCGATCAGCGAACACGTCGGCCCCGTTGATTTGCCATCCATTGGGATTCGGGAAATCGGCCAACGTTAACGCGAGCCTGCTTATCTCTGCACCAAAAGGATCTATCTCATAACCTACTAGATGGCGGGTAAAGTATTGATGGCGCTCGCGGGAAGACAAGCCCCACTGAAGCGACCGCAACCGGTGCATCGCCGCAATTAAGAATACCGCACTGCCGCAGCAGGGCTCCAAGATTGTCTTGTGATCGTCGTCGATGTTTTCAAACTCGATTTGATCAACAAGATACTTGGCCACCGCTCGCGGAGTCTTGTGAATGCCCAGCCGCTTTCGAACTTCCTCAGTGACGAGTGATTTTGACCAGATCTGGGCCAATACATCAACCGATAGATTCCGGAAATTGATTGGAGACCAAAGGCGAGAAAATGTCAAATCTCGAGTTTGGCGATTCAGTAATTGGGGCGGGCTTTGTCTATAATGCTTGGCAACTGCTGTTAAGACAACGTCGGCGCCATCGGTTTCGTTAATCGTACGGAATCCGGTAATATCGCGGTCGCGAAATACCTTGCCCGTAAGGAGCCAGAAGACGAGCTTAAATAGCTTTTCCGGATCCGGTTCGTGGCCCGAGGAACTCATATATTCAGCGGTTGCCGCAGACATGGCGTCACGCAACATCGGTGAAAGCTTCGCTTCTATTTGAGCTTCTAATTCGGGAAGCAGATCAGGGAAGAGGTCGAGTTGGCGACTCCACGTGAACTGGCCGACATTTTTTGCGCGCATGAAATAGGCTGGCGCCCAGTCCGCCGCTTGTGCTGCGAAACGGCTTTCAATTGCTTCGACGGACAACTCCGAAATCTGGCTGATTGCCCGCTCGTCGCGTCCAATAGCCCACTCTCGAACCGATAGGTCAGAAACTTCGAAGATAATTGGTGCGCCTAGCGCACGGTACTGGGAGACCAACTGCTTGCCGGACAAACCGTTTGAAAGCACTACCCCGAAAAGAGCGGAGTCGTAGGAAGTGGGGGTCTGACCAAATGCCGCAGCGGGTATCAGCCGCTCGGGGACGGAGGGAGCGAACCAATCTCCAAATCGGTAGCCTTCGACTAGCAAGTCCCCTGAATATCCAATCGCGCGCAATTTTTGTACGATCGCACTGAACGCTCTGCGCTGTGATTCACTTTTGAAGGTCACCGGCATACCTCGCGAGTCCCTCATCTTGCGGAACTTCATGCTCCAACAAGCCGGCGAGCGGAACGCCGACTGCTTCCGCAAACCGCCGCAGCATCGACAGTCGCGGGTCATTAGTGCGGTGAACGAATTGCCATGCCGACTTGCGCGCGGTCTCCCTCGTGTACCCCATTTTTAGGCCGAGTTGCTCAAACGAGAGACCACTCCGGTCGTGCGCGATACGCACCGCCGCCATCACAGGATCTGGCTGCTGCCCTGACATGGTTGTAGTCTATGGTGAAATAGGCGCCGCGGTCAACGCAGATTTTATACGCGTGTACACTTATGCGGCGGAGGACTTGTTGCTGGCGGAGTGAACGAACTAAAGAAGGAGCCTCTCCGCCCCGCCTCATTCCACGTGCCACTCGCGCCCATCCTGCCTGAGCAAGTCGTCGGCGCCTTTGGGGCCCCAGGTTCCGGCGGCGTAGTTGGGAAACTTGCGGGCGGGCAACGTGCTCCAGACGTCGAGAATCGGCTGCACGATGCTCCAGCCGGCTTCGACGAAGTCGGCCCGCAAGAACAACGTCGGGTCGCCCTGCATGCAGCCGTAGAGCAAGGTCTCGTAGCCGGTCAGCGGCGTGCCGCCGAAATGGTCTTCGTAATGAAAGTCCATGCTCACGCTGCGAGTCTGGATGCCGACGCCCGGCACCTTGGCCTCGAACTTGAGCGAGATGCCCTCCTCGGGCTGAATCTGCAGCACCAACTTGTTCGGGCTCAGGCGTTCGACGGGCGTCTCGCGGAACAGCATGAACGGCACTTGCTTGAATTGGATCACGACTTCGGTCACGCGGCGGGGCAGGCACTTGCCGGTGCGAACGTAAAACGGCACGCCCGCCCAGCGCCAGTTGTCGATCGACAGCTTGAGCGCGACGAACGTCTCGGTGTTCGAGTTGGGGTTCACGTTCAGCGATTCGCGATAGCCCTCGACGTCCTTGCCGTCCACCACGCCGGGGCCGTACTGGCCGCGCACCGCGTCGGTCAGCACCTGTTCTTCCAACAGCGGATGGATGGCGTTGAGGAGCTTGGTCTTTTCGTCGCGCACGACCTCGGCGTCGAACGAGGTGGGCGATTCCATGCCGATCAGCGCCAGCAACTGGCAGATGTGGTTGGGCGTCATGTCGCGCACGGCGCCGGCCTTGTCGTAATAGCCGCCGCGATGCTCGACGCCGACCGTCTCGGCCACGGTCATCTGCACGTGATCGATGTACTGGCGGTTCCAGATGGGCTCGAACAGCCCGTTGGCGAAGCGGAGCACCAGGATGTTCTGCACCGTTTCCTTGCCCAGATAATGATCGATGCGGTAAATCTGATCTTCGCGCAGCAGCTTGCCGAGTTCGCGGTTGAGCGCCTTGGCCGATTCGAGATCGTGGCCGAACGGTTTTTCGATGATCACGCGGCGCCAATGGCCGCCGCCCTCGGCCTGCGAGGCTTCGCCGGAGTCGGCCGCAGCCTTTTCCTGCGTCAACCCAGCGGCCGACAACTGGGCCGCGATCTTGCCGAAAAACGGCGGCGGCGTGGCCAGATAGAACAGGTAATTGCCGCCGGTTCCGCAATCGCGGTCGACCTGGGCCAGCATTTCCTTGAGCCGGGCGAAAGCCTCTGGGTCTTCGAAGCCGCCTTGCACGTAGAACAGCCGCTTGGCGAACTGCTGTTCCCAAAGCAGCGGATCGACTTCGCCGGCGCCGAACTGCTTGATGTCTTCGGTAAGCTGCTGGCGGAACTTTTCGGTGTCGAGCTTGTCGATGGCGAAGCCGATCACGGCGAACTTTTCCGGCAGCAGCTTGCTCGTGGCGATGTTGTACAGCGCCGGCAGCAGTTTGCGCTTGGTCAGATCGCCGCTGGCCCCGAAAATGACCATCGCGCAGGCTTGCGGCGGAGGATAAGCGGATGCGGCGTTGAGCTTGGTTCGTTCGCTGGGCATAGAGACTTCGCGTTGAAAAACTGAATGACGGGGGCGCAGTGCATCAGCGCCGGAAATTGTCTTTGAACGGGCGAAAATACGCAAGCCGTCGTCTGCGGCAAGCGAAAAGGTTTCGAAAATCGTTCAAAACCCAAGTAGACGCGGCATCTCTGCCGCGTTTTCGCGTAGACGCGACATCCCTGCCGCGTTTGCAGGGAAACGACGAAACGCGGCAAGGATGCCGCGTCTACATGATCGGGCGATTGGCCGTTTGGAAGGCAAAAGATATAGTTGCGTATCGCCGCTTTGCGAACAGGAGCAAGACGCGGCGAGCGGAACAGGATCATCGATCACTGCCATTTTCTTGCCGAGGCCAGCCATGCGAGTTGCCGTCGCCTCCGACCATGCCGGGTTCGAACTCAAACAGACGCTGCTGGCCGCGATCCGCGAAGCCGGCCACGAAACGATCGACCTGGGAACGCACAGCACCGAATCGGTCGACTATCCCGACTTCGCCAAAGCCGTTGGCTTGGCCGTGCGCGAAGGCCGCGCCGATCGGGGCGTGTTGTTGTGCGGCAGCGGAGTCGGCGCCTCGGTGGCGGTCAACAAAATCCCCGGCATCCGCGGCGGGCTGTGCCACGATTCGTACTCGGCCCATCAGGGCGTCGAGCACGACAATATGAACGTGCTGGTGCTCGGCGCGCGAATCATCGGCGTGGAACTGGCCAAGGAACTGGTCCGCGACTTTCTCAAAGCGAATTTCACCGGCGAAGAGCGGCACTGCCGCCGGCTGGCGAAGGTGCAAGCCTTGGAGCATGAAAAATGGTAGCCGAGCCCGAGATTCGCATCGCCGCCGATCGCGAAGCGCTGACGCAACTGGCCGCCGAGGAGTTCGCCGCGCGGGCCGAAGCGGCGATCCAGGCTCGCGGCGCCTTCGCCGTCGCGCTGTCGGGCGGCTCGACGCCGAAAGAACTCTACGCCCGGCTGGCGAGCGAAGCGCACCCGTTTCGCCGCCGCATCGCCTGGGGCCAAGTGCATTTCTTCTGGGGCGACGAACGGCACGTGCCGCCCGACGATCCGCAGAGCAATTACCGCATGGCCCACGAGGCGATGCTTTCGAAGCTGCCCGTCCGGGGTGAAAACGTGCATCGCATGCTGGCCGAACAGAGCGCGGCCGAAGCCGCGGCGGCTTACGAACAAACGCTGCGAGACTACTTTCATTTGGCGCCCGGCGAATTGCCGCGGTTCGATCTGGTGCTGCTCGGCTTGGGGCCCGAGGGGCACACGGCTTCGCTCTTTCCAGGAAACACGGTCCCGCGCGACTCTTCTCGTCTCGCCGCCGCAACCTGGGTCGAAAAACTGCACGCCGACCGGATCACGCTCACGCCGGCCGTGCTCAACCATGCGGCGCGCGTGGCGTTTCTCGTTAGCGGCGCCGACAAGGCCGAGATTGTCGCCGAGGTGATTCGCGGTCCGCAGCGACCGGAAGAATTGCCGGCCCAGTGCATTCGCCCTGATTTGACCAGCGTGGTATGGCTCGTCGATCGGGCCGCGGCAGGCAAGTTATCAAAT
>Ga0307372_10002621_pt1 | contig 29489 bp, 30 predicted proteins | sample OX1MG_FD_202533 | JGI IMG/M metagenome (GOLD analysis project Ga0307372, IMG submission 202533) | Soil microbial communities from Risofladan, Vaasa, Finland - OX-1 | ecosystem: Environmental > Terrestrial > Soil > Coastal area > Acid sulfate soil | place: Finland: Risofladan, Vaasa | collected... | reverse complement strand
CCTGGGGCGCCGACTGCTGCGCAGTCGGCACCCCCCCCTACCCCCCCCGCGTCGGCCGGCGGATCGAGTCGCACGGATGCGACACGATCCGCCACCGCCCCCGGCAACTCGACCAGCAGCGTTGCGCCGTCGAGGGCGACGCACAGTCTGGCATCCCGCAGCCCGCACAGCCGGCGGTAGGCGGTGGACCGGTCGACGTCCAGGCCGCCATCGGATCGCGGCGCGGCCATCGACTCGACCAACGTGCCGCCATGCAGCGGGCGCGGCTCCCAGCCGCACACTCGTAGCAGCCAGAGCCACGTCTCGACGAGTCGCGCGTCGTCCGCCTCGCGCAGCACTCCATCGACGATGTCGGCGACGGCGACCGGCCGGGCGCGGTCGTCAGCCTGCGGGCGTGGGGCCATCGGGGCGCCTCCCTGCGGGTCGTCGGTGGTGCCAGATCGGTATCGGCGCGATGTCGGCATCGTCGTCGCTGTCGTCGCCGATCGGTAGGCGTAGCTGCGCGTCGGCTCGCGTCGCCGCCGGGTCGTGCGCGGCTCGCCAGTCGCGTACGGCGATCGTCGCTTGCCTGGGCTCGCGCGCCTCGACGACGATCAGCCCGCGCGCAGCCAACGTCTCGATCCAGCGTCGCACGGCGCGCTCGCTCGCGGCCATGGCGCGCTGCAGGCGCAGATAGTCCACCGTCAGTTTCCGCGGGCGGCAGCCGACGACCTGCCAGAGCACGATGTAGGCGAGCAGGGGCTCGCGGCGGATGCCTCGCATCGCGAGCAGCTCGGGCGGCACGTGCCACGTCGTGGGCACGGCATCGAGCGGCGGGGCGCCGGTGGGCGTGTCTTTCGGCATTCTCATCGTCGGCCCTCCCCCCCCCATCGCGCGCCACGTCGCATTGTCCGGCGTGCCCGCGGCCAGCCAGGCGTCGATGACGTCGGCGCGGTACAGGTACTCGCGGCCCACCCGCTCGCCGTCGGGCAGCTTGCCGGCCGATCGCATGCGGGTGATCGTCCGATAGTCCCTGCGCAGCCGCTCGGCCAGGTCGGCGAGCGTGAGGCGCCGGTCATCAGGCGGCGGGGCGATGCGGGCCGTGGCCTGGTGGGTGGCCTTGGCCTCGGCCAACAGCGCCTCGGCCAGTCCGATCATCCGATCGAGCCGCTCGACGATCGCGTCGAGGCGCGGGTCGGGGGCCGGCGGGGCGGCCGGCTCGACGTCGGCGACGGCGGCCGCCTCGACCTGGTCGCCGATCGCGGCGGCCAGGGCCGACAGCGCGGCCAGCACCGGCTCGGCGGCGATCGGCAACGGGCGATGTACGCGCAGTGTGCTAGCCGGCATGGCGCGCCTCCGTGCCGTGGGGCGGCTCGTGCCCCGCGGCCGATCGCTCGGCAGAGAGCGCGAGCCGAAGCAGCCGGCGTAGTAGGGTGACCTGGTCGCAGTGGTACGCGAGCTGCTCGCGCACCGATGCAGACGGCGGGATGATCGGCGGTCGGTCGGGTGCGGTCGTCATGCGGGGCAGTCTACCCGCCGCTCGGTAACGCACTGGTAACGCAGCAGCGTTACTTGTGCGTTACTGTCTATTTCAGCATGACTTTGCCAGCCTCTTGCCAGATGATTTGCCGGCCCTTGAGCTTCTCGTTGGTACGGTGAATCAGCATCTTCATCGCGTTCGCGGGATTGAGTTTGTCCGGGTAGAATCGATCATACATTTCCTCGACGTCTCCCGTTTGTTCGGGTTGCTGGCGCAGGTGGGTGACCAGTGCCTGCTGAAGCGCTGAGAGCTCCAAGCCACCGTGAGGGTTGACTGACGCGAAGTCGGGCGAATGGGCGAGGATCGGTCGCGTCGCCGGCGGTTCAGGCTCCGTGGCTTGTACGCGCGGCGCGGCGGCCGAGGCCTCCGCCGTCCTTTCGGACAGTAGGCGCTCGCGGTCTTTTTCGTGGACGAGCAACAATTGGTCGAGTTCGATATGGAAGCCCACCCGAAGGGATCGCAGTCCCTCGAGGTCAATGGGGCTGGTCTGGCGCCGGAAGAATCTAAGCCCTTTGATCGCGCGTTCAGAAAGCCGCGAATCCTGCTGCAGCAATGTCTCCGTTTGTTCAAGGAAGTCGCGGCGGTGGGGGCTGCCTCGGTATCGGCTGACTTCGCTAGATGTGCGATCCTGGCGAACCATTTTCGGGCGCCACCCGCTAACTTCTTCCATGATCATTAAGAGTTCCGTGCCGATTTTAAACACGCTCGCTGAAGCGTCTCGGACAATCGTGCAGTAGGAGCCGTGCGGAAAGGCCAATTGCGCGCGCCGGGTCGGCGGCGCGCAGCGTCCGCTGCTTATTCGTTAGGCTCACAATCCGCCCAACGGCGGCATTCCTTGGATCGCTGAGTTTGGGTAGTTTTTTCGCCCATTCGGCGAAGTCCAGCGCGTACCATAGGTGCTCAGCGACTTGCAACGGGCCTTCGCCCGCGCCGGGCGTCGTATCGACGAGCTCTCGGTCGGCCGCGTATTTGCCGGCGCCGGGCGACGGATTGGCGAGTTCCTGCGCTGCGCAAAGGAACATCCAATCCGATTCGAGCCATTTGCGAGTGCGGCGGACCATTTCGGCAAACGGCGCTTGCAAGAAGCATTCGATTCGATTTTGGAAACGCTCGCGGCTGCCGTCGGCGTTTGGCATGATGTAGCTTCCTTTCGCGCCGGGCCGGCGGCCGGGCGGGCGGCAGGAAGCTACAAGGGCCTTCCGCCCGGCTGCCATTTGGTCGACGCGGCTTGCAATCCGCGGCGACACCCAGCAAATCGTCACATGCGTTTTGTTCTACCGTTCGCCGCACGGGCCTTCGTCGGCTTGCGCTTCGCGGCGAAAGCACGTTCCAGCTTGTCGATCGTCCCGGCCGAGGCGGTGTGCTTGCCGGTTTCCAGGCGTGAGAGCGTTTCTTGTCGGACGCCGGCCAGCTTCGCCAGCCGTTCCTGGCTCAACCCAAGGGCCTTGCGTTCGCGGATCAAGTTGCGGGCAAGCTGAATACGCGTGTACGCCAGCGCCGGAAAGCGGCCCGTGGCGTCGGCCGCGGGATACGCGGGCAACGCGTCGTCATCGGCGACCGTCTGGCCGGATTCACCGCAAAGCCGCTCGTATTCGACTTCCTCCAAGAGCACAAACCTCTTTCCGCCGACTTCGATTCGTTGCAATCCCAACATGGTCAATCCTCATAAAATCCATCGCGATGCCCCACCCGTTCGATAATCACTTCGTCCGCCTCCACGCGAAACTGAACCCGGTAGTCTCCCGTGCGAACGCGGAAATGTCCGGCCAGGTTCCCGCGAAGCGGTTTCGCCCCGCTCACCTCGGGCCACTTTTCCAGCCGTTCAATCAGCGCGGCCAACCGCCGCAAGATCGCATTCGGCAGCCGCGTCAATTGCTCCGCCGCTTGCGGTTCGTAAGTGATGCGCGCCATGCTACAAGTATGACAAACGCTTTCGGTCGGGTCAACGGGCGGGCTGAATCGACGCCACTGGCCGGCCGCGATCGATCGACGCTGTGGGCGGCGCGAGAGGGAAACTTTCGACGGATCGCATTAAGATGTTCGATGTCGTTCGACCAACTGCCTGGCGAGCTGGAAGCTGACCACCTGGCGTCGCCGGCTCGCCGCGAATGTCGATCGCAACCACGCCTTGAACGCTTCGGCGTCCAGCTCGCAACGCGCGATGGCTATCGCCGCGTTGATCGCGCGTCGCGACCTGGCCGCCGTCCGGGCATGTGACCGAACGGCGCCGGCCAGGGCCTCCGCGGTGATGGGCTTCATCAGGGATCCTCACCGGCGAGTAATCGTTTCGCGACCGCAACTGTGATCCTCGTCCGTTTGCGGGCCAAGCTGATGGCACGGGCGGCCGCCTCGACGGCGTCCGCGCCCGCCAGCAGAAGCAGCGCCCCGGGTTGGAATTGATCTACGGCGTCTCCGAGCCGCGCGGCGAATCTCTCGCCGATCGCCGCGACCACGCGGGCCGACTCGGGGCCCCAATCGAAATTCTCCGAAGCCCAACGTTCGAATGCCGGCTCGTCATGGAGCTGCAGGCGAACTACCAGCGCATGCCGCGCGCTGGAAAGCAGCCCCCTCGCCATGACACCCTGGGCGACATGGACGCCGGCGGCGTGCTCGGCAAGATTTTGAACGTCGTCGCTCAAGGCGGATCTCGCGTGGCGGTTCGGCCCGGGCCCACACAAGCCCAGGCCTTCAGCCCGCAGTTTACGTGTCAGGGTTGACCCTGACAACGTGTCAGGGTTGACCCCCCGTCGCCGCCGCCGTCGCGGTCAACCTTCCCGAATCGCCACAGGTCGTCGTTCTCGTCGAGGTAGCCATACTCCCGATACCCGAATCGTATGATTGGCCACACGGCCATGCCGACGATCCCAAGCAGCTCGGCCGCCGCGAACGTAAAAACATCCATGCCGAGAGCCGTCGGCGAAAATCCCACGTCGATGGCGTTGACGGCGGAGCGGGCATCAAGTCCGCTCGCCGTGCCCATGGGCACCCTCCAGTCAATGAGCGTCGCATCTTCCGGCAGTCGGTGGGAGCGGATGGCCTGTACTCTGGCGTCGATGATGCTTTCGAGCGACGCTTGGCCGCTCCACACCTTGAGCTCCGGCAGGCCGAGATGCCAGTCGATTTTCTGGCCGGCGAACAAGAGCACCTTTTCTCGCGGCGACTCGTCAGACTGCTTGCGACGCGCCCGCTTGACGGATGGCCAACCGGCGCGGAGCATTTCAAGAATCTGCTCATCGCGCCAGCGGTCTTGCAAGCGGAGCGAATCATCTTCCTCGTCGTGCGCCAGCGCATCGAACAGCCCGAAATCCGTCGAGTGCGCATTGACCCAGATCTCGTAGACGGCGTCCGACCGTTCCGGGCCGATCCGGAGCAGGAGCGGAATGACGATCGCCTCCGGCGACGTGTACACGCCCGCCCGCAGCTCCACGGGCGCGTCGGGCGGCAGCCGGCGAATCCGGCGTGATTCCTCGCGCACGCCAATCACCGGGGTCGGACCGTCGCCGGCGGCGCGTTCGACCCAGGCCGTTGCCTGGCCAGGGCGCAGTAGGCGAACGACGGCGAGCGGGTCGATATGAGGTCCCATTACGTTTTCCTTGTTCGATGCGATTAGGCGTTAGGCGACGGCTCCAACGCCTCTCCGTATTGCTTGCCGCCGATCTCAATGGCGCCGCCGGGCCATTGCCAGATTTGATTGTGGCGTGGCCGGCGGCCGCCGGCCGGCGGTACCTCGGCGATAATGACCGCCACTTGCGCCGTCCAATCGCCAGGCCGGCCCGCGTCGCTCTGCACGATTTCGCCCAGCAGCGACCCAACGCCCGAGGCGGTTCGGTTGAGGGGCCTTACCGACACCTCTCGCTCTTCGGCCGAGACAATCAGGCCCTTGACCTCGGGCAACGCCAAGCGCGCGAACGCCAGCGGATCGTAATCTCGTCGCGGAGGGGCCGGAATGGCCAGGTGCAGGCACGTCCCGCGCTCGAGCAGCTCCTTGCGCTGCCGTGCGCTCAGGCGATAGGTCGCGTTCATTCGGCCGTTCCCTTGATTGCCACGGCCAGGATTTCCGCGCGGCCCCCGCCGGGCAGCGACGCCAGCAAGCGCAGCAGCCGTTCCGGGGTATACGCGCCGTGGTATTTCCGCGCCCCGTCTCGGACGATCCAGAGCTTGTACCGCTTCCCGTCGCCGCCGCTCGGCGCAAGCTCCATCCACTCGGCCGACGACAGCGATCGGCGAATCGCCTCCACGGCCACGCTGTTAATCGACGTACGCCGGTGCGCCGCCTCTCGAGCAACCGCCTGGTGTAGCGCGGCGGGCATGCGCACCGTCACGGTGCCAGCCTGCGATTCTCCCCGCGGAGTGTCGCGTTTTCTCAAGAGTCACCTCCGACGATCTTGAACAGCGAACGGATTTCCGCAGCGAGCTCCGCGGTCGCGGCGACGCGCCATCCGACGGCGCCGGCCCCGCCGGTGCGCACGTTATTGACCGACCAATCGCCCCCATCGCTTCCGTTGTTGGCGATCGACCAGATCCATTCAGGCCCCAGCGTGAACCAGCGGCCGCCGCCGTAGATCACGCTTTCGGCGCCGTCCCAGACCAGCCTTTCCCCCTCGGCGACTTCGGGACCGTGGGGGCGTTCGCCCGTCTCGCGAATTCGCTCGGCGATCGCGGCCAGCTTCGCGCCGGCCTCTTTCCGCCGGCGCGCGGCTTCGCGCCGGGCGACCAGCGCCGCCGCCTCGGATTCCGTCGCCGGCCGGCACACGGCCGAGTACAGGTATCCCGCGTCGTCTCCGACCCCGAACGATAGGCCGTCTTCACGCACGTAGCGGCGCGTGGCCGAGACGACGAATAGGAACTCCGGCCCGTCGTCGCGTGCGAATTGTTGTTCCAGCTCCACGCCGATCGCCTTGCCGGCGGCGCGCTCGGCGTCTTCATGCGTGCGCCGCGCCGTCTCCCACTCTTTCGCGCGCCGGTCGAAGTCGGTGGCCAGCTTCCAGGCGTTGACCTGGGCATCGCGCCGCTCCCGGTAGGCGACGTATTCCGGCGTCGGGCCTCCTTCGGAAGTCTCACGACTTCCGCTACGCAAGGCGTCGCCGCGGTTTGCCTGCCGACTGCGGCGATAGGCCTCGGCGTCGAGTTGGTCGGCGATGCGCCTGATACGATCGAGAGCGCCGACCAGCTCGGCGCCCGTGGCGCTGTCCAGATCCCGCGTCTTGATCTTCAGGCGACGGCGAAGCCTCGCGCTGGCGTTGCGGACGCAAACCAGTTCCGCATCGCTGAGATGATCGAATCGAAGCCGGTCGCCGGCGGCCGGCCGGGCGTGCAGTGTAGCAAGCATGGAATCGCGCCTTTCCGGCGCAGCGGCGGAAACGGGAAACACGCGGCGCGCTAGGGCGCCGCGGTTTCCCCGACAACCGATGCGCGCATACAAAGACCACAGGCCACGTAACTCCCTACTGGGCGGGTTTGAGACCGCCCGGCGGACCTTGCTAACCGGCAACCCGGATCAAAGCTTGGCACCCGCGCAGAAGCTACGTGGCCTGTGGCCTGTTGTTGAAAACGCATCGAATTGTCCTCAAACTGCCCTTGCGGGCTTTAGTGCGGTCATATTACCAACGCGCGGCCACTGCATCAATAACCGCATGTCCGTACATTACATTTGCCGCGGGCGATCGTGCACCCGCTCGTCGAGGCACGCTCGGTCCATTGAACGGAACCACTGGTTCGGCGCCGGCGTCGACCCGCCCCAAGAGGGGATACCCGATGAGCAAGTTGCTTTTCAGGAGCACCGCAATTTCTGGGTGCCGAATTTCGTGAGCGGCCTGGTGCCACGACGGCGGCCGGCCGACGTGGGTGGACGTCGGCACCAGGTCGCCCAGCGCGGGCGCCCAGGTCGCCGATCGTCGCCAGCGGTCGGGATGAAAGCGATCGACCTTCGGCGCGGGGCCACGACTCCGCGGCGCCGAGCTTCGGGCCGTCACGGCGCGGGCCGGGTCGCCCAGCGCGGGCGGCCAAGTCGCCGACGCGGCGGCCGTCTGGCACGGCCTGATGCACATGCCGGCCGGTACCGGCCCGCGCGGATGGATCCCAGCGGCCTCGCCTTGTCGCACATCGCCAGCGTCGAGCCTCTCCAACGCGCCTAGGGCTGGCGGCGCCACGATCATGCCTCGGATTCGTCGAGATTGAGCCCGAGCTTTTCGTGGGTCTCGTGATACGCGGCGAACGCATCGGCCAGGCCGAGCTCGCCGAAGAGGGCGCCCTTGTCGATCGGCGAGTATTCTTCCACGGTGCAGAACAAGTAAAACAGTAGGTCGACGGCAAGATGTTCGCGCGTCGCTCGAGGAAGCCTCGCAAGAAGCTTGTTGAATGCCCCGTGGGCGCTGACCAGATCGCGGGCGAAGCACGTAGCGACATCGACGACGGCGTCGACCGGACCCGGGCTCTGTGGCCGGCGCGCGTCGTACGTCGCCGGCCGTAGCGATCGCTCCCGCCAGGCCCTGATCGCCTCGGTATCGTATCTTCCCCGTTCGCCTGGCGCGCCAGCGGCCAACCAGGCCGCCACGGTTCGGGGGGCGACCCTAAGTGCATTCGCCGCGGCGGGGATCGATGTCACGACCATGGCCAAACCTCAATGATGATCATGATGATGATGATGCAGCCTCCAAATCGTCGAAACTCGCAAATTTTTCACGGCTGCATAGCTGCGCGGGGCCGCCCACCCGTCCAGAAGGACCCGCGGCATTTTTTTCCTACCCCGCCGCCGAACGCTTTTGTCGACGGCCCGCACGACTTTTTCGAGTCGCGGAAATCATTTCCCGGTAATCAGATGCGAGGATCAGCTTGTTCGCATATCGGCGCCCGCCCGCTCGGCGTCGCCCCGCAATCGCGGGGGCCTGGATCGGTCGAAAAGCTGGGGCCGTTCTTTGGAGAGCTTCAGCAGCAGCAACGGTGCCTCAACACACTCCGCGTATCGCCCCTCGGCCGAGCTCCGAGCGAGGCCCGCCTTGTTGATCGCCAGCTCGGCCTCTCGCCGTGCCTCGGTGAACGCGGCCACTGCCTCGGCCCTTGCGGCGGCGGCATCTTCGCGGTGCGAAATGAGGTCGAGGAGCGCGGGGACGACTTGCTTCACGATTTTCAGATCGTTGGCCGCCTGCGATGGCGAGATTTTCAAGTCCAACATGACGAACGCGAGCTCGCGTGGATCGCCTTGGTCGGGATTGTCGCTCCGGCGTAGAATGTCGAGATACAGGCGCCAGGCCCGTTCCTCCGAAATTTGTCGGTCCTCGGCCTCCGACGCCTCCCCGCTTTTCTGGATGTCCGCGGCCTGCTCGATGACTGAGTGCGGCGACCGGGGCGCCGGCGGCACCTTCGCCGATTCGGCCGCCGGCGCCGCCGGTTTATCGGACGTCGGCGCCGCGGGTCTCTCGGCCACCGCCGTGGAGCGGTCGGGCAAAAGCAGATGAGCAGCACTCGGGCCATTGTTGGAAAAATCACGTTTCGCCATTTTGTTGGGTCACTCCGTCGAAATTGGCCTGCGCCTAATTTGCGGGCGCCGGATAATGGGTCCAAGTGAAACTGTTCGTGAAACTGTTCGTAGAGCTTCGATCCTCTGTGGCCAATCCTGTCGCGCGGAGCTTCTCCAATCGCGCCGTCGCTCGCGTCGCGGAACTCGATCGAGCGGTCGCCGCAAAAGCGGCGGCCGCGGTTGCTCCGCCGGCCGCGTGCAACCGAGGGACTACCGGCCCGGCAAGCAATGGACCGGATCTCTGCCGCCATTGGCCTCGCGCAAGAGGGCTTGGTGCAGGTCTGGGTGCGCCGCCACGACTCGACTCGTCGCCTTGATGCGGCTGAGACCCTTTTTAATTTCCGCTTCAATCAATAATTCAAAAGTCTGTTGGGCAGGTTGCTTTTTCGCCACTTGATTGGCTCCTTGTGCAAGGTTGGTAGCCGATGTCGCCATCGACCGTTGAGACGGGGCCACGATTACGGCGCCCTGGTGCTGTCTCGCGGGCGCGATTTGCAGGTCGGCTCTCGACGGCACTTTCGGCGGAGCTGGGCGGCCCTCCTTTTCGTTCGGTTTCAGCCACGCGAGTAGATCGCGGCCCGAGTATACGACCTGGCCGCCCTTTTCGATGAACGCCAGCCGGCCATGCTCTCGCTCTCGCTCCTGCGTCACGGTGTCAATGCCGAGCTTGTCCCACACCGCGTGGGGAGAGTACCAGCCATCTTCGAGAATGCGTGGGTCATTTTGGTCTGGCATTGTCGCCTCGCGCGGCACTGGAAAAAATGGCGGCGCCGAACCCGCAAAGCCGAGGGTTCGGGCGCCGCCGGCGATCTCGACGCTTCGCACTCGCCAGAGAGGGCGCCGACCGCGACTGGATGGACGGTGAAGCTTGCGGCCAGCGGGCTATGGCGAGTGTCAACCTGAATGGTGGACTAGGTGGCGGCGAATTTTCTTCGGATAGGGCCGGATTCGGTCGCTTTCCGGTAAGGGATCGGAAAGCAACAAAAACGCGGGCGATGCCAGCGCGCGGAGCGTGTCGGCCTCTGATCGCCCACGAACGTCGTCCATCGCATCGCGAAAACTGGCGTTCCGCCAGGTCGCCGATCGTGGCCACGCCGGCGGAAACCTAAGTCACTTGGGGCCTGAGCGCCTTGAGCATCGCTTCGATCGCGGTTTTCGCTTCCTCCGGCAGCGACTCCCAGCAATCGACGATCGCCTTTTTCCTCGCGTCGGCCGTTTCTGCTGCCGTTTCTACTGCAACCCGCCGGGCCGCGTCGCCGTAACCCGTTTGCGCCAAAGGCGATGTGTGGTTAGAGCACCAGATTGTGGATCTGGGGGTCGTGGGTTCGAGTCCCATTAGCCACCCTCGACTTTTCCGCCCGGAAATCGCGGTTTCGCCCGTGTTTTGCGGGCTTTTCTTCGCGCCCGCCTTCGCCGCCTTCGTGGTCACTGGGGGACACTGGGGGACACCAAATCCCATGAGTTGGTGCAACATTTGGTGCAACAGGATTTGGTTTCTTAGTAGTGGGGCCGTCCGTTCCCGTCGCCCGCAACTCGGCCGCTTCGCTCGCGGGGCCTTCACCGGGCAACATCGGCAGCGCGTCCAGCGCGGCGGTCAGGTCAACGATCCCCAGGTGTGTGTACCGATCCATCGTCAAGCTGATGGTCGAATGGCGGGCCAGTAGTTGGGCCTCTTTCGGGTGAACCTTCCCGCGCGCCAGGTTGCTGATGAACTGGTGGCGTAGCGCGTGGAAGTCGAACATGTGGCCCGCGTCGTCGACGTCGTCCAGCCACGATGATCGTTCCCGCCGCTCCCGCTCGGCCGCGTCGTCGCCGGCTTCGCCCAGCCACTTCATCCGCGCCGCTTTCAAATCGGCGTGCAACATCTTCGCCGATCGCTCCGCCCACGTGCCAGGCCACAGTCGGCCCGCCGTCGCGTCGTCGTCGCCTTCGTCGGCCTTTATAAAACCGACTTTGGCCGATCGTCGATTCTGGGGCACGCTAGGGGCCGCACAATCGAAAAGGGACAGGAAGGGACACAAGCGCCCAACCAAATCGGCACGCAACGGCAACACGTCTCGCCGGCGCCGTTTCGAGTAGCCGGCCTCGACCGTCACGGTGGGCGGGTCGCCTTCCAGGTTGAAGCTCGCCCGCGTCAAGCTTGCCAGCTCGTTCGCGCGAAGGCCCGTGTTCGCTGCTAGTATGTACAAGAGCGCGCGGTCAGATCCAGACAACCCGCGGAACGCCTTACCGCGGCGGGCAGCTTCAGAGGATCCCCTTCCCAGGCCGTCTTTTTCCGCGGACGGCCTGGGAAGGCCATCCCACGATGGCGTGCCGTCGATTTGCACGAGTTTTCGGATAGCCTCTCCGCTTCGATGAGCTGCTATAATGAAGGCGAGTACCCTTTGGAGGGAATGCCGATGCCAATCCACGACTGGACCCAGGTTCGTGCGAATCGATTTCACGACTTCCACCAAAGCTGGACGATCGCGATTCGCAATGCGCTCAACGCCGGCCGACTACCGTCCGGCTACTTCGCGATGGTCGAACAGAAGACGGGGGGCCCCGAGCCGGACGTGGTCGCCCTCGAGTTGACCGCGCCGGCCGGTACTTCAACGGGAGGATTGGCCGTCGATACCCACCCGCCGAAGGTCCGGTTCGTGACCCAGTCGGAGGCCGTTGGGTATGCGCGCAAAGCGAACCGAATCACAGTCCGCCACCCCGACGGCGACGTGGTTGCGGTCATCGAGATCGTCTCGCCGGGCAACAAAGACAGCCGGCATGCGATCCTCGCCTTCGCCCGCAAGGCGGTCGAGTTTCTCCAAGCGGGCGTTCACTTGCTGATCGTGGACTTGTTTCCACCCGGGCGGCGCGACCGGCAAGGGATTCACAAGGTGATCTGGGACCGCCTTCTCGACGAACCCTATACGCAGCCGTCGGACAAGCCGCTGACGCTGGCGGCCTATGCGGCCGGAGCGAAAACGGTGGCTTACATCGAGCCGGTCGCGGTCGGCGACCCATTGCCCGACATGCCCGTGTTTCTGACGGCCGATCGATACGTCCCATGCCCGCTGCAGGCCACCTATCAGACGGCCTGGGACCAGTTTCCGGCGATTCTCAAAACACCGCTGGAGCCGCCTCGGTTGGTTTGAACTTCGGCGGCGGTGAGAGTCGTATCGAAGCAGGGGTAAGTCGGCATCGTCCCTTAACCGGCACGCCACGGAACACACAACGACAGCAATGTGCGGGCACGGTGGCAATATGGGTAAGAAAAGGCCCCGAAACCGGACGAAACGCTTTACACTGCTCCGTCGTGCTGTCGGCCCGAGGGGCGCGTTCGCGGGCTCCGAAAAAACTGGCAAAACCGTACCTTTACCCGACGAAAGCTTCGGCGCGAGTGGCACAGATGGGCGTTGCGGGTGAAGAAGTCTTAACGGATCCCAAGCCGGGCAATCCGCCGAGACGGATTTCCTTGTCGGTACAGGTACGGTTTTGCCAGTTTTTTCTTGGCCATTTTCGGCTGCGCCGAAAGCGCCGCGCTAAGGGCCAAGCCCAGCCTACGGCGCTTGCGGGTTCTCGCTCAAGAGGTACGCCAGCAAGTCGCGCAGCTCGGCGGGCGTCTTGACGATTCCCGCCGGCATCGGCGAGAGCGCCTGCAACTGGCGCGATTCGATTTCGCTCGCGGCGACGGTTTTCCGCGTGGCGTCGGGCAAGAGCAGTTCGATCTCGTCGGCCGTCTCGCGCACGATCAGCCCGATCATCGACTGGCCGTCGGCGGTCTCGATGCTCGTGGCACGGAACAGTTCGACCACTTGCTTGCTGGGCAAGAGGACCGATTCGACAAGGTAAGGGACCGTAAATCGCTTGCGTGCATCGGTCAGGCTGGGCGCGCCGTTGCCCTTCTGCTCGGCCGTGATCGCGTGGCACTTGACACAGCCCAGCGTGCCGAACAGTTTTCGCCCTTGCGCCGCGTCGCCGCGCTCAACGTCGCGCCGCCAATCGGTCGTCAGGAATTCGGGCGCGAGGGCGATTGGGCCGCCCGCCGCGCTCGCCTCCTTCAATCGCTCGGCGAGGAGCGAGGCATCGAGCTTCTCGGGCAAGTCGGCGACGAGGCCGTCGCCGGAGTTGAGCCGCAATTGCAAAGTACCGTGCCCGGTGGCGCCGTGGACGCGAACCAGCACATCGTTGCCGCCGGGCTGAACGTCGAGCAACACACTCGTTTGGCCGGGTCGCGGCCTCGGGCCCGGCTCGATGGGCCGGCCATTCTGCCAGACCTGGACGGCATCGCCCGCTTCGATCGTCATCAGCGCTCCCTGGCGGCGGAGATTTTGCAAACGGAACGCGACGTCATACGACGACGAAGCGAGCCGTCCCAAGCGCTCGCGCCAATCAAATCGTCCGTCGTTGGCCTCGACGCGCTCCCAATGCAACGGTCCAAGGGGCGAGGCGTACTTGGCCGAAAGGTCGATCGGACCCTGTTCGGGCGGATGCCGTTGAAGGAGCCCCTTGTCGCCGTCGTCGAAGGGGCCGATCGCCCAGACCTGGGTGATGGCGCGAGGCGGCAACGCCGACAACTCGCGGACCCTGACGTCCCAGCGCGCCAGGGCCACCAACGGCTCGGCGCGCGGATCGCGCATGAGTGACAAGTAATAGGCGGCTTGTAGTCGGATCGGGCTCTCGTGGTCGCCCAGCGACCTGACGAGCAGGTCGAACAGCTCTTGCCGCTCGGATGTGTGCTCGACCCGTTTCCAGCGTTCGGCGATCGTGTAGCTGCCGATCCGGCCTAGCTCCGCGAGTTTTATCTCATGCACTTCGCCGGCGAACGCCAAGGAGGGGTGGAAGAAGGCGTTGCCCTCGGGGAAGAAAAGCGGCAATTCGGCGGGGGGAACGTCGTCGCAGGCGGGAATCGTCAATTTCATGCCCGCCGCGAGCACGCCGGCAAGCCGCTCGGCTTCGTCGTCCGAATGTGAAAGGTGATTGATTTCGTCCACCGTCGCGCGGCGTGCCAAGAGCAAGCAGGCAGTTTGCCGCAGGTAGCTGTCGCGACTTCCGGCCATCACGACCACCTCCGCGAAGGGGAGCGATCCGTCAGCCGTGAAAAAGTGCGCCAGCGCCGCCAACCGCACCGCGGTCCGGTCGTCGCCCAGCGCTTGGACGAACCCTTCGCGAGGCGGCTTGAGCCGCGGAAACTCGGCCAGCGCGCGGACGGCCTGCGAACGCACCTTGGAGCGAGGATGTTTCGACAACTTCCGCAGCCATCGGCCGGCCCGCCGGCTCCCCTCCTGGCCGGCGATCCAGGGCAGATGCATGAGCGCCGGGTCGTTTTCTCCGATCTCAGCCAAAAGCCTATCCGAAAACTCCCCGTGGGACGGCCTTCCCAGGCCGTCTTCCGCCGCGGACGGCCTGGGAAGGCCGTCCCACGACAGCTCGCCATCGCTTTCCACGAGTTTTGGGATAGGCTCTAAGCCGCGGCGCAGGATTTCGACGTGGGCCCGCTGCCGGCGCTCCCACGAGTCGCTCGATAGTTCGGCCCAGAGCTTCTCCGGCGGCAGGTCGACGACTTCGTAGGGCTGGAAAGGATGATCGGGCGGATCGTCAGCGCGGGTGATCATCACCAGATCGCTCACGCAGTACGGAGAGACGACGTTGGCCGCCAGGTAGAGGCTCGTGACGAACAAACGGCCGCCGCGGCCGACCGTGATGCCCACCGGCCGCACGTTGTTCTCGCCCGTCAGAAAGGGAAGTTCCTTGGCCTCGAAGCTGGCGCCTCGCGCCCTCGGCGGATAGCGGGACACCGCCATCCGGTCCCAACGGCACATCAGCAAGGCGCTCCGCAAGTCGGCCGGCAAGAACGGTTCATCGTAATAGACGAGGTCGCAAGGGACGCCGCGGCCCAGGTCGGCATTCATCGTTTCCAGCAGGTCCGCGCGATCAGGGCTTTTCGAGGGCATCCAACCGCGCGGCCAGGCGAAATCGGCATGGGGCGTGACGTGCAAGAGCCGCGCGGGCGCATACTGGTCGGCGCGGCTCTCGTGGTCGTTGTCGTTGGTGAACAGGTTCCACTCGTTGTCGAAGGCCAGCCCAACCGGGCCGCGCAGCCCGACCGCCACCACACGCAGGCCGCTGCCGTCGGGCTTCAGTCGCAACACCGCGCCCGTGCCGGTATAGGGCGCCTTCGTCCCTTCAGGTTGCGTAAACAGCGTCCAGTGTCCCCAATGGTCGGGCCGCTCCCAATCGCCGTAGTTCAAGAGCGGATCGCCGTGGTTCAGGTACAGGTCGCCCTCCGGTCCCCACGCGAGGCAGTGGAAGCTGACGTGCAGATCGAGCGGCAGCCCCCAGAGCAGCCGCTTGGGTTGCAACCCTTCGCGGCGGGTCCGCCCTTCGGGAAAGAGGTAAAGCGCGCCGGACGTCAAGACGTACAGGTCGTTGCCGCGCAGCTCGATTCCGATGATGATCGAGTCGGGCGGAAAGCGATACAACTCTTGCCGCGGCCGATAGCCGCCGTGGTCGTCCGGCTCGAAAACAAACACGGCCTCCCGGCCGCCGACGAACAGCCGCCCAAGGCTATCGGCCTTCACGGCCATGTAAGCGTCGTTCTGGGAGCGGTCGATCAGCACCACTTTCAGCCGGGAATCGACCGGCGTCAGGTGAATGCCCTCCGGTGGGACGAAGCCCGGCGACGGTGATGCAACCGCGGCAACCTTGGCCGGGTTGTGGAACTTCGACAGGTCTTCGATGGTTTGGCGATCCGGCTGGAAGCGCCACAGCCCGATCGTCGCGTCGTCGGCCTCGACCATCTCCGACGATCGCTCGTTGATTTTGCGAATTCCGCGGCTGAGGCGGACGAATTCAAGCGTCCCTTCGCAACCCAGGCCGCCTTCGACCAGTCGGCCAAACGCCAAGGGGCCGGGCACGGCTTCTTTCCCGCTGCCACGCACGGCCTGGTCGGCCGCCAGCTTACCGTCGCAATAGAGCCGCACGCGATCCGGCTCGAACTGCATGGCCAGGTTGTGCCACTCGCCGTCGCAAATATCGACATGGGAAGGCACATGGTCCGGCTCCATGCCCGGCAGATAGGCGGTCAGCGCGCCGCTGCCGGCCATCGAGAAAATCTCCCAGTGGGCGGGCGACTGCTTCGTGTCGCTGGCCACGAGGATGTTGTAGTTTTGCTTCCAGCGGAGCTTGGCGCGGCACTCGACGGTCAAAGGGGGCGTGCGGTACTCGGCCTTTCCTTCCGCCAGCCAGCCTCGCACGGCCGGCGGCGCCGCCGTGGCGGCGGGCGTGCCGCTGCCGGTGCGAGGCTTCGGCTTTGGACCCGCCGGCTTGCCCAGTAGTTGCGGCACGAGCCAGTCGAGTCCGTCGAGGTTGTCGCGCAGCCGCTCCTCGGCATCGTCTTGCGTGTGCCCCAAGATGCCAATGGAACCACGGTAGCCGCTGTCGCGAATCGTCTTGAGCAGTTCAAGATCGAGTTGCCCTTGGCCGAGCGGAACGATCTTCATGCCCACTTGCTCGCCGCCCTTGACCATGCCGTTGAGATTCAACGCGACGAGTTTTGGCAGCATCCGCTTGAGCAGGTCCGGAAAGCGCTCGAGGTGCTCGTGGCCGTGGTGCAGGTTGTAGACGATGCCGACGTTGGCAAGCTTCAACTCCTCGATCACGGCGAGTTGATTCTCCGGCTCACCGAACCAGCCGCCGTGGTTGTAGAGCGCGACCGAGCAGCCGATTTTGGCAGCCTGCTCGGCGATCGGCCGCAGTGTACGGGCGGCGGCGGTCACTTTGGCGGCCTGGTCCTTCGCCTCGGGCGCCGGATCGCCCATGGTGACCCAGAGTTGCGTATGCAGCTTGTGCCGCTTGAGCAGGTCGAGGATGGCGCGGGCATCTTCGTTCAGGGCGGCGGGAAACCAGAAGGCCTCGAGCTGGATGCCGTGCCGCTTCAAGGCGTCCAATTCGGCGTCGAAGTTTGGTATGTGCTCGGCGCGCCAGTCGTAGGCGAAGCGTTGGAAGCCCAGCCGCTGGAGCATTTCCGCCCGCTCCTCCGGGCCGCGTTTCTTGGCGTCGAAGGGGACGATGCACCAGGCGACGAGGTTCTCGCGGGCGAAGAGTTTTGTCGTGGCGGCGGCGGGGTTCGGTTCGCCGGCGGTGGCGGGCGAAACGGTCGCCGCCAAGAGCGAGCACGCCAACGCCAGGCGCCTCGTGGAATTGGACAGAGCTACTTGTTTCATCGCTTTCACCATGTTGCTTACGCCACTGTAGCCGGATTCGCCGCCGAGGGCAAATCGCACTTCCATCCCACCAAAAACCGATCGAAAGAGGCTGGCGGACCGGCACGACCCACGCTATGCACCTTTATTTTCCCCGCTCCAGGGAGCTTGCCGGAGACGGGGCGAACGGCGATCGTGGTGAGGGCGGAAGTCGGTCGCGGCGCGACCGCACCATTCGATAAGCCGTCTGGCGCCGCTCAAAAAGGCAACCGAGGCCGATGGAGTGCGTGTGTTGGACCACAACCTCCAGAATACCGTCAGCCAGTTCCTGGTCAGCACGCGACCAGAGACGGCGCCGCGCCGTCTCGGCGGCGCAACGGTTTACGTGCCGCCCAGTCGCGCGGGCTCGTCGGCACCTCGACGCTACGCGAAAAAAAACGACTCCGAAACCCATCCCAAGCGATCCAAACGGGCGTGGGGTAAGGCGAAGGGTGCAAAGGCAACTGTTGCCCGCTTTCGCGGTCTGCTCAGAGTGCTGGGGTTATCGGAGATCGTTTTTTTTTCGCTTCGCTGCCGTTTTTTTTCGCACGCCCGTTGCTGCGCAACGCGCGTGCATTTTGCGTGAAAATGATCCTTCCTGTTTCGTGGGCCGCGACGGCCCCCCCGAGATTGCGCCGCGGGTTCGTGTTGGACCATGAATAATCCGGGCTAGCCTCGGGGCGGGGCGTTGATTAAATTTCCGTAGTCCCTCGATTCCCATCCCAGGAGCGTTTCATGCCCGCGCCATTGAACAAGTACAGTAAGCGCATCACCCAGGTCAAGAGCCAGGGCGCCAGCCAGGCGATGCTCTACGGCACGGGACTGACGGCCGACGACATGCAAAAGGCCCAGGTCGGCATTGCCAGCGTCTGGTACGAGGGAAACACCTGTAACATGCACCTCAACGACCTGGCCGCCAAGGTCAAGCAAGGCGTGCAGGCGGCCGGGCTGGTGGGCATGCGTTTCAACACCATTGGCGTCAGCGACGGCATCTCGATGGGAACCGAGGGAATGAGCTACTCGCTTCAGTCGCGCGACCTGATCGCCGACTCGATCGAGACCGTGATGCACGCCCAATGGTACGACGCCAACATTTCGGTCCCCGGCTGCGACAAGAACATGCCCGGCTGCCTGATCGCCATGGGGCGCGTGAACCGCCCCTCGCTGATGGTTTACGGCGGCACGATCAAGCCCGGCCATAAAAACGGCGATGCGCTCGACATCGTCTCCGCGTTCCAATGTTACGGCGAGTACCTGGCCGGCAAACTCAGCGAGCAGGCCCGCCAGGAAATCGTGCGCAAAAGCTGCCCCGGCGCCGGGGCCTGCGGCGGGATGTACACGGCCAACACGATGGCCTCGGCGATCGAGGCGATGGGAATGACCTTACCCTACAGCTCGTCGATTCCGGCCGTCGACCCGGCCAAGCTCGACGAGTGCCACCGCGCCGGCGCCGCGATCCGCGTTTGCCTCGAGCGTGATCTCAAGCCCCGCGACATCATGACCCGCCGCGCGTTCGAGAACGCGATGGTCGTCGTGATGGCCCTCGGTGGCTCGACGAACGCCGTCTTGCACCTGATTGCCATGGCCCGCGCCGTCGGCGTCGAGCTCTCGATCGACGACTTCCAGAGCGTGAGCGACCGCGTGCCGTTTCTGGCCGACCTCAAGCCGAGCGGACGCTACGTGCAGGAGGATCTGCACAAGGCCGGTGGAACGCCGGCGGTGATGAAGTACCTGTTGGAAAAGGGCCTGCTCGACGGCGACTGCCTGACGGTCACCGGCAAGACCGTGGCTGAGAACCTCTCCTCGCTCGCCGGTTTCGCGCCCGGCCAGGACGTATTCCACACGCTCGACAATCCGATCAAGAAGACGGGTCACATTCAGATCCTCAAGGGAAACCTGGCGCCCGAGGGTGCGGTGGCCAAGATCACCGGCAAAGAAGGCGAGTTGTTCAGCGGTCCGGCCAAGGTGTTCGACTGCGAGGAAGCGATGCTGGCCGCGTTGGAGCAGGAGCGGATTGGCAAGGGGGACGTGGTCGTAATCCGGTACGAGGGTCCGAAGGGTGGACCCGGCATGCCGGAGATGCTCACGCCGACTTCGGCGATCATGGGCGCCGGACTGGGCAACGACGTGGCGCTCTTGACCGACGGCCGTTTTTCGGGCGGCTCGCACGGGTTCATCGTCGGGCACATCACGCCCGAAGCGCAGGAGGGGGGGCCGTTGGCGCTGGTGCGGGACGGCGACCGGATCACAATCGACGCCGAACGGAAGCGGTTGGAGGTCGATGTGAGCGACGCCGAGCTGGCCGTCCGACGCGCCCGCTGGCAGGCCCCGCCGTACAAGGCCACGCGCGGCACGCTTTATAAATACATCAAGAACGTGAAAAGCGCCAGCGAGGGGTGCGTGACCGACGAATAGTTGCTTCGATCGATCCAAGTCCGCCCCAAACGCGGCCGACGGGCGCGACGAACAAAGGCGATCAGGGGCGATCGAACGAAACTCAAAGGGTGGTGCAACGGCGCCGTGCCGCGGATTTCCAGCCGCGAAGCGGGAACAGAGTCTAGCCTGGGGCGTAAGCCGGCGTAAGCCCCAGGAAGGGCGAGCGTTTCCCTGTCGAAATCGGCGAAAATCATTGGGAGCGAGCGAAATATGGCACGTCGGTCTTTCCTTCGCGCCGCATCTGGTGCAAACTGTGTCACGGGAATCGAAGACGGAGAGTATGACATTGCAGACCTTAGAGTCGGAAGCGCCGTCATTGAGGCCGAGCCGATTCCCGAATTCGCGGATGCTGGGCCGGCTGTCGCCGAGTTGTACCAAAACACCATTGACGCGATTCAAGATTATCAGCCGCTCGACCCGCGAATCGACTTCCGAACCATTTCCGCATTCAACCTGTTTTCCGGCATCGCGATGAAGCCTGGCGTAGCCATTTCGATTGGTCGGACAACGATTACCAGGGCATATTCCGAGAGAATCGCAGGTTTGCTTGAGCCAGAAAGCACGTCGATGGGGTCGGTAAACGGCCGGCTAGAAAGCGTCTCCATTCACGGTGCCCCGAAATTTGTTCTCTATCCGCCCGTTCGGGGGGAACAAATCGAGTGCATTTTCGACCGTAGCGACCTACCGGCGGTGGCCCAGGCACTTGGACAGGATGTTGCGGTTTACGGTCGACTCGGATACGCGAGAAGCAAATCCTTCCCCGTGCATGTGAACGTCGTGTCGTTTGAGACCGTCCCAACGGTCGACGAATTGCCAACGCTTTTGAACGCCCGTGGAACGATGGATAGCCCCATAGAAAGCACAGAACTCATCCGCGCGGTGCGTAATGAGATCATCCGACCCGATGATTCCGACAAGACCGACTTGGGTTCCTAGATCGTCGTTCAACCGCCGGCGCCATCAAGCTTGTCGGGACGGGGCTGCCGAAACCCCGGCCTGACGATTCGCTGTATCTGCGGTTTCGAGATTCCAAGAAGGATGTTCTCACCCGCCGCTTCGACGCGATCCGGGCCAAGCTGATGGACCGCCTCGCTGAACTGATGCAGGCCCGAAAGAGGATGGAACCATCCGGCCAAAACGACGAATCGCGAAGTGCGGTTGCACTTCAACTGCTCGGAACGAACGCGAGTGGTCAAGGATGATCTCGGTTGTCCGCCGCGCGCCGCGCATCGTTATTCCTTGCCTGGGAACGCGTTGGGACCGGTTCTGGAAATCGGTGCAGTATACGCTTGACAAGTATATATAAGGTCCGTATCATATGGACTGTGGGTTCTGTTTTATACTGCACGCGGCCGAGAATGAGACGTTCACGGTGGCTGGGGCAGAGCCTAAGCGATGCCCCGGTCGCTATGTAGCCGGGGCATCGCTTACGCTCTGCCACCAGCCACCACCTTCTCGTGACAAAATGTCTCATTCTTGGCCGCGTGCAGTATCCAGCCGAACCGGCCGACGTGCCGGCGGACGGCGCCCCGACGATCGACGAACACGCTTGTCGATCCACAGATTGCGCAGATTTCACCGATTCACGAAGGGGCGTGGATCGGGCGACGACGAATGGCCGGGCCGTCGTTGCCGGCCGCCCGAGGCGCGACCAAGGCGCTCAACCGGAAGGCCAAGGCGCTCAACTCGCGCGGCAAGGCGCTCAACTGGCGAGGCAAGGCGCTCAACTGGCGAGGCAAGGCGCTCAACTGGCGAGGCAAGGCGCTCAACTGGCGGGCACGTCCCTCACGTCTGACAAACAGGGGTCTAACGCCGGGGAGCCCGCGCAGCGGGTCGGCTCGCCACGGGCGAGCGAAAATGGCCGGCCGGCGGGTGTCGGCGCCTCGGCGCGCGAGCGGGCCACTGCGAGCAAGGCGCGACGCGTGAAGCGGAAAGAGAGAAAGAGGACGAGGAAGCTCGTGGCGATCGGTCTCAAGCGGTAGATCGTCGCGGGAATTCGGCGCGAGAGTGCTCTTTGGCAATTTGGTTGAACTTGAGGCGCTAGGCCGGCATCCGACCGGCTTGCCGTCGGCGGCGTACATGCCGCCGACGGCGAGCCGCCGGGGCGGCACGCAATCCGCAATCCGCCATCGATGGGCCCCTTTCGCCCGGCGGGGTTTTCGGCCAGAATGGCGGCGGACAAAACGTGTGCCAACTTCCAGACCCCAACCCGATGAAAACACGCTCGACCACGATCTTGACCGTCCGCCACAAGGGAGTCGTCGCGATCGGCGGCGACGGCCAGGTGACGCTCGGCTCGTCGATCATGAAGGCCGACGCCAACAAGATCCGCCGGTTGCTCGACGGCAAGGTGATCACCGGCTTCGCCGGCTCCAGCGCCGACGCCTTCGCCCTCTTGGAGCGTTTCGAGGCCAAGCTCAAGGATTACCCCAGCAACATGCCGCGGGCGGCCACCGAATTGGCCAAGGACTGGCGCACCGACCGACTGCTGCGGCGGCTGGAAGCCCTGCTGGCCGTCGTCGACGGCAAGCACACGCTGCTGGTCACCGGCAACGGCGACGTGATCCAGCCAACCGACGGCGTGCTGGGGCTCGGTTCGGGGGGGAATTACGCGGTGGCCGCCGCGCGGGCCTTGCTGGCTCATTCGACGCTCAGCGCCGCCGAGATCGTGCGGCATTCGCTTGAGATCGCGGCCGGTATCGACATTTACACCAATGCCAACATCATCGTGGAGGAACTGGCGTGCGGGACTTGACGCCTCGGGAAATCGTAGCCGAGCTCGACCGGCACATCGTCGGCCAGCATGACGCCAAACGGTCGGTGGCGATCGCGATTCGCAACCGCTGGCGGCGGCAGCAACTGGCCGAGGAAATGCGGGCCGAGGTCGCCCCCAAGAACATCCTGATGATCGGCCCGACCGGCGTGGGAAAGACCGAGATCGCCCGCCGCCTGGCCAAGTTGACCGGCGCGCCGTTCATCAAGGTCGAGGCCACCAAGTACACCGAGGTGGGCTATTACGGCCGCGACGTCGAGAGCATGATCCGCGAACTGGTCGAGAACGCGATCGGACTGGTGCGCGAGAGCGAGCGCGCCAAGGTCGAGGCCGAAGCGCGCCGCCGCGCCGAGGAGCGGCTGGTGGACCTGTTGGCGCCGCCCCCCGCGCACCACGACGACGGTGAGGAAGGTGGCGACCGCCCCAGCGCCGAGGCCGACGAGCGCGCCATTCGGCACGAGCGGACGCGCCTGAAAATGCGGGTTCTGCTGGCCGCCGGCGAACTCGACGAGCGGAAGGTCGAAATGACGATCGAGCAGAAGGCGGTGCCCATGATGCTCGGCGGCGTCGGCATGGAGCAGGTCGATCTCGACTTGCAGGGAATGTTCGAGAAGATCATGCCCAAGCACACCAGCCGCCGCGAACTCACGGTCAAGGAAGCGCGGCGCGTGCTCTTCGAGCAGGAAAGCGACGCCTTGATCAACCAGGAAAAGCTGCATGGCGCCGCCATCGAACTGGCCGAGAACATGGGCATCATCTTCGTCGACGAAATCGACAAGGTCGTGGCCAGCGAGAACACCAAGGGGGCCGACGTCTCGCGGCAGGGCGTGCAACGCGACTTGCTGCCGATCGTCGAAGGGACCACGGTGCAAACGCGGTACGGCCACGTCAAGACCGACCACATCCTGTTCATCGCCGCCGGGGCCTTTCACCGCGCCAACCCCAGCGACCTGATGCCCGAACTGCAAGGGCGGTTCCCGATCCGCGTCGAACTGAACGACCTGACCAAGGACGACTTCATTCGCATCCTCAAGGAGCCGAAGAGCGCTTTGACCAAGCAGTACGTGGCCCTTTTGGAGACCGAACGGGTGACCTTGGAATTCAGCGATGAGGCGATCGACTCCCTGGCCGAGTTCGCGTATCAGGTGAACCAATCGACGCAAAACATCGGCGCGCGGCGGCTCTACACGATCATGGAGCGGCTGCTCGAAGACCTTTCGTTCGACGCCCCCGAGATGAAGGGCCATCACGTTCCGATCGACGCCGCCTACGTGCGCGCGCGGCTGGAAAGCATCGCCAAGGACGAGGATCTGAGCCAGTTCATACTATAAAGAAGGAGAAAGGAAAAAGGAAAAAGGAGAAAGTGGAAAGGCGAAAAAAGGCTGTAGGCATCAGAACCTAACGCCTAACGCCTCAACCTTGCTCTAATTCTTCCTTGTCACTTTCTCCTTTCTCCTTTCCACTTTCTCCTTAGTTTTCCCCATGAACCGCATCCCGCCCCAGCGCCTCAAACAGCTCGTCGAGACGATCTTCGCCGCCGCCGGCTGTTCGCCGCCCGAACCTGAACGGATTGCCCATTACCTGGTGGAGTCGAACCTGGTGGGCCACGACTCGCACGGGGTGATCCGCGTCATGACTTACGTGCAATGGCTGCGAGAAGGGAAAGTGCTGGCCAACCGGCGCCTGAGCGTGGTCTTCGAGAACGAATCGCTGGCGGTCGTGGACGGCCACTTCGGGTTCGGCCAGACGATCGGCGAAGCCGCGGTGCAACTCGGCATCGACAAAGCGGCGCGGCAGGGCGTGTCGGCGATCGCGTTGCGGAACTGCGGGCATCTGGGCCGCATCGGCGACTGGCCGACGCTGGCGGCCGAGGCCGGGCTGGTTTCGCTGCACTTCGTCAACACCAGCGGCCTGGGCATCCTGATGTCGCCCTTCGGCGGCATCGACCGGCGGCTTTCGGCCAACCCGGTCGCCGCCGGCGCGCCGCTGCCGGGCGGTTGGCCGATGATTCTCGACATGTCCACCTCGTCGGTAGCCGAGGGGAAGATCCGAGTGGCGTTCAACAAGGGAGTGCCGGTGCCCGAAGGCTGTCTGATCGATTCGACCGGGCGGCCGACGACCGATCCCAAGGTGTTCTATGGCAATCCGCCCGGCGCGATCCTTCCTTTCGGCGGGCACAAGGGCTACGGCCTGGGGATGATCACCGAGGTATTGGCCGGCGCCCTCAGCGGGGGCGGCTGCAGCACGCCCGGCGTGACGCGGCTCTCCAACGGCATGCTCTCGATCTATCTCGACCCGCGGCGTTTCGCGGCGGACGACGAGTTTCACGCCGACGTGCGCCGGTTCGTCGAGTGGGTCAAGAGCTCGCGGCCCGACAAGCCCGGCGGGGAGATCTTGGTGCCGGGCGAGGTGGAGCAGCGTTGCCACGCCCAGCGCAGCCGCGACGGCATCGAGTTGGATGATACGACCTGGAGCCAGATCGTCGCTACGGCGCAGTCGGTGGGCATTGGCGCCGAGCGAGTCGCCGAGTTGGCGGCCGTTGGTTAGGCGTTCCTTTCGCTCCGCGAAAGGACGTTCTTTCGCGGAGCGAAAGGCGACAATACAGTCAACCGACCCACAACCCTCGTGAGAAACATTCCCTGTCAACGCCGAATTTTCAACACCCTAGCGATGCCCCGGTCGCTATCTAGCCGGGACATCGCTTAGGCTCTGCCACCAGCCACCGCTTTCTCGTGGCAAATGTCTCATTGTCGGCCACATGAAGTATACGTTCCCAGGCGGAGTGTGGGAACGAGGTAATGACAATGGAAATCGTTTCCCCTGCTGGTTCGTTGAAGATACAATGGTCGCGGGAGATATCTCAATGACCACTTTGTTGCAACAGGCTTTCGCCGAAGCGGCGAAATTGCCAACGGCTGATCAGGATCTGCTCGCATCGTGGTTGCTGGCCGAGCTTTCGGCGGAGGACGACTTCGACCGCGCCATCGAGCGCACGTCTGGTAAGTTGGCCGAGCTGGCGCGCCAGGCGCTGGCCGAACATCGTGCCGGGAACACCAAAGAACTGGAGACATGAATTCACCCGCATGCCGACCTTCTTCACGCTGCATCCGCTCGACATCGCGGCGATCGTGGCCTATTTCGCCGCGGTGATGGCGATTGGCTTCTGGGCCTCGCGGCGGGTCAAGGATGAAAAAGATTTTTTCATGGGCGGCCGGCGGTTCGGCAAGGGGCTCCTGGTGATGCACTGGCTTTGCACCGGCACCCATAGCGAGATGGCGGTGCAGGTGGCCGGGGCGACCGCCCGCGTCGGGCTGGGCGGCATCTGGTATCAGTGGATGTACCTGTTCTCGACGCCGTTCTACTGGATGATCGCCCCGGTCACGCGCCGCCTGCGCGTCCTGACCACGGGCGACTTCTTCCGCATCCGCTACGGCCGCGCCTTGGAGATGCTCTACTCGGTCGTCGCCTTGTTCTATTTCGCCCAGTCGATCGCCACGCTCTTGCGCGGGGCGGGCGAGGCGATCTCCGGGGCGACGGGCGGCCAGATCCCAACCCAGACGTCGGTGATCGTGCTCTCGCTCTTGTTTTCGACGTACATCATGGCCGGCGGACTGGTCGCCGCGGCCTACACCGACTTCTTGCAAGGCGTGATGATCATGGCGCTTTCGGTGATGCTCGTTCCGGCGGGCCTGGCGCGCATCGGCGGCCTCGCGGGGCTGCACGCGAGCTTACCGGCCGAAATGTTCGCGATCACCGCGCCGGCCGGCTCGAAGGAGGGCGACCCTTGGGCGGTCGTCGCGCTGTCGGTTCTTGGGCTGGTGGGGATCGTCGCGCAGCCGCATGTGATGAGCGCCACCGGGTCGGGCAAGACCGAGACCGAAGCGCGCGTGGGCATGTGCTACGGCAATTTCATCAAGCGGCTGTTGACGATCGCCTGGGCGTTCAGCGGCCTGATCGCCCTGGTTCACTTCCGCGGGGCGGCGGGCATGGCGTCCGCCGGCCTGGAGGTGAGCGGCAGCGAGAAGTTGTTCGGCCAGTCGGTGCGCGAGTTCTTGCCCGTCGGTTGGCGCGGGCTGATGATCGCCTGCCTGATCGCCGGCGTCACCGGGGCCGAGACGTTCATGGTCGTGGCGTCGGCCATTTTCACGCGCAACTTCTACGTTCACATCGTGCGCGGCCGGAGCGACGCGCATTACCTCTGGTTCGGACGCTGCGCCTCGGCCGGGATGTTGGCATTGAGTATCGTCTTGGCGTTCCACGCCGAAAGTGTGAATCAGTTGTTCGTCAACTCGATCAAGATCATCGGCCTGTTGGGGGCCTCGTTCTGGCTCGGCGTCACATGGCGGCGGGCGAACGCCGCGGGTGTGTGGGCCAGCGTGCTGGGTGGGGCATTGGTCTGGGGGCTATTGAGCTGGGCCGCCGCGCCGATGGGCGGCCGGCCGCCGGAGAATCTGGCGACATCGTGGCCGGCATCGTGGGCGGCGCACTTTGCCGACTGGTCGGAACCGGTTCGAGTGCTGGCGATGCTTGCCGCGCAGTTCGGGGCGTTGATCGCAGTCAGCCTGCTCACACGCCGGCCGACCGACGAGCGGCTCGACCCGTTCTTCGCCAGGTTGTTGACCCCGGTCGGCCGCGAGAACGAAGTGCTGCTCGCGGCCAACGCCGCCGAGTTGCCTGAATCGGCCACGTTGGGCATGGAGGGGGTCTTGCTCGACTACCAGAAGGCGGCGCGATTCGGTTACGCCGGCTTGCGGCGACTGGGCATCGAATTGCCCCGCTTGACTCGCTTCGATGGGCTGGGCTTCCTCGCGGCGTGGGGCCTGGTGGGGATCTTGATTATGCTCTTGTATTGGCTGGCGGGACTGGGTGCGTAACCAAAGGTGCGGCGGGATGGTCATTGTGGTACAATGAACCAGGTTGACTCGAAAGTCAGGATGGAGAACTACCATGAGCATCGAACTTTCGCCTGAACTTGAGGACTTCGTTCAGAAACGGGTTACGAGTGGTGACTACGGAAGCGAAGCGGAAGTCATTCGCGCGGCGTTTGGATTGCTCGAGGAACGCGAACAGCTCCTGCGGGAAATCGACATTGGGATCAGACAACTCGACACCGGCGAATCAACGGAGTACGATGCGCACTCTCTGGAAAGGTTCGTAGCGGACATTCGCGAGGAAGCTGATCGCCTGCGATCGATTCATCATATTCTATGAGCCGCGTCACCCTTTCCGCACGCGCGAAGACCGACTTGGCGGAGATTCACGGCTACATCGCCCAGGACAAGCCGCTCGCGGCTGATCGTCAAATTGCCGCTTTCTTCGAGCGATTTCAAACTCTCGCCGCGCAACCATTGCTGGGCGAGGCGCGAAGCGACTTACGTCCAGCATTGCGTACGTTTTCAGTCGGCAACTTCGTGGTCTGCTACTTTCCGACGAACGATGGAATTCGCATCGCTCGCGTGTTGCGCGGATCCAGGGACATTGTCGCGATCTTCCGTAAGAATATCCGATAGCGAGACGCCGCATGTCTGAAGCCCCCACAAATCAAGCGCCGGACGACTTCGACGGCGACCAACCCGGGGCGCATGCGGCGCATGCTTGGATGCCGCCGAAGCAGCCCGCCTGGGCCTTCGCGCTCAACTTCTTCCTTCCCGGCGCCGGACTGGTGTACCTGGGCCGGCCGCTTTGGGGCCTGATCAACTTCGTCACGGTGGTGACGCTGGCGGCGGCCATTTATGGGGCGCTCCCGCCCGACGTGTTCGAGCGCTGCGCGCCCTGGATCGGCATTGCGTTTCAAGTTGGTTCCGGTTTGCTCGCCCAATGGCTGGCTCATGCCGAGCAAGGCGTTGGGCGAGAAGATCGCCAGACCGAGGCGGACGAATAGCGACACCGCCGATCGCTACGGCCGCATGTTCCGCCGCGCCGTTGGCCGTGTGTCGAGCCTCGCCGCGCTGGCCGCCAATCCGTCAGCCTGGAAAGGCTAACCTACGGTGGCCGTGAGTTGCGTGCGGTTGTTCATCCCGTCGTACCAGGTATGACAGAGGAAAGGGAATCTGCTTCGGGCGCTGGCGAAGCACATGTCCGGTGACTTCAATGGAGTTACCGGGTACGGGACGAAACGCCGGCGGGCAGTGTTCCTTCGTCAAAGAAAAAGGCACGACCAAGGGCCGGACGTTTCGGGGCCGCTCGATATTCAGTATGGGGTTCGAGCCCGCCGTCGTATCTGAGCGCCCCTCCGGCCCACCCGGTTGAGCTTCGGGGTCGAAGAGGTAGTTGCCGATGCCGGCCTCGACGAATTCGTCGCAGGACTGGCGTCAGACCAGGTGATACCGCGGCGCAAGACGACACGGAAAGCGACGCCGACCGGCGACGCCCCCACGCGGACGTCGTAGGCCACCGCGCCGGCCGGGCCGGGTGAAAGCCGCCGGGGGCCCGCGGGCAACGCCGCCTGCCCACTCAGGGGATGCGGGGGGCCGGAGGGGGATGGAATAGGAACAGTTTTTTTCCGCCCCCCTTACCCCCGTCGTTGCCCTTCCCCGGCGGCTTTCGCCCGGCCCGGCCTCACACCCAGGTGCGCCGACGGAGGCGGGCCGCGACGAAGGAAATAAAACCGAGAAAAATCACGCCGAGGGGTTGCACAAGTCAGAGGTACTGGCTGGCCAGCACGACGTGCGGGATGTTCGGCGTGCCGCTGTTGTCGACGCTCGTCACGCGCATCAGGTTGTCGTAGGTAAAGGCGTAGGAACTGCTTGGATCGCTGGCCGACGTGACGGCATTGTCGGCATTATAGGCATACGCGATCGTGCGGACAACGGTATTGCCGCTCATCCACAACTCGGCCGTCTCGCGTTGTCGAGTCTCACACGTCCGACACCACCAACCGCAAAATCAATTGGACCTGTCCCGAATGGCACTTGAACCTTTGTAAGTCGTTGTGGGCAAACTGGTATGGACAAAAAGGCCTCGCTTGCCTAAGTGGTGTTTGTGTTACCCACCCAAGGCAAGGAGGCCGAACATGGATACCGCGTT